>Ga0256837_1000014_pt1 | contig 156339 bp, 150 predicted proteins | sample 4562384metaG_FD_185976 | JGI IMG/M metagenome (GOLD analysis project Ga0256837, IMG submission 185976) | Hydrothermal vent microbial communities from Guaymas Basin, Mexico - 4561-384 | ecosystem: Environmental > Aquatic > Marine > Hydrothermal vents | place: Mexico: Guaymas Basin | collected...
AAATAGAAGAAAAAGATATAATTTAAGAGTAAATCTTATTTGTGGATTAATTAATTTTGATAGAGGTATGAATTGTTGAAATATTGAGTTTTGCAAGAAGTCTATTGATATTTCTATCTCTAAAGAGTGTAGTTTTCCACTGTTTTCAAAATGGCTTTTAAAATCCATTGTAACAGGATGTCGTTTTGTGGTGAATGCTATATCTTGCACTCTATCATAGACTATTTTAACATCTTGTTTTGATTTTTTACTCAGTAGATAAACATAAGCTGCCATAAGAGAGGGATAATCCTCTTTCCCACCAAATGCACCACCTGTAGGAGCTTGTTCTATCTCTATCTTTGTATCTGTTAAGTTTTGAAGTGCCGATTGAACATAAAATGGGCATTGCATTGAGCCTATTATTTTTATGGCATCATCATTATATCTTGCTATCATACTTTGAGGTTCAAGGTATAACTGTTCTTGATGAGGTGTAGAGTAGGTTTTTTCCAAAGAGAGTAAAGAGGTATATTTTGGTTCTTTCCCTTTTTTTGTTTGAATGTTTTTGTAGATATTATCATCTTCAAAGATAATATTTTTTTTATTTTGAGCATCTTCTAATGTTAAAACAGCTTCAAACTCTTCATATTGTATAGAGATATTTTTTTGTGCTTTATCTAACATTTTTTTAGACTTATGCGCTAACAGTAAGATAGGTTCGCCTATAAATCTTACAATATTTTCAGCTAAAAAAGGTTGGTCATCTATTAAACTAGAGTTTATATTTTGACCCTCTATATCTTTATAATCAACTATGGTAAACTCTGAAAAATCAAATCTATCATCATAAGTTATAGAGATGATTTTTCCATAAGATATTTGAGAACGGACTATTGCACCATAAAGACCATTAAACTCTAAGTCATCTGTATATTTGAGAGTGCCATCTGCTTTAGAACTAGCATCAACTCTTTGTATAGATTTTCCTATCATAATGGACTACTTTACACAACTAGGTATAAAATGAAACTCTCTACCATCAAAAAGACCTTTGTCACTTAGCTTAATCTCTGGAATAACTAAAAGAGCCATAAATGAGAGTGTCATAAAAGGAGCGCTTAGAGTTGAACCTAAATCTTCTTTTACAAAGGTATCTATTTTCTCATATTGAGAAGCAACCTCAAACGCATCGTTATGACTCATAATCCCTGCAACTTCAAGAGGTAAGTGAAGTGTGTTATCTCCATCTACTGCACTAATTCCACCTTTGGAGTCAATAAGAAGATTAACAGCTCTATTTATCTCTTCATCACTACAACCAACAGCTATAATATTATGCGAATCGTGAGCTACACAAGAGGCAATAGCACCTTTTTCAAGATTAAAACCATTTATAAAAGAGATAGCTGGAGGAGAGCTTTTATAGCGATTTATAACGGCTATTTTTAAAATATCCTCCTTTAAATTTACACTAAAAGAGCTATTTTGATGCGTATGATATTTTTTTTCTAAAGTAAAAAGTTCGTGGTCTAGCACTTGAATAACTTCTATAGTTTCACATCTATTTTCAAATATAAAATCAGATACTTTAGTCGGTTGCGCGTGAAAGTTGTTGATAGGTTTTACATCTACTGAGTCTATTTTGGACTCTCTATTTTCACTCACAACTTTACCATTGATAAACGTGCGAACAATCTCGAAAGTTTTCAAGTCTGAAACCTCTATAAAATCAGCTTTATCTCCCACTCTAAGCTGACCAACATCTAAATTATAATGCTCTTTAGGGTTGATACAAGCCATTTTTAAAATATCAAAAAGCTCATATCCTTTTTCTAAACTTCGGACTACAAGCTTATTTATATGTCCATTCACAAGGTCGTTAGGGTGTTTGTCATCGGAACAAAACATTAACATATCGGAATAATTTTTTATAAGAGGAGCAAGTGCCTCATAGTTTTTAGCAGCAGAACCCTCACGTATAAGTATTTTCATTCCAAGGTCAAGTTTCTCTTTCGCTTCCTCATAAGAACTCGCTTCGTGGTCTGTTGATATTCCAGCATCTATATATTTTTTGAGGTCATTGCCACTTAAAAATGGAGCGTGACCATCTATTGGAATATTTAACTCTTTTGCATACTGTATCTTTGCCATTATTTCGGGGTCATCATTGACAACACTAGGAAATGCCATCACTTCAGAGAGGTGGTTTAGTTTTGGATTTTTGAGAAGTTCTTTTACTGTATCTGAATCTAATGTAGCACCACTTGTTTCAAAGGGAGTAGCAGGAACACAAGGAGAAACACCAAAGTTAAAGTTAAAATTTACTTTTTCAGCATTTTCTAACATAAATTCAATACCTTCAACACCTAAAACATTTGCTATTTCGTGAGGGTCACTTACCGTAGCTACTGTACCGTGTTTAACTGCTATTCTAGCAAACTCTGAGGGTATGAGCATAGAGCTTTCTATATGTATGTGCGCATCTATAAATCCAGGTAAAATATAGGTCGATAAAGAAGGAGTTTCTATTTTTGTGATAGAGCTTATATATCCATCTTCTATGACAACACTAGCGGGGAATGTAGTTTTATTTTTAATATCTACGTAATTTGCTTTTATTTTTATCATAGGTTATTATAACTTGTTTTGAGTTAAATGATTTTAAAAAAGCCTTCCAGCCAAAACCCCACTAGCAAATGACCATTGAAGATTATACCCTCCACAAGGTCCATCTAAATTCATTACTTCCCCACAAAAATATAAACCTTTTACTAACTTACTTTGCATAGTTTTAGGGTCTATCTCTTTTAAATTTATTCCACCACGAGTTATCATCGCCATCTTAAAACCATCGTGACCATTGATAGTTAAAGGTGTCCAAGCTAGAAGTTGAATAAGTTTAGCTCTTGAAGCTCCATCTATTTTATTATGCTTATCGTTTGGATTTATATCTGCTAAAAGACAAAGTTCATTTGAGAGAGCTAATGGAAGTAGGGTGCTTACAATATTTACAATAGAATTTTCAGGATTTTTAGAAACCTCTTTTTTGATATGCTGAGATATTTGCTCTTCGTTAAGACCTTTTGTAAGATTAAGTAAAAGAGGGAGTTCTCCATACTTCTCTAAAAGAGGTGTTATCTCCCTTGCAAAATCTAAAACTACTGGTCCTCTTATCCCATTTTTAGTGAAAATAAGGTCGCCTTTTGCTCGTAGTTTTTTATGCTTTTTCATATCTATTTTTATCTCAACCTTAGGGATTGTATCTGCTCTACAATTTGCTCCCCAATTCTCTTTAGTTTGAAGTGGCATCATAGCAGGAAAAAGCTCTGTTACTTTATGACCTAACTCTATCGCCATCTTATAACCATCTCCCTCTGCACCTAGAGTAGGGTAGCCTAGACCACCTGTTGCTACTATCACATTTGGAGCTAGAAAATTTGAAGTTTCTGTTTTTACACCTGTTATCTGATTTTCATTGTGAGTTATTTCTATTACTTTTTGAGAGCAAAGAAGAGTGACACCAAGTTTAACTATCTCATTTTCAAGTGCTGAGATAATAGTAGCTGAGGAATGAGAAGTTGGAAAAACTCTAAAACCATCAGGTGCGTGAGTTGCTACACCTATCTCATCTAAAAATTTAATAAGCTCTTTATGGTTAAAGGTATTTAAAGCATCTTGCATAAAACGCCCATCACGTCCAAAACTTTTCATAAAATCTTCATTGGAGAGAGTGTTTGTAAGATTACAGCGACCACCACCAGTAGCTTTAAGTTTTGAGGCGATATTTGGAAGTTTTTCTAAAAGGAGGGTTGTGTTACCTGCTCTTGCTGAAATGATAGCCGATACCATTCCAGACGCACCAGAGCCGATAACAATAGTTTTATATATAGTTAATCTCTTTTTCTAAACTTAATGAACCATCAAAAAGAGTCTGTTCATCATAAGCTTTTGCGATAAGTTGAAGACCAACAGGCATACCATCTGCATTTTTCATAATAGGAAGAGACAGAGCAGGAAGACCAGCAAGATTTACACTTATAGAATAGATGTCACTTAGGTACATATCCATAGGGTTTTTCAGTTCACCAAATTTAGGTGCAACACTAGGAGCGATAGGAGAAAGAATTAGATCTACATCTTCAAAAATTTTATCATAGTTCTCTTTGATGATATGACGAGTTTTTTGAGCTTTTACATAGTAAGCTTCATAATAACCACTTGAAAGTACAAAGTTACCAAGCATAATACGACGCTTCACTTCATCTCCAAAACCATTACTACGAGTTTGAACAAAAGTATCTTCTAAGTTTTTACCCTCAACACGATTACCATAGCGAATACCATCATAACGAGCAAGGTTTGTAGTCGCTTCAGCCGTAGCCGTAATATAGTAAGCTGAAATATCAAACTTAGCGTCCATCATCTCTTTTTCAACGATAGTATGACCAGCAGTTTTGAGTGCTTCAATAGCTTTAGCATAAGCATCTTTTACATCTTGAGAAGCATCTTCTATATATTTAGGTAAAACAGCGATAGTTAATTTTCTATCAGCATTTAATGATGGCGTTACTTTGTCGTCTATTTTAGCATTTGTAGAGTCTTTATCGTCAGTTCCACTAATGATGTCATATAAAATAGCTGCATCTTCAACATTTTGAGTCATTGGACCTATTTGGTCAAGTGATGACGCATACGCACCTAAACCGTAACGTGAAACACGACCATAAGTAGGTTTCATCCCTACAATTCCACAAAAAGCAGCAGGTTGGCGAATACTTCCACCCGTATCTGAACCTAAAGCAGCGATAGCTAAACCAGCACCAACAGCAGCAGCAGAACCACCTGAACTTCCCCCTGGTACATAATCAGAGTTGTGAGGATTTTGAGTTTTACCATAAACGCTTGATTCGGTTGTTGAACCCATAGCAAATTCATCCATATTTACTCTACCAAAAGGGCTTAAACCAGCTTCTTTTAGTTTTTGGATAACAGTAGCATTATAGGGTGCAATATATCCTTGAAGTATATTTGAACCTGATGTTACAGACCAATCTTTTACTTGAATATTGTCTTTTATAGCGATAGGAACACCATCACCGACATTATTAATATCTATATAAGCATTAAGTTCTGGACGAGCTTCTATCTTAGTTTTAAGTTCTTTTTTAAAGTTATTAAGTTCTTCTATCGATAATGTGAGCGCTTCTTTTAATGTAATCACTAAATTTCCTATCCTGTTAAGTTATTGGTTGAATTATAGCAAAATTTATTTATTTTTCTACTTTTTTACTTAAATTTCAAATCTTCTTTGTCTTTATATTGTTGCTTAATTCCTATTTAAAGTTATATAAATACAATTAAATTATATTTAACTTATAGGAAAGAAATAATGTTTCAGAATCTCAGACGCTTTAAAATAAGCACAGCTTTTTCATTTTTAATTTTAATGATAAGTATGATAGTAACAACATCAGCGTATATGAAAGTGTATAGTGAGAATAAAATACAATATGATAAAAACTTACAAACAAAAGCAGAATCAATCTTAAATTTTGCAGGTGTTTTACTTGAGAGTAGAAATGAAAAGTTTTTTAGTGGTGAGTCTCCTGAAGTTCCTCAAGTTATTCAAAATGAAGTTTTTCAACGATTTACAGATATTTCAGATGGAAAAATATTTTTTAAACAAGCTTCATTATCTCCGATGCTTGAAAGAAATAGGGCATTAAATTATGAAGAGGATCTTATCGCCTATTTTGCAAAAAATAGAGAGGTAAAACAACAAGAGAGATTTGTTCAAGAGAGTGCGAAAGAGTATTATATTTTAGCTCGGCCAATTATTGCAGAAGAGAGATGTAAACTGTGTCATCCGACTTGGACAGCTGGAGATGTTATTGCTGTTGAGGATGTAAAAATAGATTTGGTTGATTACAATACTATATTAGATAATAATATATTTCTTCTTACTTTAAATTGGTTTTTAAATATCTTTTTAGTTTTGATTGTAATTCAAGTCTTCTTTCATTTTGAAATATCAAAAAGAGTACAAAAAGTTTTAAATATAATCTTTAAGATAGAAAATGGTAATTTTGTTTTAGAAGATGATCTTAAAGATGAGATAACAACTAAAGGAAGTAATCAAAATGAGTTTGATAGAATTATTCGTCATCTAAAAATAACAGCTGAATCCTTACAACCTGTGATTCAAAATGTAGTGACTAAATCAAAAGATATAACATTTTATGCTTCTTATGCAACTGTAAAAGTTGATGAAAATTCTCAAAATATTCAGGAGCAAAATAGTGTTGTAACAAGTTTATTACAATCTATAGATACAATTAGTCATAATAATGAATCATTATTACTTAAAATGGATGAGCTTAAAGGGGATTCTGAAAGTTCTATGCAGAGTGTAAATAACGGTAAAAATGTTTTAAAATCTAATATTGAAAGTACTGAGAAAGTATATCAATCTATTGAGATGACAGTTGAGTCTATTAATGGACTTCGTACTCTTTCTAAAGAGGTTTCAGTAACTATTGAAGCTATTTCAGATATTGCTGATCAAACAAATTTATTGGCACTTAATGCAGCTATAGAGGCAGCACGTGCAGGAGAACATGGTAGAGGATTTTCTGTTGTAGCTGATGAGGTACGTAAACTTGCTGAAAAATCTCAAAAAAGTGCAGTTGAGATTAAAGGGGTTATTAGTTCTATAGAGCAAAGTATAGGAGAGGTAACAAGTGATGCAGAAGCAACAAAAGATATCTTTGGAGAGTTAAGAGAAAAATCAAATCAATTAGAGGAAAATTTTAATTCTATAGATACGACATTAAGTACAACCGTTCACTCTATTAGTAGTTTTCAAGAAACATTTGATGTTCAATTAGAACAATTAAAAGGTGTCTTTAATGGATTAAATCAGATTAATGAATACTCTATAAAAACAGTAGATAATTCTAAAATGTTAAATAAAAATATAATAGATATTATGAATGAGAGTACAGAATTAAAAACATTGAGTGATGGTTTTCACGCTGTGTTAAATTATAGAGTTGTTAATAGAACTATTGTTTCCCCACCACTTCAATTTGATTTTATTTATGAAAATAAAACTATAGTTCCAGCATATCTATTTGATAGTTCAGAGGAAGGTATCGGTTTTTATTTTTTAAATGATATTGTTCATTTTAAGGCAATAGAGGGAAAATATTTTAGGATTAAATTTTTAGATGATGTAAAGAAAGATCTTGAAAATTATAAATATATTATGATTCATTCTGTTGATAAATTACATGGTAGAGTGTTGTGTGGAGCAAAAAGAGTATAAGTAAAATAGGTTTTAGAAATAAAACCTATTTAAACTTTTTAACAAAATAGATACCAATAGCAATAGTTACAAATATCAGAGCAATAGTTACTCCGATAAATGTAAATGTTACTGGTTGTGTAAAATTAGGCATCTACTACACTTGCACATCTTGCACAAGTTGTATCTTCTGACTCTGCTTGATATTTCCAACATCTAGGACATTTATGAGCAGTTGCTTTTGCGATAGTAAATGTATCTCCCTCTACTTCAAAACTACCAAGTGTATTTGTTACACTTTCATTTGAAACAGCAGAAACAACAAACCAATCTTCAGCATCAACACTATCAATAGCTAGTGCTATTTTAGAGTCAGTTGAGATAACTAGCTCTAGTGTATTTTTGATAGTTTTCTCTTTTTTAAGTCCATCAACAATAGAACCAAACCCTTCACGAGCTTTAGTCATATATTCAGAATTAAAATTAGATTCTCCAATAATAATTGGCTCATACACTAAATCAAAAATTGAGTCAGCATCGCCTTTTACAACTGTTGGAGCATGTTCAATAATCTCATCACAAGTATAAGTAAGAACAGGAGCCATAAGCATTAAAAGAGTTTTTGTAATGATAGCCATTGCACTTTGAGAAGCACTACGTCTAGGGTCATTTTTTGCATTACAATAGAGAGAATCTTTAGTCATATCAATATACATACCACTTAACTCATTTGCTATAAAGTTATTAAGTGTACTCATACCTTGAACAAAGTTATACTCTGCAAATGATTTATGAACCTCTGTAAATACAGTTGAAGCTACATCTAAAATCCACTTATCAAGTTCACCCATATCTTTGTACTCAGTAAGAGTTTCTAAATCATTGATATTTGCTAACATAATTCTAAAAGTATTTCTTAGTTTTCTATAATTTTCTGAAATCTGTTTTAAGATACCTTGAGATATTTTAAGGTCACCTTGATAATCAGATGAAGCTACCCATAAACGTAATATTTCACTTCCATACTCTTTAAGAACTTTTTCAGGAGCGATAACATTACCCTTAGACTTAGACATTTTTTCACCCTTGTCATCTACTGTAAAACCGTGAGTTAAAACACCTTTATATGGTGCTTTATGTTCTACTGCTGATGAAAGGAAAAGAGAAGATTGGAACCAACCTCGATGTTGATCAGAACCCTCTACATATAAATCTGCTTGATACTCTCCAGCATCATAATTTCTTGATTTTAAAACAGAGTTCCAAGTTGAACCAGAGTCAAACCATACATCTAAAATATCGTTTACTTTTTCAACTTCATCCGCTTTATAACCAGCACCTGGATAAAGTAGGTCTTTTATTGGCATAGAGTACCAAGCATCACTACCTTGCATCTCAAAAATCATAGCTGTATAGTTTAAAACTTTTTCATCTAAGATAACTTCGCCAGTAGCTTTTACTCTAAAAAATGCGATAGGAACACCCCAATCACGCTGACGAGAGATACACCAATCTGGTCTATTTTCAACCATAGATTTAAGTCTATTTCTTCCAGTTTCAGGTACGAACATAGTCTTTTCTATCTCGCTTAATGCGATATTTCTAAGAGTTTTATCTTCGCCCTCTGGTTTTTCATCAACAGAGATGAACCATTGTCTAGTTGCTCTAAAGATAAGTGGAGTGTGACTTCTCCAGCAGTGTGGGTATGAGTGAGTAAATTTAGATACTTTAAGAACAGCATCGCCCATTAACTCTATTAAATCATCATTAGATTTAAAGATATGACGACCTAAAAACTCTTCTGCATTTGGAATTAACTTATCTCTTACAATAGTGTTATCAAAACAACCAGTTTCATCAACAGGCATAACAACTTCTAAATCATATATAAGACCAACACGGTAATCATCTTCACCATGACCTGGAGCTGTATGCACACAACCCGTACCACTATCCATAAGAACGTGTTCACCTAAAATAATACGAGATTCTTTGTTGTTAAGTGGGTTGATAGCTTTTAAGTTTTCAAACTCAGTTGCTTTAAAAGTTTGAATAACTTTACCACCCATAACTTCATCTTTAACAAGCTCTTCAAGTAAATCTTTTGCAACAATAAAACCATCTTCAGTAAGAACATACTCTTCATTAGGGTTCATAGAAATACCAGTATTTGCAGGAATAGTCCAAGGAGTTGTAGTCCAGATAACTGGTGCGGCTTTACCTGTAATATTTAGTTTTTCTTTTGCATTATCATCTAATTCAAATGCAATATAGATAGAATGAGATTCTTTGTCTTCGTACTCCACTTCAGCTTCTGCTAGTGCAGTTCTTTCAGCCCATGACCAAAAAACAGGTTTACTTCTTTCGATTAGAAGACCTTTTTTAGCTACTGAACATAAAGTTCTATATATGTTAGCTTCAAATTTAAAATCCATAGTAACATAAGGATTTTCCCAATCAGCTAAAATACCAAGAGTTTTGAATTCCTCTTTTTGAATATCTACAAATTTAGCAGCATGCGCACGACAAAGTTCACGAACTTTAGCAGTTTCTAAAAGTTCTTTTTTCTTTTTTCCACCAAGTTTTTTCTCAACTTGTTGCTCTATTGGAAGACCGTGACAATCCCAACCTGGAGTAAAACGAACTGATTTTCCATTAAAGTAGTTATGTTTAACAATAATATCTTTAAGAACTTTATTAAGAGCATGACCAATATGAATATGACCATTTGCATAAGGAGGTCCATCGTGAAGAGTGAAACTCTCAGCATCTTTACGATTGTTTTTCATTTTATCGTAAACTTTTGCTTTATCCCAAGCCGCATAGCGTTTAGGTTCATTGTTTATTAAGTTTCCGCGCATTGCGAAATTTGTTTTTGGTAAAAGTAAAGTGTCTTTGTAGTCCATATTTGCCTCTGAAAATTAGTATAAAAGTTTTTCATTATATCTTTTAGGCAATTAAAAACATCTTTATATCGTAAAAATAGTGATATAATAAGAGAATTAAAATTTATAATATAAGGCTATATACAATATGAAATTACATCTCCTTTTTATAGGAAATACATTTATTTATAATAAACCTTTTCAAGAATATATTATTAGAAAGATAGAGCAACAAGTAGGTTTTGTTAGTTCTATCACTTACTTTAAAGAGAAAGACAATACTCTATTTTTATATTTAGAACAAGAGTTAAATACTGCGAATAAAATTATCATTGTAACAACCAAACAAACATTTACCACTGTGGGGAAATTGATTTGTACAGTCACGAGTGATAATCAAATTTTAAAAGGGAATATTCTTATTCCATCGAAAAGTATTGAGCATAAGGGAGGAAATTATCTTTTAAATTATAAAAAATCTATAATTAATGTCTTACATATAAATGAGACACAAAAAATACCAGATATTTTAGTTCATTATGATGGTTCTAATGGGAGTATTCAAATTTTTGATGAGAATATAGATAAAGAAAGTTTATTTCATATTTTAAATCCTATGGCTAAAACTTATGATGTTAGTATTGAATTAGTAAGTATCATTGATGGCTGGTTTGTTGTAGATATTACAGGTAAAAAATATGGAAATATATCTAAATTTATAAATGCTGTTAAAAAAGTTTTAGAAGATAAAGTTATTAACTCTTCAAATATTGTTAAGCATATAATTGAAAAATTGACTCAACTTAATAGAAAAGTATCTTTTGCTGAGAGTTGTACGGGTGGATTGTTAAGTTATTATTTTACAAAAGAAAATGGAGCTTCAAATATTTTAGATGGTTCTTTAGTGACTTACTCAAATGAGTTTAAAGAAAATTGGTTAGGTGTAAGTGAAGAGGCTCTTAATAGATATGGTGCAGTAAGTCATTCTGTAATCAAAGAGATGAGTGAAGGTGCTATGAATGTTAGTAATGCTGATTATACTTTATCAATAAGTGGTATAGCTGGAGATAGTGGTGGAACAAAAGAGAAACCAATTGGTACAGTTTATATTAGTGTTCGGGCAAATATAGATGAGAGGATAAAGCATCAGGAAGTAAAGCTATTACTTCAAGGTGATAGAAATTATGTTCAAGAACAAAGTACATTAGAAGCGATAAGAATGTTGTTATTAATAGACAAAAAGAGCTTTTTTTAAAAGAATTACAATTTTCTTTTTAAAAAGCTTGACAATATATTTTTATTTGTCTATAATTCTGCTAACAAATCAGAAATGATTGTTAAAGAGAAAATGTCTTGTTAGCTCAGCTGGTAGAGCACGTCACTTTTAATGATGTGGCCGATGGTTCGAATCCATCACAGGACACCATTTTAAGTTAAAATAATATGCGGTGGTAGCTCAGTTGGTTAGAGTACCTGCCTGTCACGCAGGGTGTCGAGGGTTCGAGTCCCTTCCACCGCGCCATATATTTTAATTTAGATTGGGCGTTTAGCTCAGTTGGTAGAGCGCTACCCTTACAAGGTAGATGTCACAAGTTCGAGTCTTGTAATGCCCACCATTTTTATAAACCTTTCGTTTTTGAAATAATAAGTGACCCTTTCGTCTAGTGGCTAAGGACACTATCACTTCATGGTAGGAACAGAGGTTCAAATCCTTTAGGGGTCGCCAAAATTTGGTGTTAGAAATTTTAAATGGGCGTTTAGCTCAGTTGGTAGAGCGCTACCCTTACAAGGTAGATGTCACAAGTTCGAGTCTTGTAATGCCCACCATTTAAAATACTTTTCAATATATGCGCGGTGGTAGCTCAGTTGGTTAGAGTACCTGCCTGTCACGCAGGGTGTCGAGGGTTCGAGTCCCTTCCACCGCGCCACTCCTTTTTAAATAAAAAATCATAAAACTTTAACATATAATATACTGTATATAAACTCTCTAAGCTCTTGAGGTGTTAATCCTTTTTTTATCTATTTATTAGGTTGTAGCAAAACTGTTCTTTATATTTTTATAAAAAACTTTTTGTACCACTTTTATCATACATATCTCGATAACGAAAGGTTATTAAATTTTGCATAATAGCAAATAAAATTATAAAGTTTATAAAACTACTACCACCATAACTAAACATTGGTAGTGGAACACCCACTACAGGAGCATAACCTATCGTCATAGATATATTAACACCCATATATATAAAAATCATAAATGAGATAGCTATAGTGACTACTTTTATAAAATAATCTTTATTGTAATAGCTTAAACTAAGAAGATGTAGAATTAGCATTATATAGATAGAGATGATGGCTAAACCACCAAGGAATCCTGTACGTTCTACTAAAAAAGCAAAAATAAAATCACTTGTAGCAATAGGTAAAAATTTCATCTGAGTTTGAGTCGCTTCATCTTTACTTTTACCTGTCAAACCACCAGAACCGATAGCGATAATAGACTGTTGAACATGGTAAGATGGTTTTTCACTTAAAAAATCATTTATACGAACTTTTTGATAATCATGAAGCATAAATTTATAGGCTAAAGGAGATAAAAGTAAAATAGTAATAATAATAGTAGCCCATATTTTCCAATAAACTCCAATTACAAATAAAACACTATAACCTATAAAAAGTAAAACTAATGCTGTTCCTAAGTCTGGTTCTTTAGCTATTAAAATAAAGGGTACTAGAATATAAAAACTTATTTTTGAAAACTGTTTAATTCTGTATCCATTTATAGGAGGAGGGTCTTTGTTTATTAAATAGGCTAACATTAAAATAAGTGCTGGTTTTACAAACTCAGATGGTTGCATAGTTGCATTTACAAAAGGTATATCTATCCATCTTTGAGCACCAAGTCGTGCATGTCCAAAAAACTCTACAGCTAATAAAAGTAAAATGTTTAACCAATAGATTAAAGGAATAAGATAACTCATCCGTCTAATAGGTAATATAAAAATAAAAAAGAATGTAAAAAATGCGATGCCAACATAAGCAGTCTGTTTTTGAGCAAGTGCAGGGACAACTTCTGAAATAAGCCAATGGGAAGTAATTACCAAAGGTATTATTAAAATAATAGAAAAGAAGTCAAATTGTGCTAAAATACGTTTATCAAATCTCCACAAATTTGTAACTCCATAAAAAAATAATAGAATTGTAACATAAAGGTTAATTAAATGAATGAAATCGAAACTTATAGTTGTGAAAAAGTAGAACGCTTAGATCTGTTTTTAGCTTCAAAAATAGGACAAACACGTTCTCAAATTGCTCAGCTTATTAAGCTAGGTTGTGTTTATGTTGATAACAAAGAGGTCAAAAGACCTGGTGTAAAGTTAAAAGTTGGACAATATATTAAAGTTGAATTTCCTAAAGCAAAAGAGGCAAAAGCTCTTGAAGTTGATTTTGATGTTGAAATTCTTTTTGAAGATGATGATATTTTAGTTATAAATAAACCAAGTGGAGTAACTGTTCATCCAGCTCCTAGTGTAAAAGATGCTACTTTGGTTGATTGGTTAAAACATAAAGGGATACGTCTTTCTACTATTAGTGGAGAGGAGCGTCACGGAATAGTTCATAGACTTGATAAAGGTACTAGTGGGGCTATGGTTGTTGCTAAAACGAATGAAGCACATGAGTTTTTATCACAACAACTTCAAGATAAAAGTATGGGACGTTACTATATCGCTGTAATTAATCCAGCTTTAAAAGAAGATATTACAACAATCGAAAAAAATATAGGGCGTAGTGCAAACAATAGACTTAAAATGGCTTGTGTTGAAACTGGTAAATATGCTAAAACTATGTTTAAACAGTTAGCTATATCTACAGATGAAAAAAATCAGTTGATAGCTTGTAAACTTTTTACAGGAAGAACACATCAAATTAGAGTTCATTTAGAGAGTATGAATCGTCATATTATCGGTGATCATATTTATGCCCTTACACCAAGAGATGAAAAATCAGATAGAATATTATTACACGCTTTTTCAATCTATTTTATCCATCCAAGAACAAAAGAAAAACTATTTTTCAAAGCTGGATTTGATACTACTATGCAAGATTATTTAGAGAAAAAATTTGATCTGGAGAAGTTAGATGAAGTTACAGATACTAACTACATTATCAACAGTTTTATTACTGACGTTTAGTGGTTGTACTAAAACACCTAAAGTAAAAAAAGAGTTAAAAATAGATGTAACTCTTCCTATCGTAGAATTAACTCCTAATGGAGTTTTTTCTGATATGAATGCAGTAGCATTTGAATGGAAAAGTTTAAATAACTCTGATGTTGAGGGTGTAAATATTTATAAACAATCTAAATATTATGCAACTATAAACAATAGATTTGCAACACATTATGTAGATTATAATATTAAACCAAATAGTAAATATAACTATACTTTTAAAACATTTTCTAAAGATGCTCAGTCACAATCAAGTAAACCTATCAATATTAAATCTCTTGATGTTTTAAACTCTGTAACTTGGATTTATAGTATTACTGGTATGCCTAGAAGTGCTAAGCTTTTATGGAGACCACATATCAATGAAAAAGTTAAAAGTTATATTATTGAAAGAAAATTAGCTAAAGAGAAAGAGTATAAAGAGGTAGGAAGAATAGATGGGCGTTTAAATGCTGAGTTTATTGATAAAGATTTAGAAGATAATAATATCTACAACTATAGAGTAAAAGTTATAACATTTGATAATATTGTTTCAACTCCAAGCACTGTTGTAAATGTAAATACAAGAGAGATACCTTTAAAAATTGACAATCTTCAAGCTACTAAAAGTTTAGCTAAAAAAATAAAATTAACTTGGAAGAAGTCAAATTCTAAGTATTTTAATCAGTATTATCTTTATAGATCTCAAAATGTTGATAGTAATGATTATCAGCTTATAGGAACACTTTATAAAAACTCTTATACAGATATAATTAAAGAAGATGGTAAAAAATTCTTTTATAGAGTCAGTGCTGTTGATGTTGATGGTTTAGAGAGTAAATATAAAAAAAATACAGTTTTAGGAATGACAATACCTAAGCCTAAAACACCACATATTGTAAAATCAAAGTTTTCTAATAATAAAATCGAAATATCTTGGGATAATTTAGATAGTAGAACACAAAAATATACAGTTGTAAAAATAAAAAAAGAGGGTTGGTTTAACGAAGTTAAAGAACTTTTTAGTAATATTACAACTCATAGTTTTACAGATACAAAAATTTCAAAAGGAAATAGTTATTTCTATAAAGTATATGCAATAGATAAAGATTCTATCGCCTCAAAATATAGTAATGAAGTAGAAGTAATAGTTCCATTAGATAAAGTTATCCAAAAAGCAGTTGTTATAGAAGCTGAAGATATAGATGTTGTTAGTGACTTAAATATCTCTGTTGTAGAGTAAACAAAAATAAAATAAAATGAGAAATAATGCCACACTTACATATTAAAGAGTTTAAAAAAATAGAGTTTCCTGTAACACAAGATAATGTAACATTTAACTTTATCGCAAATAATGCAAGTCATGATAATGAAAAATTAATATCAGTAAGAGTAGATGAAGATGATTTTTTCTTACTTGTTAAAGATGAAGATGAAAGAAGTTTACTTAAAACTGATAAATTAACTCGACCAGCATCTATATATAATGTACATAAGGCTTTACTTACTTATGCAAAGTTAGCTGAGTTAAATATTATCTCATCAAATGTTCCTGAGAATGCAAAAAATATTCATTTAGAAGAGATAAGTGCTTTAAAAAGTATAGATTTTTTTGCATCTAACTTTCCAATAGATAGAAAAATGTCTATTGAGGTTGGGTTTGGTTCTGGACGACATCTTCTTCATCAAGCAGTTAATAATCCTGATATTTTATTTGTAGGTATAGAGATTCATCGTCCCTCTATAGAACAAGTTTTAAAGCAAGTAAGTATTCAAAAACTAGATAATCTTTTTGTACTAGACTATGATGCAAGACTTTTTATGGAGTTAGTGCCATCAAATTTAGTAGAAAAAATTTATGTACATTTTCCAGTTCCTTGGGATAAAAAACCTCATAGACGTGTTATCTCAACTTCATTTATAGAAGAATCAAGACGTGTACTTAAAGTAGATGGACGACTTGAATTAAGAACAGATAGTGAAAACTATTATGCGTATTCTTATGAAACATTTATAGCTTTTAATAAAACAGTATTAAATATAAATAAAAACAAAGAGATAGCGATAAGTTCAAAGTATGAAGATAGATGGAAAAAGATGGAAAAAAATATTTATGATGTAACTATGATAAATGAAGAGCAGTCTGATATATTAGAGTTAGATGGTAGTTTTGAGTTTTCAAAATTTATTTTGGATAATGATAAATTATTAGCACTTCATGGAACTACACATAAGTTTGAAAGTGGTTTTATCCATTTTGAGAGAGCTTATAAACTAGAAGATGGAGTGATGTTACGTCTCTCTATGGGAAGTTTTGATAGACCTGAGCATCTTTATGTTATTCTTACAAGTGAACAAGTTAAATATTATCCAACTCTACCACTAAAATCTAAAAGTAACTTAAAAGCACATAGATATTTAGATGAGGTTTTTAATGGATAAAGTGATTATTGCCAATAATTTATCTTTATCCTATTCTGATAATGAAGTAATTATTAATAAAGCAAACTTTTCGATTAATACAGGTAGCTTTGTATTTATAACAGGAGCAAGTGGTAGTGGTAAATCTACTCTTTTAAAATCTTTGTATGGTTCATTAAAAGCAAAATCAGGAAGTTTAGTAGTTGGTGGTGTTGAACTAAAGGGTGTTAGTACAAGTAAACTTAATTTTTTAAGACGCCATATAGGAATTGTTTTTCAAGATTATAAACTTATTAAAGAGTGGACAATTGAAAAAAATATAATGTTACCTTTGATTATCAATGGTTATGATAAAACAGTTACAAATACTCAAGTAGAAAGTCTTTTAAAACATGTTCGTTTAAATCATCAAATGGGTAAATTTCCTAAAGAGTTAAGTGGTGGGGAGCAACAGCGTGTTGCAATGGCAAGAGCACTATCTCATAATCCTATACTTATTTTAGCGGATGAGCCAACAGGTAACCTTGATGATTACTCTTCAGAACTTATCTGGAATCTATTAGAGGGTGCAACTACACAGTTAAAAACAACAGTTATTGTTGTAACTCACCATATTCCAGAAACAATGAAAATTGATTATAAACATTTTCATATTGAATATGGGAGGATAGATGAAGTCAATTAAAAATCATATATCACTTGTAATCGCATTAATGAGTATTCTTTTTTCATTACAAATTTTTGTTATTACTGACAGAGCTATAGATTCTTATAAAGAAAATCTTTCAAAAAATTATTCAGTTGTTGTTGTTAGTAAAAAAATTATACATGAACAAGATATATTAAATATAGATAGTTTACTGAAGTCTGTATCAGAACTTGCTCCAGATGAAGTAATTGCTAGGTTAAATACTGGAATAGGTAAAAAAAATATAGAGTTACTAAAATTAACACTTCCAAAATTTTACAAAATTAAATTAAAGATTTATCCTACTCCTGCTGAAATTGAAAAATTGACACAAAAGTTTTTGTTAAATAAGTCTATTATTAAAGTTGAAACTTTTACTAATAATCTTGATAACATATACAAACTACTCCTTTTATTTAAAAATATTGTTACTGTTTTTTCTATTTCCATTTTTATTGTTACAACTCTTTTAATTATTAAAGAGTTACGAATTTGGCAATTTCAACATAGTGAAAGAATGAATATAATGCGTTTATTTGGTGCACCATCTTGGCTTCGCTCAGGAATACTATTTCGTTTAGCTATTACAGATGCTATAATTGCTAGTATTTTAATATTTATAATATTTATTTATTTTTCTTCAAGTAAATGGATACTTCACGAGTTTAGCGATATAGGTATCACTTTAACAGTTTTTTATCCATTAAATGATTTCTTATATTTATTAGGAGTAGCTGTTACTTTAGCAACTATATTAGCAGCATTAATAGTGATGGGGCATAAAGAAGAGGTATGATACGTTTATTACTATTATTAATTTTTACCACCTCTCTTTTTGCTATTAAAGATGATATTAATCAAAAAATAAATAAAACAAATACTAAATTAAATAGTTTTAGTAAAAACTATTCTCTTTTAAATAAAAAGATGATAAAAACTGCTGATGCTATTATGAGACAAAGAGAAGAGGTTAATAAACAAGCTAGGTATCTGAAAAAACTCAAACAGCAATTAAAAAAGAAAGAGAAAAGTTATAAAAAAAATAATAAAAAACTAGATTTATTAAATACCTCACAAAAAAAACTTCAAATGAAACAGATGAAAATAGAGGAAAAACTTGTTTTTTTTATTGCACAAACTATAACATTGTCAATTATCATTGAAGAAGAACCAGTAGCTGATAGTAACTCTATAATGGAGTTTGAAATATTAAAAAGTATGTTAGAGTCCTCTAAAAAGAAGGCCAAAGAGTTAAATAAGATTTTTTATGCAAATTCAAGTGATATTAAATTATTAAATAAAGATAGAAATGTACTTAAAAAAAGTATTAATACTATTGATATGAAAAAAAAGGATGTTATTTCGGTTCAAAAAGCAAATAAAAAGACTTTAAAGAAACTAAATAAAAATAGAGATAGTTATAAGCAACAACTTAAAAAACTCCTAGCAAAAAAAGATACATTGAAAAAAACTTTAATTGGATTAAATATTATTAAAGTAGATAGAGTTAAAAAAGCAAGAGAGGCAAAAGCAAGAAAATTAGCGTTTGCAAAGAGAAAAAAAATAAGTAATACAAACCTTCCAAAAGTAAAACAACATGCTTCAAGTTACCAATCTGTAAAAACAAAAAAATATAAAGGAAGTAAAACAATAGCTCCTTTGGATTCTTATACTATTACTAAAAAATATGGTACATATACAGACCCTATTTATGGTCTTAAAATCTTCAATGAATCTATCTCATTAAAACCAAAAAAGAGAGAAGCTAAGGTAAGAACTGTTTTTAATGGTAAAGTAATTTATGCAGATAAAACCGCAGTTTTAAATAATATTGTGATTGTAGAACATAAAAATGGTTTACATACTATCTATGCAAATCTTTCTAAAATTCATCATAATATAAAAAAGGGTGTTAAAATAAAAAAGGGTTATGCTATCGGTCGTGTTGATGATGAGCTTATCTTTGAAGTAACACAAAAATCTTATCATATTAATCCTATTAGGATTTTTAAATAATTACTTTGATATTTTATTTTTGATATAATTTCAAAAATAAAATAAAGAGAAAAATATGAACTTTGTACAAACTCGTGGATTTGATAAAACAAAACCTAAAACAGTAACATTCTCACAAGCGATACTTGCTCCAATCGCTTCTTTTGGTGGTCTTTATGTACCTGAAACTCTTCCTCAACTTGGAGAGGAGTTCTTAAATAAACATATTAACTCTTCATATAAAGAACTTGCAAAAGATATGCTAACTCGTTTTGAGATAGATATTGACTCTGAGGTAATTGATGAAGCTTTAAATCTTTATGATAAATTTGATGATGCTTCAAATCCTGTTCCTGTTGTAAAAGTAAAAGAAAACCTTTTTGTCAGTGAACTTTACCACGGTCCAACTCGTGCGTTTAAAGATATGGCACTCCAACCTTTTGGTGTTGTTCTTTCATCTATCGCTCAAAAATTAAATCAAAACTATCTTATTTTAGCTGCTACAAGTGGAGATACGGGTCCAGCTGCTTTAGAAACATTTAAAAATCGTGCAAATGTACAAGTCGCTTGTTTGTATCCTGATGGTGGAACGAGTGATGTTCAGCGTTTACAGATGGTAACAGAAGATGCAAGTAATTTAAAAGTTATCGGTATTCATGGTGTTTTTGATGATGCTCAAAATGCTCTTAAACAACTTCTTGCAAGTGAGAGTTTTAAAGCAGAACTAAAAGAGAAAAATGTATCTCTTTCAGCTGCAAACTCTGTAAACTTTGGACGTATAATTTTTCAAATAATTTACCATATTCATAGTTATTTAGAGCTAGTTCGTCAAGGTGCTACAACTATGGGCGAAAAAGTTTACCTTAATGTTCCTAGTGGAAACTTTGGAAATGCTCTTGGTGGTTACTATGCTAAAAAAATGGGTCTTCCTGTTGAAAAAATTATTATCTCTTCAAATGAAAATAATGTTTTAACTAAACTTATTAAAGATGGTCAATATAACCTAAATGAGTGTTCAGTAGTAGGAACAACATCTCCAGCTATGGATATTTTAAAATCTTCAAATGTTGAGAGAATTCTTTTTGATATGTTTGGTTTTGAGAGAACTAGAGAACTAATGGAAGATTTAGAAAATAAAAATGCCTATGCCTTAACTTCTGATGAACTTGCAACTCTTAGAGTAGTTTTTGATGCTGATTGTTGTACTGGTGATGAGGGTAAAAAGTATATTAAAGATATATTTGAAAATGATGGTTACTTAATGGACCCACATACTGCAACTTGTCTAAAATCTTTTGAAACTTGCTCAAATCCAGAGATTAAAACTATCGCTTACTCAACTGCTGAATGGACAAAGTTTTCTCCAGTTATAGCAAACGCCTTAACGGGTGAAGTAGATGCTGAAGATATAGTTGCGTTAGAGTCTATCTCTCAAGAGGCAAAACTTGAAATTCCTTCAATGATTAAAGGTCTTTTTGATAAAAAAATTGTTTATAAAACGATTATAGATAAAGAAGATATTGAAAAAGAGATACTAAAGTTTTTATAAACTTTAGTTCTCCTTTTAGAGTTATACTTTATAACTCTAAAGCCTTTTTATAAGCTTTTTCCACAGCACTTATACAAGAAGCACGAACATTTCCATCTTCTAAAGCACCATAACCAGCAGCAGTAGTTCCACCTGGACTCATAACACCATCTTTTAATAGAGCAGGGTGTATATCTTGTATCAACTCTCCAAAACCACCAAATAAACCACGCATAATAGCCATAGCATCATCACGTTTAAGACCTTGTTTTACTGCACCATCTGCAAGTGCTTCAGCCATTAGAGCTAAATAAGCAGGACCACTTCCAGCTAAAGCCGTTGCTATATCTATCTCTTTTTCACTTGATAACCAACGAGTAGAACCAATAGCTCCTAAAAGCTCTTCAGCTTCATCTTTAAACGCAATATCTCCAGTTAATGTTGTCATAGACTTTTGAACACTCGCTGCAAGATTTGGCATAGTTCGCACAACAGCATTTGGTTTTAAATATTCTCTTAATTTTTCTACTTTTGTTCCAGCTAAAACTGAGAATATTACTCTTGCATTTCCTATTAGTTTAGTTGAAATCTCTTCAACATTAGCAGGTTTAACACAAAGTAAAATAGTTTTTTCACTCATATCATAACCATCCATTAAAGATTTATCTATTTTTACACCAAGAGCATCTTCAAATTTTTGTAGTTTTTCTAAACTTCTTCCAACTACTTCTATTTTATAGTTATTTTTTAAGCCTTGAGCGATACTTAATGCCATATTTCCATTACCGATAAAAGTGATAGTTTTCATATTAATCCTATTTTTTTGGAGTAGTATATTATTAAGTTAATTGTATTATAATAAAAGTTATTTCAAAAAAGAGAAAAACCTTGCAAAAACAAACTGTAAAAGAGATACTAAAACAGATAACAATACAACTAAATCCACATATACCAAGAGCCTCACGTGAAGCACAACTACTACTTATGGCACATCTACAAAAAGATGAACTTTGGCTTATTACAAACTCAAATACTCAAGTAAAAGATACAAATAAATTATTTGAATGGGTAGATAGACGTGCTAAAAATGAACCATTTGAATATATAGTAAATAGTGTGAGTTTTTATAGTGAAGAGTTTTATATTGCAGAGGGGGCTTTAATACCGCGTCCTGAAACAGAGATACTTATAGATGAAGTTATATTAAGAGTGAAAGATAAAAATAGTGAGATGACTTTTGTTGAGGTCGGGGTAGGGAGTGGAATAATATCTATTGTTTTGGCTTTAACATTTAAAAATGCTAAATTTATAGCAGTAGATATTTCTCAAAATGCTTTAGATATAGCAAAAATAAATATAGAAAAATTTGGATTAACTGAAAGAATAGAGTTACAATTAGGTTCACTCTTAGAACCAATAGAGGAAAAAATAGATTATTTAGTTTCTAATCCTCCCTATATAGCAGATGATGAAAAATTAGAATCAAATCTCTCTTATGAACCTCAAAATGCACTATTTGGAGGAACTATTGGTGATGAGATTATTCAAAAACTTCTTGATGAAGTCTTAAAAAGAAAGATTAACTTTTTTACTTGTGAGATGGGTTATGACCAAAAGGATAAGATTACACAATATTTAAAAGATACAGAATTTAACACTTTAGAATTTTATAAAGATTTAAGTGATTTTGATCGTGGATTTACATTAAAGGTGTAGTAATGAGTAAAAAGATTTATGCAGATTTTGGTTATCTAATTGTTTTATCAGCAACTTTTGGTGCTGTTTTGGTTCTAGGTGCTATCTCTGCACCCGTTATTTTTCATACAGATAAGATTTTATCGGGTGTATTGATGGACAACTATAATAATGGAATAATTATGGGTGAAATATTTCATAGATTTTCTTACTGGATCTATTTTGTAGTTCTGGCGGTTGTTATTTATGAATCTGCTTTATATAAAACAGGTGCAAGAGATGCTGTCTCTTTTGCTGCAGCTGTTATAGTTATTTTTTCAGGTCTTATGTTTAGTGCTATCTATTCTCCTAAAATTCTTGCTATGCAGGCACTTGGTGCAGAAGCAACACAGAGTGATACATTTCATAACCTTCATATAGCTAGTGAAATAGATTTTAAAATTTTAGCAGTAGCTTTGATAGTTCTTTTTATTCGAAGATTAATGCTTTTACGAACTAATTAACATTAATTTCAAAAGGAATTAAATATGTTTATCTTAAAAAAAACTATTCTACTTATTCTACTTAGCACTTTTTCACTCTATGCACAATCAAACTATTCTCAAGCGATAAAAGAGAAAAAAATTTATCCTATGGGTAAAAAAATATATAAACATAAATGTCAAGATATAGATGTTGGAAAATATAAAACTATGCAAGAGATGCAGGAAAAAATAAAATCTAAAAATCTATGTAAAGTAGTCAATAAAAGATATTTTGAGGCACTTTCTCTCTATTTATGGGAAATAAAAAATAGTAATGTTAACGAAGAAGAAAAAATCATTGTAAAAAAAGATGAGAAGTGTCCAGTCTGTGGAATGTTTGTTTATAAATATCCAAGATGGGCAACACAAATTTTTTATAGTGATAAACACTACTCTTTTGATGGTATGAAAGATCTTTTTAAATACTATTTTGAACATAATAATGGGATAAAAAAAATACTTGTATTAGATTATTATTCTCAAAAAGCTATAGATGCTAGAAAAGCTTTTTATGTAATAGGAAGTGATATTTATGGACCTATGGGAAATGAGTTGATAGCATTTAAAAATAAAAGTGAAGCAAAAGTTTTTTATATGGATCATAGGGGAACTAAAGTTTTAGGGTTTGATGAGATAACAGAAAAGTTAGTATATCAATTAAATGAATAAAAAGAGTAAATATCTTTTTATAACATTTATTAGTTTATCTGTTATTCTATTCTTAGAAGTTATATATCTTCAAATTTTCAATACTATGAATGATAGTGATTTAGTTCAAAAAAATATGTTTGTAAAAACAGTAGGACTACCAGATTTAGCTATCTCCACCGAAACTTCCTATATTAGACATAGAAGTTTAAGTGATATTTTTAGTATCTATAGTGTAGATGGAAGTTTACGAGAATACTCTAAATCTAGCTATGCAAATACAAGTCTTATCAATGAATAAATATCTTATAGAATATGCAATAAACTCAATTTTAAGACAAAAAAGTAAAAATATTTTTATTTTTATAGTTTTTACACTCTTGATATTTTTACTAACTTCAATCTTTTTTATAACGAACTCCATAAAATATGAATTAAACTCTACTGTAAACTCTCTTCCTCAGATAATAGTTCAAAACTACAAAGGTGGTCGTCACTATGATATAGAGATTTCAAAAGTAGATAAAATACTCTCTATTTCAGGTGTGCAAGAGAGTGTTGCACGAGTTTGGGGGTATTACTATTTTGAGAATGCAGATGTTCATTTTACTCTTGTCGGTATAGATATGTTTGAAAATCAGTATAAAAAGAGTTTAACTCATCTTACTCAAATTTCGAGTTTTGATGAAAGTAGCATGTATCTTGGTCGGGGTGTAAAAAAACTTATGTATAAAAACTATTATAAAAACTATTTTAACTTTATAAAACCCAATGGAACTGTTAAAAAAATAGATATAGCTGGTGTTTTTAATTCAGATATAGAACTAGAATCTAATGATATGATAGTTATGTCAAAAGAGAATTTAAGAGAGATATTTGCACTCAAAGAGAATATGGCAACAGATATAGTTGTTAAAGTCTCTAATCCTAATGAGATAGATACAATAGCATTAAAAATAAAAGAGATTATTCCAACGGCTAGAGTCATTACAAATGAAGATATAAAAGTAAGTTATGAGCATCTGTTTAACTATAAAAGTGGAATATTTTTAGCACTATTTATAATTTCACTATTTACTTTTTTTATCATTATTTACGATAAAGCAAGTGGACTTAGTAGTGAAGAGAAACATGAAGTTGGAATACTTAAAGCGATAGGTTGGAGAGTTGAAGATATTTTACAAGAGAAATTTTATGAATCATTTATTATCTCTTTTTTCTCCTATCTTTTAGGTGTTATATTTGCATTTGCATTTGTTTACCTTTTTGAAGCACCTTTGATTAGAGATATATTTATTGGGTATTCAAATTTAAAACCTAGTTTTTCATTGAGTTTTATTATGGACTTTCAAACACTTTTTTTAGTTTTTTTATTGAGTGTTCCTATCTATATAGCATCTATAATAATTCCATCCTGGAGAGTTGCAACACTAGATGCTGATGAGGTGATAAGATAATGATAACATTTAAAAATGTAACAAAAACTTACGAGATAAATACGAATAATATTATTCAAGCAGTTGAGAATATAGATATAACTTTTAAAGAGGGTGAGGTTATACTATTAAAGGGTGCGAGTGGAAGTGGTAAAAGTAGTATTTTATCTCTTATTGCAGCTTTAAGTAAACCTACAAGTGGGGAAGTGATCGTTGATAGTAAAAAAATTTCTAAACTTTCGGATAATTTTGCTTCTATATATCGAAGAGATAACATAGGATTTATTTTTCAAAAGTATAATCTAATTCCAACATTGAGTGTAAAAGATAATATTTTACTTCCTTTAGTACCATTAAATCTCAAAGCAGATGATGTTGAAATAAAGTTAAATACAGTTATGCAAAAGTTTTCTATTTTTCATAAAAAAGATATTATAGTAAAAAATCTTTCTGGTGGGGAACAGCAACGTGTTGCTATCGCTCGTTCTTATATTAATGAACCAAAAATAATTTTAGCAGATGAACCAACAGCAAATTTAGATAAAAAGCTCTCTGAAAAGTTTATAGAGATAATGAAGGAGTTAAAAGAGATGAATAAAACTATCATTATAGCTACTCACGACCCTCTATTTTTTGGATTAGAGTTTATAGATAGGGAGATAGAGATGAGTGATGGTAAAATTATCGTATGATACTCTCTCCTGAGATATTAACTATATATATATTAAATGCTCTCTTTGCTCTTTTATCAGCTATCGCATTCTACTTTAGTGTTCGAATATTTTTATATTGGAATGAAAACTCAACATCACAACTTCAATATAAGTTAGAAAAACAGAGTTATTTAAGTGCCACAATTATTAAATATATATTTGCTATAAAAGTACCACTTTTTCTTTTTTTTATATTTACTCTTGATGATATGTCAAATATTATTTCAGGAGCTATGTGTGCAGCAGGGGTTGTTGATGCTACCGTGTATGGTTCATATCTTTTAGTTTTAAAGGTGTTAAATTTATATCTCTTTGCTTATTGGATAGTTTTACACTCTAAAGATATTAAATTTGAAGTACAACCCTATATAAAACAGAAATTTGGACTTTTTATAGGGCTATTTTTTCTTTTAGTAGTAGAGATTATTTTAGAGATAATGATGTTTAATGCTATTGATGTTACAAGTATAGTTGATTGTTGTGGAGTTATCTATTCTAGTAGTTCACAATCATATCTATCAATGGTTTTATCATTAGACTATTTTATTCTTTTAGGTATATTTTATGGAGTATTTTTATTTTTAACTATAAGTTATATCTTTAAACTAAGATACCTATTTTCTATACTCAATCTATTTTTTATAATTATTTCACTTATAACACTCATATCTTTTTTTGGAACATATATTTATGAACTTCCAACACATAAATGTCCATTTTGCTTTTTACAAAAAGATTATAACTATATTGGATATTTTCTTTATACATTTCTGTTTATAGGAACATTTAATGGATTAGTTATCGCATTTATAGAGTTTAATAAACAAGAGATAGAGAAGTTTTATACTCTATCTTTTTTATTTAATTTTCTTTATGTAGGTATAGTGACATATTATCCAGTTATTTTTTATATTAAAAATGGAGTTTTCTTATAGGTATAAAACTCAAAAAAATGAGTTTTATATATTTTAAGGGGAGAAGTAAATTTACTTTTTAGTCTTGAGCATATCTCATATATGTAGGTAGTTCAAGATCATCATTAATATCTGTACCACCAGATACACGTTTAGAACGAATAACATTCGGTCTAATTGTTACTGTTGGTTGTTGTGTCTGTATTTTTTGAGCTTTAGGCTTTACAGCGATAGGTGTTTCACTTACAAAATCTTTGTTATTTGTCAAATCTTTCTCAAAGCCAGTTGCAACTAGAGTTATTTTAATATAGTCTTCTTCTAGTGAATCATCAGTAGATGTACCCCAAATAACATCAGCATCTTCATGCGCACTTTCATCAATAACATCCATCGCTTCTGAAAGTTCCATCATAGAAAAGTCCGGATGAAGTTTAAAGTGAACAAGAATACCCATTGCACCATTTATAGACATATTATCAAGTAAAGGAGATTCAATAGCTGATTTTATAGCTTCATAGGCAGATTTTTCACCTTGACTTTCACCCATACCCATTAGAGCAATACCTCTATGACCCATAACTGTTTTTAGATCAGCAAAGTCAAGATTTATATCATTTTCACCACTAGAAAGAATAACACCTGATGTACCACTCACAGCTTCAGCTAATATACTATCAACAATTTTAAAACTATCTTTTAAGCCTAATTTTTTATCAATAATAGAAAGTAGCTTATCATTTGGAATAACAACAATAGAATCACTCTCTTTTTTAAGTTCTTCTAAACCATCATGAGCAAGACGACTTCTTTTTTTACCTTCAAATTTAAAAGGTTTTGTTACGACTGAAATAGTTAATGCACCAAGTTCTTTAGCAATTTTAGCAATAACAGGTGCAGCACCAGTACCAGTACCACCACCAAGACCAACAGAGATAAATACAATATCAGCACCAGTTAATGCTTCTTTAATCTCTTCTTGATTTTCAAGTGCAGATTCTCTCCCAACTTCTGGTTTCATACCAGCACCAAGACCTTTAGTAAGTTTTGCACCAATTTGAATTTTAGATGCAGCTGAATTTTCATCTAAAGCTTGAGCATCAGTATTTATTAGCATCATTTCGATACCTGTAACACCCTCTTTAAGCATGTGGCCAATCATATTTCCACCACCACCACCAACACCAACAGCTATAATTCTTGCACCTGTAATATTACTCGCTTCTTCAACTAAAAATGGTTCCATTCTCTCTCCTTTAAAATAACTGGGTAGCCCAGTTTGTAAATTTTTCAAATATATTAGGTTTTTTACCTTTATCTTTGTCTTTCGTAATTTGGTTTAAATCAACCATTACATCGTCTTGTTCTAAATTAGCTTGTGCAGGTGTTGATATACTTGCAGTTTCTTCAATAACAGGAACAGAATTTATATTAGCTGTATTTGTAAGTCCTGTTACTATAGTTTTCGCTCTTGGAATTTCATTTGGATGTCTTACTTTTTTATTAACATCTATCTCATATTTTGTATATGAAGATGCTGTATACATAAGAAGACCAATAGCACTTGCATATTCTGGTTCTTTTAAATTATTAAAAACACCATTCATCTCTTTTGGACGTGCTAGTCTAATAGATTGAGATTCAAAGACAGCAACTGCTAAATCTCTCATTCCATCCATTCTTGAGAAACCACCAGTCAAGACAAATCCTGCACCTATCTGTTCTTTTAAACCACTTTGTTCTATAAATTGAGCTAAAATCATTAAAGTTTCTTCTGCTCTAGCATAAGCAACACTATTTACTATCTCTAAAGAAACCTCTTTAATAGTTTCTGTATCTCCAATCTCTGGAAGTTCTATTAAATCACTACTTGGTGTAATTAAAGAACAGTAATTTAATTTTACATTTTCTGCAATACTAATAGGAGTATGTAAAGCTTTTGATAAATCATTTGTAATATGATTTGAACCTACACCTAAAAAATCGTTATATTTAATAGAATTTCCAGCATGAATAATAACATTACAAGTATTTGAACCCATATCTATTACTACCACACCTAACTCTTTTTCATCATTATTAAGTGTAGAAATTGAAGAAGCATAACCATTTAGTACAACATTTTCAACCTCAATACCAGCTGCTTTAACAGCTTTTTTAAGATTATTAAGATTTGATTTTTGCGTTGTAATAATATGTGTTTCAACTTCTAGTCGTGAAGCATTCATACCTAATGGGTCTTCTATGAAATCTTGTTCATCTACTCTAAAATTATATGGAAGAGCATGTAAAACATCAGAATCATTGGGAATGTTTGCATTGTAAAGAGCTGTATCCATAACTCTTTCTATTTCTGTAATACTAATCTCTTTTGATTGAATATTAACTATACCCGTTGAGTGAACACTTTTTGCATAAGCTCCAGAAATAGATACAACAGCACTATTTATATCAACTCCTGCGATACGTTTAGCATCTTCAACAGCTAATTTAATAGATTTAGAGGCTAGGTCAATATTTGTAATACTTCCCTTTTTTAAACCATAAGATTTAACTGTGCCTGTTCCCGTTATTTCAATATTATCATTACTATCAACCTCTGCTATAATCGCACATATTTTAGTAGAGCCAATATCTATCGCTAAGACTGTTCTGCTCAAGTTATAGTCCTTCTATTAAAATTTTAGTATTATACTTAGTATTAAGATTATTTACTAGTGATTGATTAAATATATTGTTTTTTAAATCTAAAATAGAACTATTTTCTATTTTTTCATCTGAAGCTATTAAATTTTGTTCTAAAATATCATAAAGAACTATTTTCCCATCATTTAAAACAATAAAAGATCTCTTTTTTTGAGAATCAAACAGTTTCTCTAAAAACTCATTTGAATTATTTATACTTAACTTCTCAATTTTATCACTATCTTTTCTTGTAATAAAATCAGTTGTAGTTCCATTAAAATCTTTAAGAAAAGTTTCTGCAAGTTCTAATAGTTTCTCTTTTTTTGTTTCCATTGTATATAAAGGAAGTAGCTCCGCTTTAGCATCTTCAAATAGTTTGATTTTTGAAGGAATAGTTTTTAAAAGTTTAATTGTAAAATATTCATTATCTATTTTTATAGGTTTCATATAGGGTGATATTACTGTAAGTTTAGCGATATTTTTAACTGTTTCGTTATCAAATAAACTATCTATTCCTGAAACAGTATGTGTATTTATTTTTACAGATTTATCAAGTTTTCCTTTTTTATAATTTATATAAGTTCTAAGTGCTATTTTTTTTGTACTTTTTTCATTTAACTCAGCGATAACTTTAGTTTGTGCATCTTCAAGTGAAAGAATTTTTCCTTCATTATTTTTAAAATGTGTTTTATTATCATTATAGTGTCTAGTTATTGTTGCTTCATCATAAGATAAAGAAGTTGGTTCATTTTTAATATATTCAATCTTATAGCTAATGTCAGTCATATAATTTTGTTTTTTAGTTTCCCAAAATTTCTTTAAAGCTTCATCTGAACTATCTATTGAGATAATCTCATCTGTTAATACTAAATAAGTAATTTTATCTGAGATACTCATAATTGTACTTAAAATTTTATCTTCATTTTCTGTTGTTTGAACAGGTAAAAGTTTTAATACTTTTGCGATGAGTAGCTGTTTTTTAAGATCGGATTCATATTCAGACATAGTTAAATTATTTCTTGAAAGAACACTTTTATAAATCTCTTTGTTAAAAACACCATTTTCAAAGAAATACTCTTGAGATGTGAGTTTTACTAAAATCTCTTTATTTGTTATCTCTAAATCATAAGTGATAGCTAAGTTTAACAGTAGTGCTTGATCAGTTAATTGTTTGAGTGCTTGACGTTGTAAACCAAAAGTTTTTGCTTTCTCTTCATCAAAATTACCTTGAAACATCTCATTATATTGAGAATACAAACGAGAATAGCTTTTTTCTAAGTCACCTCTAGTAATTTCTACTTCTCCAACTTCGGCTACTGCTCCAGCTTTATGACCATAGTCATATTGTCCCCATCCAACAAAACCAGCTCCAACGAAAGCTATAGTCGAAATCCAGATAGTAATAATTAGATATTTTTTATGTGTTTGCATCCATGTAATCATAAGAGAATAGCCTTGAGTTATAATATTTACGCAATTCTATGTAATTTTGTATTAAAACTTCATAAATTTAGTGAGTAAACAGTGAGTAAAATCGATTTAGTTATTTTAAAACTATTAACTAGCCTTTGTTATAATTGGATTATTAAAAATAAGGCGAATTATGATTGAAAAAGTTGAAGCAATAAAAAAAGAGATTTCTAAAGTTGTAGTAGGTCAAGAAAAGATGATTGATGGTCTTTTAATTTCACTATTTTGTGAAGGTCATGTCCTCATTGAAGGTGTTCCTGGACTTGCTAAAACGACAACAGTAAATGCATTATCAAAGTCATTAGGACTTGATTTTAAGCGTGCTCAATTTACTCCAGATTTACTTCCAGCAGATATTTTAGGTGCTGAAATTTATGATCCTAAAAATAATAGTTTTAAAATAAAAAAAGGTCCAATTTTTACAAATCTATTATTAGCAGATGAAATAAATCGTGCTCCAGCAAAAGTACAATCTGCATTACTTGAAGTTATGCAAGAGAAGCAGGTTACATTAGGTGACACAACTTTTAAACTTGATTTACCATTTTTTGTAATGGCTACTCAAAATCCTGTTGAACAAGAGGGTGTATATCAATTACCTGAAGCTCAATTAGATAGGTTTATGTTTAAACTAGTTGTAGGATATAACACTAAAGAGGAAGAGTTAGAGATAGCAAGACGTATATCAAGTGGAAATTTTCAAGAGATAAAAGCTATTATTTCAGCTGATGATATTGTAAAAATTAAGCAAGCTATTAAAGAGGTTCATATAGACAAAGAGATTGAAAAATATATGATAGAACTTGTAAATGCAAGTAGAAACCCTCAAGAGTATGGTCTTGATAGTCTCGTTGATAAGCTTCAATTTGGTGCTTCTCCACGTGTAAGCATAGATATGTTTAAAGTAGTTAAAGCGATGGCATTTATGCGCGGAAAAGATTTTGTAACACCTGTTGATGTTGCTTTTATCGCTAAAGATTTAATGCGTCATCGTATCGTTTTAAGTTATGAAGCGGAAGCTGATGGAATCACTACAGATGAGATAATTCAAGAGATACTTGAAGCTGTTCCAATTCCATAAACAAGAACATTTTTACTATAATTCTTGTATAATAACTAAATTTTTTTAAAGGCAAATATAACAAATATGATTAATTATAACTCTATTAAACCTCTACTTTTTAAACTACAACCTGAAACAGCACACCATCTTGCTGAAACTGTTTTAAGACTACCTAATATATGTCAATTTATGTTTAACCCATTTCTAAAATCTCATTTTATAACAAATGATGTTTTAGAACAAGAACTTTTTGGACGTAAATTTTACAATCCAATTGGTCTTGGTGCAGGGTTTGATAAAAATGCTACTATGATTAGAGGTATGCAGATACTTGGATTTGGATATACAGAGATAGGAACTATCACACCTAAACCACAAGCTGGAAATCCTAAACCTAGAATGTTTCGTCATATAGAAGAGGAAACGATACAAAATGCTATGGGATTTAATAATGATGGTGCGTATGAGATTCATGAAAAACTCAAGCAACGCTATCCTTTTACTACTCCTATCGGTGTAAATATTGGTAAAAATAAACTTACATCTGAAGAGGATGCTATTAGTGATTATACTCATCTTATTAAGATGTTTGATGGTTGTGGAGATTATTTTGTTATCAATATCTCCTCTCCAAATACTCCGGGTTTACGTGATTTACAAAATGAAGATTTTATCTCTCAGCTTTTTAAAGAGGCAAAAGCACTTACAAAGATGCCAATCTTCTTAAAAATCGCTCCTGATATGGAGATAGAAGACGCAGTAGCTCTTACAAAAATGGCAGTTGAAAAAGGTGCTGATGGAATTATCGCTACTAATACAACTATCGACTATTCCCTTGTAAAACAGCCTATGAATATTGGTGGTTTAAGTGGGGCAGTTTTAAAAGAGAAAAGTTTTAAAATTTTTGATGCTATCGCTAAAGAGCTTTATGGAAAAACTATTCTTATCTCTGTTGGTGGTATAGATTCTGCTGAGGAGGCATATAAACGTATAAAAGCTGGTGCTTCTTTAGTTCAAATTTTAAGTGGTATTATTTTTCACGGTCCAGATATGATAATGAATATTAATAAAGAATTAACAGAACTTATCAAAGCAGATGGATATTCAAATATAACACAAGCGATTGGCGCAGATAGAAAATAATTATGAAATTCTTTATAACTATTACATTAATTTTAGGAACACTTATGGCATCATCACTACCAAAGTATGAAACAAAAACACTTAAAAATGGATTACAAATAGTTGTAATCCCTCTTAAAAATAACACAAATGTTATAAGTACAGACATCTTTTATAAAGTTGGAAGTAGAAATGAAGTGATGGGTAAAACAGGTATCGCTCATATGCTTGAACATATGAACTTTAAATCTACTAAAAACCTTGATGCTGGTGAGTTTGATAAAGAGGTTAAAAGTATCGGTGGAGTAAATAATGCTTCTACAAGTTTTGACTATACTCATTATTATATAAAATCAAGTACAGATAATCTTGGTAAATCAGTAGAACTTTATGCTGAGCTTATGGAAAATCTAAATCTTAAAGATGAAGAGTTTCAACCTGAGAGAGATGTTGTAGCAGAGGAAAGACGTTGGAGAACTGAAAATTCTCCTCTTGGATTTTTATACTTTGCAATGTTTAACAACGCATATACTTATCATCCTTATCACTGGACTCCTATCGGTTTTATGAATGATATTCAGACTTGGACTATTGATGATATTAAAGATTTTCATCAAACGTATTATCAACCAAATAATGCTATTTTAATAGTTACAGGTGATGTTGAACCTAAAGATGTATTTAAAAAAGCTAAAAAAGAGTTTGGTAAAATTAAAAACCTTGTAGAGATACCAAAGTTTAAATTTGTTGAACCTGAACAAGATGGTGCTAAACGTATTATGGTAAATAAAGATAGTGAAGTTGAAATGTTAGCTATTACATTCCATATTCCAAACTATCTTCATAAAGACCAAATTACACTTAGTGTTATATCTGAAATTTTATTTTCTGGAAAAAGTTCAAGACTTTATAAAACACTTGTCGATGAAAAACAGATGGTAAACTCTGTGTATGCTTACAATATGGAAAACAAAGACCCTGGACTTTTTATATTTTTAGCAACTTGTAATCCTAATGTAAAAGCAGTAGATGTAGAGGTTGAGCTTTTAAAAGAGATTGAGCTTATGAAAACTACTGATGTTACTAAAGCTGAATTAGAAAAAGTAAAGATAAATACTAAAGCTGATTTTATCTATTCATTAGAGAGTTCAACTTCTGTTGCTAATCTTTATGGAAGTTATTTAGTTCGTGGCGATTTAACGCCTCTTTTAACGTATGAAGATGATGTTCAAAAAGTAACTGCTAAAAAAGTTAAAGAGGTTGCAAATAAATATTTCAACTTTAATAAATCTACAACTCTTATTCTTAAAAAAGGTGAGTAGATTTTTATTATATAGTAAATTAAATAGTATAGTTTTTTCTTCAACTATACTATTTTTCTTTTCTGCTTGTGGAACAACACAACCTCCTCTTCAATATTCAAATAGTGACTGTGATATTATAATAGATAAACAATATTATGAGATATGCTATGACTATGCTCTTAAAGGTGCAAGGTCTGTAAGTTATAGTTTAGATGCTGATAATGTAGATAAATTAAATATAGAGCAAAGACCCTCTTTTTATAAAGAAAGTTCTATAAGCGAAACTTATGCTAGTAGTTATTCAGATTATACAGGAAGTGGTTATGATAGAGGTCATTTAGCAAATGATGCCTCTTTTGATTGGTCTGATAAATCTCTATATAGTGTTTACTCTATGGCTAATATCGTTCCTCAAAATCCAAATGTAAATAGGTACTCTTGGATAGATACTGAAAATTTAGAACGTGCTAAGGCTAAAGAGTATGGTAGTGTTGATATTTATATAGAGGTTAGGTATTCCGATAATCCTATGCAGATAGGAGAGAATGAAATCTCTGTTCCTAGTGGGTTTTATAAGAGTATTTCTAATGAAGAATATAGTTATAATGAGTGTTTTTTTTATGAGAATATACCCTATGATATTTCAAGTGATACACTTGATAGTCATAAGGTAAACTGTTTATAGTTTTTTGTTGAGGTTTCGTTGAGTTTGTAAACTATTTTGTTCTATTAAAGCTACATTTTTATTGATAAGCTTTTGAGTCTCTATAATTCTATCAGCCATATCTCCTATATCATCAGCTATGATTAAAATTTTATCAGCCATATTGTCTATCTTATCAGCCATATCATTAATATCTTGAGATATTTGAAGCATCGCTCTTATATAAGTTAGACTAATAAGATCACCAGAATCTAAAATATTTTCAGAGAGTTTTAATATACGAGTAGAGTTTTCTAAAAGATTTTGAGATAAATCTAAAGAATCATTAAGTGTATCTACTGACCCTATTAGTTCAGATTGTAATAAACTACTACAAGTTTCTAAACTACCATCTTCTTCTATTAAAGAGTTTGTTTTATTTTGCTCTGGGGTGCTATTATCTACTTCATCTTCATCTTCATCATTACTTTCTATATTATTATCCGTTGTCTCTGTCGATGAACTATCATTATTTTCAGAGTTAGAAGAATTACTATCAGGAGTTGGTGTAGATGCTGTTGATTGAATATCACACCCACCAATAATAAGCCCAAAGAGTAAAATAGTTGATAAGATTTTATTTTTAGTATTCATCATAAATTCTTAAAAACTTTATTTTTCTAAAATAGAATTAAAGTTTGCTTGTGCTTTTAAAATATTACGTTGAGTTAAAGAAAGATTTGCACTTTGTATTCTTTGAGTTTCAACAATTTTATCAGCCATATCGCCAATGTCATCAGCCATTACTAGAATTTTATCTGCCATTTTTGCAATATTATCAGCCATATCTAAAATATCTTGAGAGAGTTGTAACATCGCTTTTACATACTCTTCATTTGCAGCTGAACCTGCATCTACTAAAGAGGTAGAGAGTGATAACATATTTGCTGAAGTTGTAACTAAACTAGCCGATAAATCAGATGAATCGTTTACTGTATTTGTAGCACCAATTACTTCATTTAATGGAATAGGTGAACAATAATCCCCTGCAATAGATGAAGTTGTTAAAATACTTAATGTTATTGTTATAATAGATATTTTTTTGAACATAATAGATCCTTTTAAATTTTATCTTCGTTTCTATTATAAGGCAAAAAAACTTATATAAGGCAAAAAAACTTAAAATTAAGACTAAATATATATTCACTATCTGTTTTATCTATTTTAGTATGATTATTTACAATATACAAGAGGATACAAGAGATGACAAATATAGAACTTAAAAATAGAGATTTAGATGTAATCTGGCATCCATGTACACAGATGAAAGACCATGAAACATTACCACTTATACCTATAAAAAAAGCACACGGTATTTATCTTGAAGATTTTGAAGGAAATATTTATATAGATGCCATAAGTAGCTGGTGGGTAAATATGTTTGGTCATACAAATAGATATATAAATGAGAAGATAAAAGAGCAGTTAGATACTTTAGAACATGTTATTTTAGCTGGTTTTACACATGAACAAGTGGTAAAACTTTCAGAGCGTTTAGTAAAACTTACCCCTGATGGTTTAGAAAAATGTTTTTATTCCGATAATGGTTCAAGTGCAGTAGAGGTTGCTCTTAAAATGAGTTACCATGCACATCTTAATGATGGAAAAAAAGATAAGAGTATATTTGTATCTTTAACAAACTCTTATCATGGAGAAACTATTGGGGCATTAAGTGTTGGAGATGTTGAACTTTATAAAGATACCTATGAACCACTTCTTTTAAAAACTATCCAAACAGCAGTACCTAAAGATGCCACAAAAGAATCAGCGATAGAAGCATCATTTGCTTTTGAAGAGTTGTGTAAAGAAAGAGCAGATGAGATAAGTGCTATTATATTAGAACCACTAATTCAAGGGGCAGGGTATATGCATATGTACCATACTCACTTCTTAGTTTTAATTCGTGAGATATGTACAAAATATGATGTACATCTAATAGCGGATGAGGTGATGGTTGGATTTGGTAGAACGGGAGAGTTATTTGCATGTAATAAAGCTAATATAACACCAGATTTTATAGTTCTTTCAAAAGGTTTAACAGGAGGGTATCTACCTCTTTCTGTTGTTCTTACTACAAATGATATATATGCTAAATTTTATTGTGATTATAGTGACAACAAAGCATTTTTACACTCTCATTCATATACAGGAAACGCTTTAGCTTGTGCAGCAGCAAATGCTACATTAGATATATTTGAAAATGATGATATTATAGAGAAAAATAGAGTTAAAGCAGAGTATATGGCTCATAAGCTAGAGAAGTTTAAAACACTTAAAAATGTAGCATCTGTTCGTCAAACAGGAATGGTTTTAGCAGTTGAGTTAAAAGGTTATAAGTCAGAAGAGAGAATAGGGCTAAAAGTGTATCAGTATGGACTTAAACATGGAGTTTTGCTTCGTCCACTTGGTCATATAGTTTATTTTATGCCACCCTATATTATCACAAATGATGAGATAGATAAGATGATGGATACAGCGTATGATGCTATTAAATTATTGGACTCTTAGAGTTCAATTTTTAATAATGCATCTTTAAACTTATATCTATTTACTAACTCTTTAATATCAAGAAATAGAGCAGAATCAAATTTATTTAATTGATATTTTTCAATCTCTTTTATAATAGGTTTGATATTTTTTGCTCTATTTGTTGTAAGTGCTTCTTTAAGCAGAGAGAAGAGTTCCTCTTTTTTTATTTTTTCTATTATCAAAAGAGGAGTTTCATCTTTATTAAGTGTTTTTAAGATAGAGAGTTCATTCAAAATATTAAATAACTCTTTATAAAATTGAGGTAAAAGATTTCTATCTTGAGACTTATCTAGCTCTTTGGAGATAGTATGTAAGTCCATTGCTCCTATATTTGCACTCAATCCTTTTATAGAGTGTATAACTCTTTTAAACTCATCATTATTAAGATTTTCTAATTTTAAATTCATATTATTATGATGAAAATCAGTTAAAATTTTAAGGTAAAGTTTTTTATTTTGATTCATATATTTTAAACCTATATCTATATCTATATGGATAAAATTTGGTATATTGATAGTATCATTAATAGCTAAAACTTCTAAGCTATTCCTATTTTTTTTAGATATATATTTTAAGAGAACTGTATAAATTTTTTGAACTTCTATGGGTTTACTAAGATGATCATTCATTCCTGCATCTTTAGTTTTGACTATATCCTCTTTCATAGCATTTGCAGTAAGTGCTATAATTGGAATATCTTTAGAAAGTTCTCTAATTATTTTTGTTGCTTTATAACCATCTAGTATAGGCATCTGTAAATCCATTAAAATTAGTTCATATTTAAGAGGATTTTTTATATATAAATTAACAGCTTCTTGACCATTATTTGCTACATCTATATTTATACCACTTGTATTGAGTAAACCTAAAATAATCTCTTGATTAACACTATTATCCTCTACTAAAAGAATATTACTTCCTTTTAACATCTGTATTGTGTCTAAATTATTTTTATCTACACTAATATTAACATCACTACTGGAAATAAGTTTATCTATAGTAGGAAGCTCTAATTCAAAACTAAAAGTCGAACCAACATTTAATTCACTTTCAACCCAAATTTTTCCATTCATCAAACCAATTAATTGCTTTGAGATAGAAAGACCTAGTCCTGTTCCACCATATTGTCTAGTTGTGCTACTATCTGCTTGGGAAAAAGCTTGAAAAAGTTTATCTTGTTGCGATTGTGTCATACCTATACCACTATCGCTTACTTGAAACTTATATATATCATCTATTCTTGAAATAACAACTTTGACATAACCTTTCTCTGTAAATTTAATAGCATTATTAATAAGATTTATTAAAATTTGGGCTATTCTTAAACTATCTCCAAAAAGTTTATGAGTAAGAATCTCATCACATGATATATCAAAAGAAAGATTTTTTTGAATAGCCTTATAGGAGACTATATTTGAGGTATTATTGAGTAGCTCTTTTAAACTAAATGCAATTTTATCTATATGGAGTTTTCCAGCCTCTATTTTACTAAAATCTAAAATATCATTAATAATAGATAAAAGAGAGTTGGAAGATGCTTCTATTATATTGATATAATGAAGCTGTTTATCTGAAAGAGATGTTTTTTGTATTAGATGTGTCATCCCTATAATCCCATTCATAGGAGTTCGAATTTCATGTGACATATTTGCTAAAAACTCTGATTTTGATTTAGTAGATTCTTCCGCTTTTATTTTGAGACGGTAAAGTTCATCATAATTTTCTTGAAATTTAGAGGAGAGTTTATTTATCCATAGAGTTATTTCAGAAATTTCATCATTATATTCAATAGATAATCTTTTTGAAAAATCTGGTTCATTATTTGCTAAATTTTTTACAGAATTTGTAATATCTTTAAATCTCTTTTTTAATACTTTATATATATATAATCCAATAATAGACATAATTAACAAAGCAAGAATAGAGAGGTATAAAGAGTTTTGAAAAAAAAGTTTAGTGTCTTTAGATATTTCATTTAAAGAGTTGAGTAACTTTTTAGATGAGGTATCTTTTTGCATTTGAAAAAATTGTATATTTTTTTGTGATAGCTTTTGCATTTTTAGTATATTTTGTATATTTAGATTTTCTTTATTTTGAACAATATCTACTGTTGTTGAATAGGCTATCTCATAGTATTTTAAAAAGAGATTTTTTTGTTTTTCTATTGTTGTTTTATCTATAAATAAAGAGAGTTTATTAAGATTTATAAGGATTTTATTTTTTTGATTATTAGCATTTTGAAGCATATCTATCTCGTTTGTAACAGCTGTATCACTAAATATAGTAAGTATATTTGTTAATAGATGAAGATTTTCACTATGAAGTGTTTTTATTGGAAGTTGTTTTTGTTGAATATTTTCTAAATGATTAATATTATTAGATGTAAAGATATAGTTAAAAAAAATATAGCCTATAAAAAGAGATAAATTTATCAGATAGATAAATAATAATCTCTTTACTAGACTAAGGTTGATTTTTTTAAAAAGCAAAGCTTAATCCAGTAGTAAATTGAAATACTGGTACTTTAGCAACTCCTACTTCTTGAGATAAAAAACCATATCTTTGATGTGTTGATTGAGGATTAGGATAATATGTTCCATAATCATCAAATGTTATTCTATCTAGCTGAGCTTTAAATGCTATGCCAACTTTATAGTCATAACGTAAACCGATTGAACTTGTTTGTTGTGAAGAGTTCATATTATAAAGAATAGCATCTAAACCTGCTTTTAATTGACCACTTGTTGCATCAACAACTTTAATATTGTCAGTTTTATAAAGATTTTTATCATTTTTATTTTCAGCAAACATTATAAAAGGTGTAAATTTATTGTATCTGTAACTCATCATAAGATAATAAGCTGTCATATCAGGTACGAGACTTTCACTTTTAATTTGAGAGATTTCAGAGGTAAAAAGAAGATTATTATAGTTATAATTAATTCCAAAAGATAAAAAACTTATATCTTTGTTTTTATAAGAGTATCGACTTACATCATTACCATATTGTTCTAAACCACCTAAAATTTGAGCTAATCCAGTTATGTTATCTGTTGGCATATCAAAAATACCTATGGTATAACTAGCTGATAATGTTAAATTACCTTTTTGAACACTTAGTGCAATAGCTTTCATATCTGTAAAATCAGCTTTTACTGTTCCTTTTAGGACATTTACATTTGTAGAAGCTTTTCCATACGGAGTAATTTTAAACTCTATAAAATAATTTTGAATGACCTTTTCATAGGCTATTTCAATACCATCAAATGATTTTAAAGGCATAGACCCATATATCTCAATAGGTGCTTTTGTCCATAAATGAACATAATCAACATCAATAGTATTTGAATTTAAAAAGAGAGCTAATTGCATTCTTCCTAGACGAATAGAAAGACCATCCATAATTTGGTATCGACCATTTAACCAAGTAAGTTCTAACTCATTTTTATCATTATTTTGATAAGCTAATGCTTGAGTTACAAACATAAAATCATCATTATAAATACTAAATTGAGCACCAACTTTTGAATAAGGTGCTAAAGAAAATTTATCATCAACATTACTATTTATAACATGATTAACTTCATAGCCTTTTTCATTAATAGAACTAGCTGTTAGATTTCCAAAGTAGTTAAATTGAGTATCAAGACTACTAGCAGATAAAGAACCTATAAGAGCAGAGCTTAGAAGTAAAATATTAGTGAGTTTCATAAATAACCTTTTTATCTAACTTCTCAGAGGAGTAAATAATAGTATTTTTTTTATTACTTATCTCCCCTTTTAAGCTCTCTTGTTCAATATTTTTAGGAGGTACTTTTTTTCCTAAAAATATCTGCTTCATCCAATAAGCATGAATTTGACTAGGTGTTTTATTTAAAACTTTTTTATTGAACTCATCATAATTTTTTTTATTATTAATAACAGTTACTTTTTTACCTTTAAGTTCAGTTGTTTTTTTAAGGTATAGGTTTGATAATTCTTGCTTTGATGTGTTGTTAATTTCTGTATCATCTGTAACCATCACATTTACGTGAGCATTTAATGCTAGAGATGATAGTAAAATTAAAGATAGAATCTTAAACATATTATTTTTAAAACTCAATGATATTCTCAATATCATCTGCTAAAACTACACCCTCTTTATGCCATAATGTAGTATGCTTATCTTTATAAATAACCATAGTGGGTACTTGTTGGATAGCATATAACTCTGTAAGTTGTTCAGACTCTCCACAATCTATCTCTAAAACAGATATATTTTGATGTTTGTCTGTAATCTCTTCAAGTTCAAAGCCTAATGCCATACACGTATCACAATACTCAGAGCCAAATTTTAAAATCACTATCTGACCTTTGTTAAATTCTGCATCTAAAGTTTCTTGAAAATCTGTATCATCTACTTCTATTATTGCCATTTTATTTTTCCTTTTTTTTGTTAATCAAAATTAAAATCATTTTGTGAGCTATCTAGCATAAGTAATCTACAACTTTTTTCTAAAATAGCAAGTTTTTTTGCCATCTCATTGAGGTCACGGTTAAATATATAAACACCATAGCCCTTAATAACCATAATATCAGTTTTATTTGACATCATATAATATGCTATTTCACTTTTTGCTCTATCATACCAGTCATCAAAACACTTAGGGTCTACAACAGGGATAGTCCCTATCTCTTTATACCCAAAATAATCTTTTGGAGTAATGAGATTATGTTCAAGTGAATAGGCTGTTGTAAAGGGTGGCATACTAAAACAGATGAACTTTGCATCAGAGATTTGAGAATATATACTATGATGAATATTTGAATCTATACTCGCCATATTCCAACGATAATCTTGTTTATAGTAAAGTTCAATTAAACTTTTTTCATCTATTGCATCAAAGACAGCTTCTTTTGTATTTATCACAAATCTATTTGACTCAGTTTTAGCTGAAATAGAACCATGATAGATACCAAAAAAATCCTTTCTAAACATAGAGAGAGCTAATGTTGCTAGTTTATTATTAAGATTTTTTCTATTCATAATTAAGACCTATTTAAACCAGCTTTTCATAGTGTGAATAGCTGACTCTAAAACAGTCTCACTAGGTTTTGTTTCCTCTATTCCAAAAGATTCTTGAAGTTGATTTAAAATATCTTTTTGTTTATCATTAAGTTTTTTAGGATAAGTAATATTTACTTGTGCTATAAAATCTCCTTTTCCTCTTCCATGAACATCTTCTATACCTTCACCTCTAAAAGTAAATTGTTGTTTATCACGAGTTCCTACATCTAATACTAGATCAAGCTCTCCATTTAAGGAAGGAATACTTAATGTTTCCCCTATAACTGCTTGAGTGAAAAATATAGGAATTTCGATATAAACATCATTTCCTTCTCTAATGAAATGTTTATCAGGTTTTACCTGAAACGTTACATATAAGTCTCCACGAGTTCCTCGTTTACCGATATTCCCTTTTCCAGATACTCTTAAACGATTGTCAGAATCTATCCCTGCTGGAATTTTTATAGTAACTGTCTCTTTTTTCTCTTCAAAGCCATTTCCACGACAACTATCACATGGAGTAGCTGGAGTAGAACCAACACCTTGACAAGATGGACATGTTTGAGAAAATGTCATAAAACCTTGTCTTATATAAACTTGACCTTGTCCATCACACTGCCCACATTTAGATAGTTTAGCATCTTTTGCACCAGTACCCTTACAGCTTTTACAAGAGCTCTTATATTTAAACTCTATATCTTTTTCACATCCAAAGACAGCTTCATGAAAACTAATATACATATCTATATTCATATCTAAGTTATATTTTTCCATATCAGCTGGATTTTGACGGTGACGTGAATTACCACCTCTAGCACTATTAAACATATCTTCAAACATAGATGAATGACTTCGACCTCTGCCACCACGCATACCTTGAAGACCCTCTTTACCATAACGGTCATAAGTAGCTTTTTGTTGTTCATCACTTAGACATTGATATGCTTCATTACATCGTTTAAATTTATGTTCAGCTTCTTCATCCCCCGGATTTTTATCTGGATGATATTTTTTAGCCATAGTTCTATAGGCTTTTTTAATTGTTGACTTATCAGCACTTTTTGAAACTTCTAATATTTCGTAATAGCTTAAATTTTCCATTGTATTCCATCTGCTTTTGATATTTTTCGTTATTATACCTATTTTGTAGTTTAATTTTAAGTATAATACGATTTATGAAAAACATATTATATTTTATTGCAGTTATTTCTTTATTTTTAGGGTGTACTAAAGAAGAGATAGTTGAAGTTGTAGAACCTATAGTTAAAACAAAGCCTACTGTTACAACAAAACCTACGATTGTTTCAAAAAATATGCCAAAAACATATTTAATTGAAAGTGATTTCACAAAGTTACCTCAATGGAATAATGAAAATTACAATGATGCTTTAGATTCATTTATCAACAGTTGTAAAACTAAAAGAACTAAAAATCTTTATAACTCTTTATGTAAAAAAGCAAAATTAACAAAGAGTGCAAAACTATTTTTAGAAAAAGAGTTTCAGCCCTATAAAATCAAGACTAAAAAGGGAAAAGAAACAGGTCTTTTAACAGGCTATTATGAACCAGAATTAAAAGGTTCTTTAAGAAAAAGTAGGAGATATAAATATCCTATCTACAATACGCCTTCTGATTTAGTTATCGTTGATTTAGGTTCTATATACCCTGAACTTAAAAATATGCGACTTCGTGGACGTATGGATGGAAATAGATTGGTTCCTTATGATTCAAGAGAAAAAAGTACAGGTAAATATAGCGATATTATCTGTTATGTAGATTCAAAAATAGATCTATTCTTTTTAGAGATACAAGGCTCAGGAAGAGTAACATTGAGTAATGGTAAAACTATTTTTGTAGGATATGATAATCAGAATGGACATAAATATAGAGCTATTGGACGCTATTTAGTAAAGAAAAAAGAGCTAAAGATGAAAAATGTTTCACTTCAGAGTATTCGAGCTTGGTTAGAAAAAAATCCTTCAAGAGTTAATGAGGTGTTAAACTATAATAAATCGGTAGTGTATTTTAAAAAGAGAAAGAAACCAGCTTCTGGTTCTTTAGGTTTAGAGCTTACTCCTAGTCGTTCAGTTGCAGTTGATAGACGCTATATACCATTAGGAACAATGCTATATTTAAGTGCTGATATAGATAAAAAAAATGTTTCAAAAATTGTTTTAGCACAAGATACTGGTGGAGCAATTAAAGGAGCTATTCGTGCTGATATGTTCTTAGGTTTTGGAAATCAGGCTATGAATACAGCAGGGAGATTAAAATCTAAATTAAATTTATGGGTACTTTTACCAAAAATATGAATAGTTCGTTAGATAAATTTAATAGACTTGTTGAATCACTTCAAGAGTTACCAACGATAGGTAAAAAAAGTGCAACACGATTAGCGTATTATATGGTTATGAATGATAATTATATAGGTTTGAAAATTTCACACGCTATAGAAGATGCTATAGGAAATATTAAACAGTGTAGAGATTGTGGTGGTATGAGTGAAGATGAACTCTGTTTTATATGTAGTGATGAGATGAGAGATGAGAATATTATATGTATAGTTGAGAGTGCTAAAGATATTCTTTTACTAGAAGAAAATGGACTTTTTGATGGACGATATTTTGTGCTTAGCTCTTTAGATGACTTTGTTATATTTCAGTTGGAAACTATCATTCAAAAAGGGATTAAAGAGATAATTTTTGCATTAACACCATCAATATCTAATGATGCAGTTATATTATTTATAGAGGAAAAATTAAGTTATTATGATTTAAGGTTTTCTAAAATAGCACAAGGTGTACCTACTGGTGTAAGTTTAGAAAATATAGATATTCTTTCATTAACACGAGCATTAGAAGATAGGGTACGGGTTTAGGTATGAAGTTTATATTTATTATGTTTTTTGTAATTACAGCTCTTTTTTCGGTAGAAGGGATAAAATCTATTGAAAATTTAGAAACTGAAAAAAGTATGCAAAAATGGTCAGATAGTAATTTTGGTTTAGAACCATATAGAGTTAATTATCTTTTATTATTAGGGTATAGAAAAGATAATTATAAATCATATATACCCACTGATGTATATAAAAATGTTGAAGCAGAGTTACAAGTAAGTTTAAAACTAAAAGTAAAGCAAAATATTTTTGGTTTAGATGAAAGGTATTATCTATCCTATACTCATCAATCATTTTGGCAAATATATAGTGAATCATCCCCATTTAGAGAAACAATATACAATCCAGAAGGGTTTGTAATATTTCCAATCTTTGATAAATCTATGTTTGGTTTAAAATCACTTAAATTTGCATTAGCACATCGTTCTAATGGTCAAGGGGATAATAGAAACTTAGACCCCGAAGTATATAAGATTGAAAATCGTTCACGAAGTATAAATTATCTATATACAACTATTCAGATACAGCATAATAATTTAATTAGTGAATTAGAATTATGGTCACGTATTCCAGAAAATAGTGAAACAGATGATAATCCAGATATTATTGATTATACAGGATTTTCTCAATTAAAGTTTAGATATTTTATCAATAAACATATCTTTAGAGTAGTTGGTAGACTTAATTTTAAAACAAATTATGGAGCTATAGAGGGTGCATATTCTTATCCATTAATTATTGATGATGTTTATTTTTATAGTAAGATTTTTAGTGGTTATGGAGAGAGTTTAATTGATTATAATAATAATATATCAAAATTCTCAGTAGGATTTAGTTTTTCATTATAAAAAACTATTTTTCTACGAAGCATACCTTGTTTCTACCACTTTCTTTGGCTTGGTATAGAGCTTTATCTGCTCTTTTTATGCTCTCTTCTATATTAATCTCATTCTGTATATCAACAACTGAAATACCTATACTAACGGTAAATTTCAATATTAAGTCTTTTTCTAAAACGGCACTTTCTTCTATATCTTTTCTAATTTTTTGAGCTACTATATTTGCTCCATCCAACGATGTATTTGGTAAAAATATTACAAACTCTTCACCACCAAATCGACAGACAATATCACTTTTTCTTTGATGTTTTAACAGTTTGTTTGCAACATCAATAATAACTTTATCTCCTGTTTGATGACCATAGGTATCATTAATTCTTTTAAATTTATCTATATCAATCATAATTATAGATACATCTTTATTTTCCCGTTTTGCTAAATCTAAGAGATGCTCAGATGTATTTGTAAAGTAACGTCTGTTATAAAGTTGAGTCATAGGGTCTATAGAAGCTAATAAAAGTAGTTCCTTTTTACTTTCTTCTAAATTATAAATAAGGTCCTGTATAGTTAATTGTGTTTTTACTCTAGCAAGGAGTTCTTTAGGTTTAAAAGGCTTAGTAATATAATCAATTCCACCAACTTCATAAGCTTTTTCGATAGAGTCTTCATCTATTTTAGCAGTTATAAATATGATAGGAATATTCATTGTTTTAGGATTGTTTTTTAATACAGTACACACTTCATAACCATCCATATTTGGCATCATTATATCAAGGAGTATAAGGTTTATATCCTCTTCCTCTACTATTTCTAATGCTGATGCACCATCTAACGCAACAGTAACTTCATATTTGTCACTTAACAATTCAACTAATATATCGATATTTATCTCTATATCATCTACAACCAATAAGTTCTTAGTTTTCATTTAATAGCTCCGTTGCTTCTTTAAATTTATATTTCTTAACTAAGTTTTTTATAGTATTAAAAAGTTTAGTATCTGTATCTTCTAATATATAATTATTGATTTCATCAATAATAGGTTCACATCTCTTAGGTTTTTTAGTTTTCAATGCGTCTTGTAAGGATATAAAAAGTTCACTTCTTCTTATATCACTAAGTAATACTTTATCTGTATTTTGTATATCTCTATTTTCTATCAATATCTTAATTTCATTCAAAACAATAGCTAACTCACTATAAACAGCATCAATTAAAGATAGATCTTGATTTTCATCTAATTGAATAAGGATATTATTAAGTTTCATTGCACCTATACTGGCACTTAATGTTTTTAAAGTATGTATCTGCATCTCAAACTGTTTTTCATCTATAATATTGATTTTAAACTCTTTATAATTTTTATAAAAATCATTAAGTATATCAAAATATAATGTTTTATTTTGAGCTAAATGAATTAAACCCTTTTCTGTATCGATACTTTTAAGAAGAGGAGTTTGAATAATTTTTTTAGTTTTAGTATCTTTTGTAACTTCAGTTAAAGATATTTCAAATATAAAAGATGAACCTTTCCCTAATTCACTTTTTACCCAAATTTTACCATTCATAAGTTCAATTAACTGTTTAGATAAAGCAAGACCAAGACCTACACCGTTATATTCTCTGGAGTTACTACTATCTACTTGTGAGAATGACTTAAATAAACACTCCTGATGCTTCTTACTCATCCCTATTCCACTATCTTCTATCGTAAATTTATAAAGCTCTTCTTTATGTGTAATTATTACTTTTATAAAACCTTTTTTTGTAAATTTAAGAGCATTATCTAAGAGATAAGTTAATATTTGCTCTATTTTAATAATATCTCCATTAAGATATTGAGGTATATCTTGAGTATATTCTATATCAAATTTTATATTAGAATTTATATTATTAAGTTGGATAGTATCTAGTAAAAGATAAAAATTAAAATCTACTTTATTAAGTTTAAGTTCTCCAGATTTAATATGAGAAAAATCTAAAATATTATTAATTATATTTAATAAAGATGCTGAAGATTTTTCTATCGTTTTTAAATAGTGCATCTGTCTTCTTGTTAAATCAGTTTGGAGTATTAAATGGGTCATAGAGATGATACCATTCATTGGTGTTCTTAACTCATGAGATATATTTGAAATAAAATCTGATTTTAATTGAATATGCTCTTTTTTTACTTTTTTTAAATACTCTTTATTGTTTTGTTCTTTTAAAAACTGAGGTATGAAAATTAGTTTATAATTAAAAAAGAGAAGGGTTAATATGATGATAAAAAGTAAACTAGCTGTTATATATATACTTATATTTATTGTAACTATTGAGTTTTGAATATTGTTGATATTAATTGCTACTGAAATAATACTTTTTAGTTCACTGTTTTCAATATATAAAGGGTGTATATAACGAAGATAAGTTTTATTTTTATAAGAAGTTATCTCATAATATTCATTAGTAATAGTTTTAGATAAATATTTTTGGAGTATAGCAGTTTCAAAATTATCAGGTTTATTGTCTATACTTTTATATTCCAATGAAGCTCTTTTAATAGAAAAATTATTATTTTCTACTCTAAAGAGATGATGCTTATTACTTAAAAACTGTTGAGTCATCATTTTAGCTTGATTAATACTACTTTTGATTGCAAAGTTATAAACAATATTTTGAATAATAATAGTGCTTGTCAATAAAACAACAAAAATACTTAATACTAAGACAGTATTGAGTGCTTTTTGTGTTTTTATACTATCCATTTTTATAAACTAAAACTTTGTTGCATATATTTTTTAATATCTTTTTTCTCAAGTTCAAAGTTTACAAAAAGTTCATTTGCTAAAATACCTTGACCAAGAAGCATATCTGCACCATCTTTATAAGTGATATTTTTTTCTTTAGCTAATTGTAAAAAAGGAGTAAGTTTTCCATAGATAGCATCTGCCACAAAAGAGGTATGATTTAAAATATCGTTTATCATCTCTTGAGGTGCAGGTAACTCTTCATCTTTAAGACCTGCACTTGTAGTGTTTACAACTAAGTCATAAGTAGTTGTTTTATAACTATCCCAAGAGTAACATTTACAACCTAACTCTTCAAAATATGCCAATCGACCTTCACTACGATTGATAACAGTTACTTGAATATTATCTTGCATAAATCGTGAAGCTAATGCTTTAGCAGTTCCACCAGCACCAAGGATTAAAATATTTTTTATATCTTTAAACTCTTCTATTGCATACATAAAACCATCAGCATCTGTGTTGTAACCTATAAGTTTGCCATTTTCATTTATAAGAGTATTCACAACACCTACATTTTTAGCAAAACCTCTTACTTCATCACAAGCATTATAAGCATCTTCTTTATGTGGAACAGTTACATTTGCTCCACTTAAACCTAAGGAGAAAAAAGTCTCTTTTAGTTTACTTCCATCTTCAAGATGAGTTCTAGTATAACTTGCATTATAATTAAGATTTTTAAAAACGCTATTGTGCATTAAAGGGGAACGTGAATGTGAAACAGGGTTTCCAAATATAGAAAAAAGTTTCATTATTTATTTTCCTTTTTATCTAAATCTTCAAGAGAGTGGATTAAAGCACCAAGTTTATTTTTAACTTCTAAATACTCTAGCTCATGTTGAGAATCAGCAACTATTCCAGCTCCAGCTTGAAGAATAACTTTATCCTCTTTAACCATTGCAGTTCTAATAGTAATTGCACTATCCATATTTCCATCAAAACCAAAGTAACCTATACTTCCACTATAAAAACCGCGTTTGAGTTTTTCATATTCAGCTATAAGTTCCATTGCACGGATTTTTGGTGCTCCAGTCATAGTTCCAGCTGTAAATGTTGCCATAAAAAGGTCAAACATATCTTTATCATCTGCAAGTTGTGCTGTAACATCGGAAACTATATGCATAACATGAGAAAAGCGTTCAATATGCATCATATCTTCTACTTTAACAGTTCCTGTTTTAGCAACACGTCCTATATCATTACGACCTAAATCTATAAGCATTAGATGTTCTGCTAACTCTTTTTTATCTGCAAGTAGTTCAAGTTCTAACTCTTTATCTCTCTCTTTAGTAGAACCACGCTTTCTAGTTCCTGCAATAGGACGTAAAAGCAGTTCACCATCAGTAAGTCTAACCATAACTTCAGGAGAACTTCCAACAATGTTAAAATCTTCAAACTCCATTAAAAACATATAGGGAGATGGATTTTTAGTACGTAAAATTCTATAAAAACTAAAAGGGTCTACTTTAATATTTCTTATAAAACGGTTTGTCATAAGAATTTGAAAAACATCCCCACTCTTAATCATCTCTTTTGATCTGTCAATCATCTCAAAAAATTTGCTTTTAGAATGTGCAAAACTTCCTTTATCTTTTCCAATATTATAAACTCTATGCTTATAGATATAAGTACCTTTTAGTTCATCTTCTATTGAGTTAAATCTGTTATTAAACTCTTTGAGTGTTGAGATTAAAGATATTTTATGATTTTTATGAGAATAAACTAAAATCATTTTTGGAAGTATTAGGTCTAAATCTGGAGTGTTGAGTTCATCTTCTAAATTATCCATACTCGAACCAAGTTTAGGTTCAAAAACTTTAACCATATCATAACCGATATATCCAATAAATCCATCTACATAACCAACACCAAGCTCTTTTGTAGCTTTTTTATACTCTGTTGTATCTATATTTTTATAGTAGTGTTTAAGAAAGTTAAAAGGATTTTCTTCTTTAGTATGTTGTTTATTTTTTGAATCGGTATAGATAGTTGAGTTATCTATATATTGAACTCTTTCTCTTGCTCCGATAGCTATAAAACTATAGTTCCCATCAGATTGTCCAGCACTTTCAAAAAGAAAGGTAATTTCATTAGGAAAAAGAGTTTTAAGTTTTGAATAAACAGCGATAGGGGCTAATTGGTCAAGTGTAAATTGTTTTGAGTAGATCAAGAGTATACCTTAATAAATATGACCCCAAACGAGGGGTTTGTAAGATTATAATTTAGTGAGAAATGCACCAGCTTCAACATTACTACGAACTGTTCGTAAAGCATCTCTAGCTTCTTTTTTTGTATCAAAAGGACCAATTAAAACTTTATTTATCTTTTTAGAATTAACAGTCACTTCATGATATTTGTATGTAAAACCTTTATCTGTAATAGATTTTAAAAACTTTTTATTTGGTTCAAAAGTTGAAAAAGAACCAACTTGAAGATAAAATTTTCCTAAATCGGCTCTTTTATCTACATAAGAAGGATTTGTTTTTACAACAGGTGGAGGTGTATATTTTGGAGTAACAACTTTTGGAATAACCATTTTTGGAGTCACTTCCTCTTTCTTTTGAGAATAAATAGATTTCGTTTCAGGAATAGTTACACTTTGTGTTTCTTGAATAAACTTATCTTCTTCTAAACTTTCTTGTTTTAATCTTTGTGCTATCTGGTCTAAATTGTCATCAGATTCAGCAATCTCTTCAATAATTTCAACTTCTTCAAAAAGAGGTTCATCTATCTCATCAAGAGTGTTCTTATTTTCAGCAGGTAAAGATTTTTTAGATAGATTAGGTTGTGGGAGATTATTTGTATTATTAGATGATAAACTATTCATTAACATTACAACAATAATTAAAATAACTCCTAACGTAGCTACTGCTAAGATAATCTTTTTATTATTATTTACACTATTATTTTTATTTAGAATAATATCATTTAATTCATTTTTTTCTTCCATTTAATAAGCCTTTTTCTCTAATTTTTTTTTGAAACATATATAAAAAATTACATATGTTTTGACCAAGAAGCTCCACGTTCTTTAGCATATACCTCATAAGGAAGAGTTAGTATGTTATATTCATCAGGCATATCTGCATTTGGAAACATACGCCATTGCTTAGGTTGTTTTGCAGCTAATTTCATCGAAATCATTTTTCCAAGTTGTATAGCCTCTTGTAGTGTTGTATGACCTTTATGAATATAAACATGAAGGTGTCCATCTGTTTTTGTTTTATAAGCAGTAAAGTTTAGATAACCCTCTTCACGAAGAAGAAGTTGTGCTTTATGATAGAAACGCTCAGGGTCTCTACCATTATAGTCAATAACAATATTTTCAACTTTTTTATGTTTATTAACAATAGAGTGTGCTAATGTTATATCACCTTTAATATGTTGATTAATCAATGACTGAGTCAAAGGAGCATTTACTTTTTCAAATTTATTGTAAAAAGTTCTACCTTTAAAAGATAGTTTACTTACTACTGTATCTTTTTTAATCCAGTAATGATCAGTCACCATTTTTATAAGTTTTAAATCCATTGCAGTCATAATTTTAACCTAGTAAGTTGATTGATTATATATTATAAAGTTTTGAGCTAAAGCTTTTAACTCTTCTTTAATTGTTGCTTGAAGTTCAGTATTATTAATGTCATCTAAAACATCTGCCATTTTATTTGCAATTATTTCAAACTCTTTCTCTTTCATACCACGAGATGTAAGAGCAGGAGAACCAATACGTATACCTGAAGTAACAAATGGACTTCTTGTTTCACCTGGAACAGTATTTTTATTGATAGTAATACCTGCATTTCCAAGAGCTGCATCAGCATCTTTACCAGATATATCAGTTCCTACGAAAGAAACAAGGATTAAGTGATTATCAGTTCCACCAGATACTACATCATATCCACGCTTAACCATTACTTCAGCAAGAACTTTAGCATTTGCTTTTACTTGTTTAGCATAATCTTTCCACTCTGGAGATAAGTTATATTTAAAACCAACAGCTTTTGCAGCGATAACATGAACAAGTGGACCACCTTGAAGTGCAGGGAAAATCGCAGAATTAATCTTCTTTGCAATATCTTCATCATTTGTCATTATCATACCACCACGAGGACCAGCAAGAGTTTTATGTGTAGTTGTTGTAACAACATCAGCATAAGGGAATGGAGATGGATGTTCACCAGCAGCTACAAGACCAGCAATATGTGCAATATCAGCAAATAAAATAGCACCAACTGCATCAGCAATCTCTCTAAATTTTTTGAAATCAATTTCACGTGCATAAGCAGAAGCACCACAAACGATAATTTTAGGTTTTACAATCTGTGCAATATCTAAAACTCTATCATAGTTAATACGACCATCAAGCTCAACACCATAAGTAAAACTAGAGTAGTTTTTACCAGAAAAAGATGGTTTAGAACCATGTGTTAAGTGACCACCATGGCTTAAATCCATACCTAAAAGTTTATCACCAGCTTTTAAAAGTGCGGCATAAACTGCACCATTTGCTTGAGAACCAGAGTGAGGTTGAACATTGGCAAAGTTACATCCAAAAAGTTCACATGCTCTGTCTATCGCTAATTGTTCTACACCATCAGCATATTCACAACCACCATAGTAACGTTTAGCAGGATAACCTTCAGCATATTTGTTTGTAAAAACTGAACCCATAGCCTCCATTACTGCAGGAAGTGTAAAGTTTTCAGATGCAATCATCTCTAAATGGTTTGTTTGACGTTCCAACTCTTTTTCACATAAATCAAATATTTCGCTATCGTACTCTTTTAAAAAACTCATGGTATAAAATTCCTTGTTATAATTGGGGAGATTATACTAAAAATAGGATAATAAAAGACTGAATATTATTTTCTTGTTAAATTATATAGGGGATTTTAGAAGTTTTGAGGTGAAAGAGAAAGAGAGTATTTCTACTCTTCTTCACTTTTTTCTTCATTGTGGATAGGTTTCATAGCAGGAAAAAGAAGTACATCTCTAATAGAATGTTCATTTGTAAGTAACATTACAAGTCTATCTATTCCAATACCTTGACCAGCAGTTGGTGCCATACCATAACTTAGAGCATCTATAAAATCTTCATCCATTTCATGTGCTTCATCATCTCCAGCATCTTTTGCCTCTACTTGACCTTTAAATCTATTATATTGGTCAATAGGGTCATTTAACTCACTAAATGCATTTGCAATTTCACGACCAGCAATGAAAAGTTCAAATCTTTCAGTAATTTCTGGATTTTCATCACTCCGTCTAGCAAGTGGGGATATTTCAACAGGGTACTCAGTAATGAAAGTAGGGTCTATTAACTTTTCTTCAACAAATTCATCAAAAAGTTCACCTTGAAGTTGACCTAAGTTTAGGTTTGGTTTTACTGTTAAATTTTTAGATTTTAAAAACTCTACAATCTTAACCTTATCTCCAGTTACTTCAGCAGGAACACCACCGATAGTTGTTAAAGATGTTATTAATGGTATCTCTTGAAAGTTATCAAAGTTTATCTCCATCTCACCATACGGAAGATATGTTGGAAGATTTAAGTGTTCAAAAAGATATTTAAAATACTCTTTTGTTATCTCTATTAAATCTTTATATGTTTTATATGCCCAATAAAATTCGATAGAAGTAAACTCTGGGTTATGAGTAGCATCCATACCTTCATTTCTAAAGTTACGGTTAATCTCAAATACAGCTTCAAATCCACCAACAATCAAACGTTTTAGGTAAAGTTCAGGTGCAATTCTTAAATATCTATCTATTCCCAAAGCATTATGATGCGTAACAAATGGTTTAGCATTAGCTCCACCAGCGATAGGGTGCATCATAGGAGTTTCAACTTCTAAGAAACCTTTATCTTCAAAAAACCTTCTTGTTAAAGATATTACTTTTGAACGAATTTGAAAAGTTTTTCTAACATCACTATTCATAATTAAGTCTAAATATCTTTTTCTATATCTAATCTCTTTATCTGTAACACCGTGAAATTTTTCAGGAAGAGGAGCAATAGCTTTTGTTAAGATTCTAAACTCATTACAGTGTAGTGAAAGTTCACCTTTTCCTGTAACAAATGGATAACCTGTCACTTCAACAATATCACCAACTTCTACAAGTTTTTTAAATGTTGTGTTGTAAAAACCTTCTGGTAGGTTATCTCTAGTTACATAAACTTGAAGCATTCCACTTTCGTCTTCAATCTTTATAAAACTAGCTTTACCCATAATTCTGAAAAATTTTATACGACCACTAATTGTATAATGACGATGTTCATCGCGCTTATTCTCTTTATGCTCAATATCTGAGTTTACATTTAAATATTTTTCAATCGTGCTGTTTCTCTTAGAATCATTAGAATAAGGGTTAATTCCCTCTTTTCTTAATAGTTCCGCTTTTTCAATTCTTTGTTGAACGAATTTATTTTCAAAAGCCAATAGTTTTCCTTTTTAGTTAGTTTGACAGTTTTTACAGATACCATATATCTGCATAGAGTGATCACTCATTTTAAAGCCAAGAGCATCTGTTATAGAATGTTGTCTTGCTTCTATCTTTTCATCTACAAACTCTGTAATAGTACCACATTCAGTACAGATAAGATGATCATGATGCTCTTTTGCACCAAGTTCATATTTTTTACCTTGCGCACCAAAAGAGAGAGATGTCACCATCTCAGAATCTTCTAAAAGTGCTAATGTTCTGTAAACAGTAGCTATTCCTATTTTTAATTGAGAATGCTTTAATTGTAGAAGATGATGTAAAGACTCAGGTGTTAAATGTTCATCTGAACTATAAAGAGTTTCTAAAATCACTTCTCTTTGTATCGTAAATTTTAAACTATTTTTTTTTAAAATATCTTTAAAATCAATAAGCAGTTGTTTATACTTAATAGTTCTATCATTGAAATTAGTTGTTATATCTGTCATATTAGTTTTTAATCTCGTCAGTTAAGCTATTTTTTACATCACTAATAATCTTTTCTGTTGATTTATCAATATTTTCTGATACAAAATCTTTACTATTTTCTACATGTTTATTGATAGAAATATTAATATCATTACCAATTTCAACGGGATCAAGTTTCATAATTTGAGCTCCTGCTGATGTAAGAATAGGAAATAAAATACTCGTTTTAACTAAGGGATCTATAGATGTTTTTAATGCTTTAATATTGTAAGCTGCATGAGCGATAACAGCAGCAATGAAAAAGAATTTACTTGCACCAAAGATAAAACCGAAAATTCTATCTATTATACCTAAGCCACTTAAATGACCTAGTTGTTTGAAAATTATTCCTACAACAATCATCAAAATCCAAAATAGAACTAATGTTGCAACAAAACCACTAAAGCTTATTGCAGAGCTACTTTCAAGTTTAAAAATAAAGTTACTTAGGTATTGTCCAACATCATCACCCAATCTTGAAGCTATAAATATACCACCTATAATTCCTATTAAACCAAAAAGTTCTTTGAAAAATCCATTGATAATACCTTTTAAACCAAGAAAAAGTATTATTAAACCTACTACTATGTCAAAATAATTGAGTTCCATTTTTTATATCTCCGAATATATTTTATTTTTGCCACTACATTTTGCTTTATAAAGTGCATTAAATGCTCTTGAAAGCAGTATCTCTTTCGTTTCTTTTTGTATATACTTAGTTGTTCCAATATTTACACTCATCGGAATTTGTTTACCTCTATAAATGAGCTTACTATTTTTAATAAGTTTTAAAAGACGTATAACTACAAGTTTGCATTTATCATCGTTTATTCGATTAAGTATTATAATAAAATCTCCTTCATCATATCTAAAAATCTTATCACCATCTCGAAATGTTTTTTTTAAAATATTTGCTATATAAATTAAAATTCTATCCCCAACAGTATGACTATGTTTTTGGTTAATCTCTTTAAAATCATTAATCTGTAAAACTAAAAAATGAAGTTCATAATGTATTTTATTGTTATTACAAATTTTATCCAAATAAGAGATTAAGGCACGTCTATTAAAAACTTTAGTTAAAACATCAATATTTGATGTTTTAACTAAAGTTTTAACTTGTTCTGAAAGTTTAGAAATCGCATCATTAGCTTTACTAACTTCTTCATTCATAAGCTTATGAATATTATTTAGTTTTTCAGCAATGATTTGTATATCAATATTTTCTTCTTGGCACTCTTCTAAAGTCTCTTTATCTTTAATTATAAGTTCTTTAAATTTTTGATTCGTATCTATATATGATGACAAACTTTTTTTTGTAATATTTTGATAGTCTTTTTCTGAAGTTTCAGAAGTCGTTTTTTCAAGTTCCTGCTGTTTTTTACTAATAGATTCTAACTTAGTATTTTGCATTAGTATCTCCGTACTAAAAAATTGTTTTTTATTATACTAAAAAAAAGCATAAAAAAACTTTTAATCAGAATTTTTTTATCTCTTTTTTGATAGTATTTCGAAAATTATAATATATAAGGTTTAACTATGAGTATCTGGAGTCCATCAAGCTGGAGAGAAAAACCAATTTTACAACAGCCAACTTACCCAAATCAAGATGAACTGAATAGAGTTCTTGCCGAATTAAAAAATTATCCACCACTTGTGTTCGCAGGTGAAGCACGAACTCTTAAAGCTCAATTAGCAGATGTAGCTAATGGACAAGGTTTTTTATTGCAAGGTGGAGACTGTGCAGAAAGTTTTTCGGAGTTTCATGCTGATAACATTCGTGATAGTTTTAAGGCTATGATGCAGATGGCAGTTGTTATGACTTATGCTGGTGGCGTTCCTGTTGTTAAAGTAGGTCGTATGGCAGGTCAGTTTGCTAAACCTCGTTCATCAAATAATGAAACTCTTGATGGTGTTACGCTTGATTCTTATCGTGGAGATATTATTAATGGTATCGAATTTACATCAGAAGCTCGTATTCCAGATCCTAAACGTATGATAAAAGCTTATAATCAAGCATCAGCAACTCAAAACTTACTTCGTGCTTTTGCATCGGGTGGTTTAGCTGATTTACATCAAGTTCATAAATGGACTCAAGATTTTGCTCATCAAAGTGATGTTACAAAAAAATATGAAGAGTTAGCAGATGAAATTGGAAAATCATTAAAGTTTATGGAAGCGTGTGGTGTTACTTCTAAAACATATAGAACATTAAGAGAAACAGATTTTTACACATCCCATGAAGCTCTTTTACTTCCTTATGAAGAAGCATTTACAAGAGAAGATTCTATTACAGGTGAATGGTATGATACTTCTGCTCATATGTTATGGATAGGTGATAGAACTCGTCAACTTGATGGTGCTCATGTTGAATATCTAAAAGGTGTCAATAATCCTATTGGTGTAAAAGCTGGACCAAGTATGGATCCCGAAGATTTAGTAAGACTATGTCAAACATTAAATCCTAAAAATGAAGCAGGGCGTTTAAATGTAATCGTTCGTATGGGTGCTGGTAAAGTTGGTGATGGACTTCCTGCTCTTATAAAAGCTATTGAAAAAGAAGGATTAAATGTAGTATGGTCTTGTGATCCTATGCATGGTAATACAATTAAATCATCAAATAACTATAAAACACGTCCAGTAGATTCAATTTTGACAGAGATGAAAGAGTTTTTTCAAGTTCATAAAGCTGAAGGAACTTATGCTGGTGGAGTTCATTTAGAGATGACAGGTAAAAATGTAACTGAATGTATCGGTGGTTCATTTACTGTAACTGAAGAAGATTTAAGTTCTCGTTATCATACTCATTGTGATCCACGTTTAAATGCAGATCAAGCTTTAGAATTAGCATTCTTAATTGCAGATTCTTTGAAAGAGGGTCAAAAATAGATAGAGCTTTTCTCTATCTAGTCCTTATTCAAATTCAAAAAAATCTTCATTTAAAACAATAGATAACTATTTTTCATTAATATCCTTTTTTTACTATATATTTCACTATCTTTTAACAAAATTTCAGTTAAAATAGAGAGATTATTTTTTTAATACAATCAATTCACTTTTTGGGAAATAAATATGGCACTGTTTAGTTCGGGTAAAAACGATAAAATTACAAAGGTTAGACCAACTGTTTTAAGAACACAGAATGTAGCTAGAGAGTTATTACAAGTTGCTCATTCAAATAATGTAAAAGTTGAAGAGTTAGATTTTAAACTTTTAGAAACAAAAACTTATACAAGATTAAAAGATGAATCTATTCCTGATATGGAGTGGACAGAGATGTCTCAAGAAGACCTATATGAAATGGATGATGCAACAGCACTTTTAAATCCGAATTTTGAGATAAAACAGGTTCATGAAATAGAAATATTTTCAAAAAATGATGATGAAAATTTATATAAAGACTTTAAATTAACGGTTGGTGCCAATGCAACTAAATGTAAAGTGTATTTAACTATTTCTGCAGGTTCAGAAGTTCAATATAGTCAAACATTTGAAAGGGAACTTTTAGTAATTATTAATAAACGTAAAATCAGAGCAGGAATATTAATAAATGTTTTTGATGAGATGCTTCCTGATGTTATATCTAAAATATCTGCTTTTGTACGAGTTTCAAAAAAAGCGATATATCAAAAAAAAGAGACTTTATTAATTGCTGAAAGTTATGAACCAAAACTGACGATAAATGATGCATTGATTCTTCATTTTGAAAATAAAAAAGAGGCCGTGGTTGATGAGAATAAAAAGATGGACTACTCTTCTCGAGGCTTTATTAAAAATGTTAAAAAAGGTGAATTGCTTATTGAATATCGTAAAGCTAAAGTGGGAAAAGCAGGGAGAAGTTGTCGAGGTACTTTTATTAAACCAGCTGAACCAATTATTCGACATGAACCAAGCTTTAAAATTAATGAAACTATAAAAGAGATAGAAACATACGATAATATTCAATATATTGCTGTTATTAATGGTTATATATCTTTTGATGATAATCAGTATTCTATTAAGAATGATGTTGATTTAAGCCAAATTAGTTTTAAAACAACAGGATCCATTTCCACAGGCTTAGACTCTGATGTATCGGTAAGTGTAAAAGAGGAAGATGTTGAAAAAGATGCCATTGGTACAGGTATGATTGTTGAAGTAAGTGAAATTGATATAGAGGGAAGTGTTGGTCCAAATGCTAAGGTTTTTGCTTTAAAGGCAGATATTGCAGGGCAGACTCATAAAACATCAATAGTGAGAGCTAATGAGCTGAATATCAATATTCATAGAGGTAATGCTTATGGTAAAAAAGTACATATAGCACGACTTGAACATGGGAATATTGATTGTGACAGAGTTAGTGTTGAACAAGCAATAGGTGGAACTATTAGAGCCAAAGAGATTCAGATAGGCTTATGTGGTTCTCATGTTAGAGCTACAGCATCAAAATTAATAGAGATTAAAAAACTTCAAGGAAGCGAAAACTTTTTTACAATAGATCCACTTCTTAAAAAATCAGCAAGAGAAGGTCTTCATACAAATGATGATGATACAAAAGAGATCGAGATCGAGATAAAACATCTTGCTGATGAAGTTAATAGATATACAAAACTTATTAAAGATGGAATGAACTCTTTTAATGATATTAAAAAGAGGCTGTTACATTATAAAAAAAATGGTATTAAGATGCCAGATAGTTTTATTAAAAAATATAAGCAGTTTCAAAAAATGCAAACGCATTTAGTAGAATTAAAAAAAGAACAAACTGCTAAAACAAAAGAGTATAGTTTATTAACAACAAATAGAAGCTCTTTTCAAGATGATATTTTAGATGCAAGAATTATTAATAGGAGTCGATGGGTTGGACATAATGAACTAAAGTTTAAATTAGTTGATCCTCCTATGGATATTCTTTATTATCCATCAGATGGTTCTTATGATCAAGTATTTGCTTTAGTTCAAGATATTGATGGAAATTATGAAGTAAAAGTGATAAAAGAATGATTGTTGGTTTAGAGGGTAAAATAGAGTACAAAGAACCATCATTTATACATATAAATGTTAATGGTATAGTTTATGAGGTTTTTATCTCTTTACAAACTTTTTCACTTTTAGAAAAAGATAATATCAAACTTTTTATTATGCATATAATAAGAGAAGATGCACAGCTTCTTTTTGGGTTTAAAGAGATGAGTGAAAAGAAACTTTTTCAAAGACTTATAAAAATAAATGGTGTTGGTCCAAAAGTTGCTATGGCAATATGTTCGACATATACAGCTTCTCAATTTGCAACACTTATAAATAATAAAGATATAAATGGTGTGAAGAAAGTACCAGGTATAGGTCCAAAAAGTGCAGGACGTATTCTCGTAGAGCTAAATGGATTTGATGCAGATATTTTAGTTACAGACTCTCCAAGAAATAGATCTTTTAGTGAAGCAACTGAAGCATTGGAATCATTAGGTTTTAAAAAAGATAAAATATCAAAAATACTAAGCTCTTGTGAGGGTAATGATACTGCTACTCTTGTAAAACAAGCTTTAAAATTATTACAAACAATCTAAAAATAAAGGTATATAAATGTATAAAGATGTAAAATTATTAACAAAAGATGATACAAATCTTAAAGTAAAAGTTATTGAAAATTTCGAATATTCAAAAGAGCTAACACATTGTGTTCTTACTGTAGATGAGTTTTTTAAAGCAGTAAAGTCACAACCTATTGTATTTACTAAAAATATAGATGGTGCTTATTTAGTTTCTGCTCTTTTAGGGATTAAAAAAGATACAAATAATTTTTTAAATGAAAAATTTGAATGGAAAGAGGGAGAGTATATACCAGCTTATGTAAGACGTTATCCTTTTATAGTTGTTCAAGATAAAGAAAATTTTTCACTTGCTTATGATGCTAAATGTAAAGCTATCAATACAAAAGAGGGTCAATCACTTCTAGGTACGGATGGTAAGCAAACAGAATATGCAAAAGGTGTAATGGATTTTATGGAAAATTTTCATACATCATCATTAAGAACATTAGCATTTGTTCATAAAGTAAGTGAACTAGACCTTTTAGAGGATGCAAATATAGAGATGACAGTAAAAGGTCAGAAATTTGCTTTTAATGGATTTAAAAGAATAAATGAAGAAAAACTTAATGCTTTAGATGATGATAAAACAATGGAGTTAATTAAAAATGGTTATTATAAATTAATTGTGGCACATCTTATCTCTATGAGTAACTTTAAAAAATTAATCGCTTTAGAGAATTAAAAAGTAAGAAACCTAGTGAAAATAGGTTTCTTACAACTATTGAATAACAAATTCAGTAAAATATATACCTTTTATTTCACCATCTGCAATCATCGCATTTAATGTATCCATAACTTGAGCAGAAACTTTTTGTTTCCCTTTTTTTGATGAAATCTCTTCAAGAGTTTTAGATGTTAGAATTCTTATAATTCTATCTCTTAATACTGGAGATTTAGCATCAAGTTCTAAACTCAACTCTTCACCTTCAAGTTCTAAAGACATCGTAACTTTTAAATATCTACGACCAGCATCACTTTTAAGATTTACTGTAAAAGTATCTAATGGATATAACATACCTATTTCACTTAATTGTCTTGAATCTGCTAGTTCTGGATTAGAACTTACTCGTTTTGTTGAAGTTGTGCTTTTTTCTTTAACTTTCTCTACAGGAGTAGAGGATGTAGATTCATCGTCACTATCATCCATTAAAAGAATCCCTACTACAGCACCAATAAGTATGATAAGTATCAATATAACAATAATTATTATCATAAGTAAATTACTAGACTTTTTCTCTTCTTTAGGTTCTGTTTCTTCTACCTCTTCAGCCATTTTATCCCTTTAAAATGTATTTTTGAAATATTAACTACACTCTTTAATATCTAAAATTTTTATGATACTTTCAAAAATTGCACCAGATTCACGATCTAAATCATCATGATATTCTATCACTAAAACCTCTTTACCATTAGAAACAGCAGTTGTATACATTTCAGGTTGTATTGTATGTTTTGCAATAATTTTTCCAACACAAGAATCAATTAACTCTTTTTCCTCTGTACCTATATATGCTAATGATAATCTTGAAAATCTTTCTTCACTTCTGAACTCTGCATCAATCATTTTTTACCTTTATATTTTATGAATAGAATTATACACAAATTAATACCATTCTAAAAGTTTTGTCACTTCATCAACAATATAAGTTTTTATATCTGTTTTTTCCAAGGGTTTTTTTGCTAAAAGAACTTTAGAGATATTTTGCATTTTAGCTTCTTTTAATCGGACATCAAGTGCATACACTTCCCTTACATCACCAACAAGTGAAACCTCACCGATAAATATAGTCTCTTTTGATATAGCACGGTCTCTAAAACTACTTACAATAGCTGCTAAAACTGCTAAGTCTGCGGCTGTTTCAGTGATTTTTATACCACCTGTTATATTTATAAAAACATCATATCCTGAAAGAGGAATCTCTAGTTTTCTCTCAAGAAGAGCTAAAAGCATATTTAAACGGTTGTTATCAAAACCAGTAGCTTGACGCTTTGAGTTAGGACCATGTGATTCGGAGACAAGGGCTTGAACCTCTAAGATAATAGGACGAGAACCCTCCATAATAACTGTTAATGCTGAACCTGCCTGAGTTGAATCACGATTAAAGAATCGAGATGCAATATTTGTAGCTGAAACTAAACCTTCACTTCGCATCTCAAATACACCTATTTCACTTGTAGGACCAAAACGGTTTTTGAAACCTCTTAGTATTCTAAGTTCTTGAGATGAATCACCTTCAAAATATAAAACAGTATCTACCATGTGTTCAAGTACACGAGGACCAGCGATAGACCCCTCTTTTGTGATATGACCGATAATAAAAATTGCTATATCTTTCTCTTTAGCAATACGCATTAACTCAAAAGTAATTTGACGTACTTGAGTAACTGAACCAGGGGCAGAACTAATATTTTCAGAATAGATAGTTTGAATAGAATCTATAATTAAAAATTCATATTCCCGCTCTTCAAGTTCAATCAATACTTGTTCTAATCGTATCTCACTTAGCAGATAAAGTTTATCTTCATTTGAGTTTAAACGATTAGCTCGAAGTTTTATTTGAGATGTTGATTCTTCTCCTGTTACATAGAGTACATTTTTACCTAAAGAGGCTATGTTTGAGCCAACTTTTAAAAGGAGTGTTGATTTTCCAACACCTGGACTTCCACCAATAAGAGTAAGAGACCCTGGAACAATACCACCACCTAAAACACCATCAAGTTCACTATCTTTAGAACTAAATCGAAAAACTTCACTCTCTTGAACTTGATTGATACTAATAGCTTTTGATGTAGGAGATTTTGATGTAGATTTTGTTTTTTTCACAACTTCTTGTTGCTGTTCATTGAGTTCTATAAATGAATCCCAACCACCACAGTTTGTACACTTACCCATCCATTTAGGAGTGGTAAGTCCACAGTTTTGACACTCAAATAATATTTTTTTCTTAGCCATCTGTTTCTTTGTTTGAACCAAGATTTTGAGCAATAGTTTTTAAATTTTCATCCTCTTCAAGAAAAAGAGCATCAAGAAAACTCTCTACAAACTCATATTTATCAAATACAACTAAATCGTCAGCTTGTTCACCTGTACCAACATATAAAATAGGAAGTTTAAGAGCATAAGCGATACTAAAAATACTACCACCTTTTGCAGTTCCATCAAGTTTAGTGACGATAATACCATCAATACCTATCATATCATCAAAGGCTTTTGCTTGTGCTATGGCTGAATTTCCTTGTGTACCATCTAAAATAAGTACAGTTCTATGAGGTGCATTTTTATGAGCCTTATCACAGATACGATTGATTTTTTTGAGTTCATTTGCTAGATTTGTTTGAGTATGTAAACGTCCTGCTGTATCTATAATTACATGGTCAATATTTTTAGATTTTGCAGAATCGATAGTATCATAAGCAACTGCTGAAGAATCATGACCCTGTTTTGAAGATACGATAGGAATATCTAATTTTTTAGACCATAATGTAAGTTGTTCAATAGCTGCCGCACGAAAAGTATCTCCAGCACCTAATATAACTGTTTTTCCATCCTGCTTATATTTTTGAGCAAGTTTAGAGATAGTGGTTGTTTTACCAGCACCATTTACACCAACGATAAGCTCTACAAAAGGAGCTGTATACTCTGGTTCTTTATAGTTTGTATTTTCAAGAGTAGATAGAAGTTTAGAACGTAAAATATCTTTAGTAATTTTATTTTGATACGTCTGCTCTATAATAAGTTCAACTAAAGCATATTCAACATCCGCTTCAAGTAAAATATCTTCAAGTTCATCTTTTGTAAAACTAACTTTTTTCTTTGGTACTACTGTTTTTATCGCTTCAACAGTTTTACTTAATGATTTTTTTATAAATCCAAACATTATATATCCTTATTTTTTTAGAGCCATTTTTATATCATTTTCTATGAACTCTTCTTCAACTGCACCAACATAATGATTTATCAGTTTTCCATTTTGATACATAGCCATTACAGGGATAGGAAATCTTTCTCCAAGATTTAAGCTTTTTGCAATCTCATTCACCATAGGTCTATTTTGATTAGAGTTTACTATAACATAGTTTGCAGAGTTAGCTTTTTTGAAATCTTTAAGTTTACTATTTGAGATACCATCTTCAATAGTAATTCCAATAACAACTAAATTATCTTTATATTTTTTTTGAAGAGTAGAAAGAGAGGGTGCTGTTGCACGACATGGTGGACACCAAGTAGCAAATACATCAAGAATAATAATTTTATCTTTGTTATTTTCTAATGTAAAACCAGTAGCTGTTTTTATAATTACATATTGTTTATTATCAGTTGATGTTAATACAAACTCATTATTTGCAAGCATTCCATTTGCTTCTTCTATCTGAGATGTTATCTCTTTTTCATCAGAACAGCCTTGTGAAAACATTGCAACAGTTAATATTGTCGCTAATACTATTTTTTTAAACATATAGATACCTTTTTATTGTAAAATGAGCATAATTATAACCATAAAGAATAAATATGAATCTTACAAAAACTACATTTAGAAAAAATTGTTTACAAAAAATGAAAACACTGAACTCATCTAATGCAATTTATCGAAAAAAACAGATAAATAAAAAACTTTTACAGGTACTTAAAGGTTTGAAGAATAAAAAAATACTCTTTTATTATCCTTTAAATTTTGAAGCTGATATTAGAGCTACACTTTTTTATATGCGTAAAACTTGTGATATTTATATTCCATTTATGGAAGGGGAAAGTTTTAAAATGGTACCATTTAGGTTGCCTCTTGAGCAAAAAAAATTCGGTATTTTTGAGGCTGGGAACAGTTTTAGAAAGATACAAAATATAGATATTGCCATAGTTCCCGTTGTTGGAATAGATGCTAATTTACAAAGAGTTGGTTTTGGAAAAGGGATGTACGATCGTTTTTTTGCAAAGCTAAAGAAGAAACCATATACAATTTTTATACAAGCAAAATACTGTTATACAAACAGATTGATATGTGATAGTTATGACATATCTTGCGATTTACTACTAACACCAAAAATCACAAAAGGAAAATAGATGTTAATTGAAATAATATTTGCTATTGTTATCGCTATTATGAGTGGATTTGTCAGTTTTGTAGTTACTAAAAAAATTAATAGCAGAAAATTTGATATTTACACAGATCAGGCAAAAGCAAAAGCAAAAGCAATAGAAGATGAAGCGGAAGAGCTTTTAGAAAAATCAGCTGTAAAATCTAAAGAGATGAAAAAAGAAGCTATAAAATCTTATGAAACAGCAAAAGAGAGAGCTAAAAAAGATTTACATCAAAGAGAAGATGATGTAACTCTTCAAGAGGAAATTTTTAAACGTTATAAGAAAAATGAAGAGCAAAAAATTCAGAGTGATTCTACTGTTTTAAACTCAAAAAAACTTGATTTAGAGAGAAATCAAGAATCTTTAGAGATTTTAAAAGAGAAGTATGAACAGAAGATAGAAGATGCTATTCATACGATAGAACATAGTGCAGGTATGACTAAAGATGAAGCTAAAGAGGTTTTACTTCAAAAAATAGAGGAGCAGTCTCGTTCAGATGTAGCGCATATCGTACGTCGTTATGAAGAGGAAGCAAAGCAAGAGGGTAAGAAAAAAGCAAACTTTATTTTAGCACAAGCAACTAGCCGTTTTGCAGGAACTTTTGCAGCTGAAAGATTAACAAATTTTGTTCACCTTGATAATGATGAACTGAAAGGTCGTATTATCGGAAAAGAGGGACGAAATATTAAAGCTCTTGAGACAGTGTTAGGTGTTGATATTATTATTGATGATACACCAAAGGCTATATCGGTAAGTAGTTTTAATCTTTATAGACGTGCTATCGCTACAAAAACATTAGAGTTATTGATAGATGATGGAAGAATTCAACCTAGTAGAATAGAAGAAATTTATACTAAAGTTTCTGATGAATTTGAGGCTGGAATTTTAAGTGAAGGTGAAGAGATAGTTTCTGATATGGATATTGGCGTTATGCATCCTGAACTTATGAAACTAATTGGACGTTTACGTTATCGTGCAAGTTATGGACAAAATGCTTTAGCGCATACTTTAGAGGTTGCTCACTTAGCTGGTGTAATGGCTTCAGAGATGGGTGCAGATGCAAAATTGGCAAAACGTGCAGGATTACTTCATGATATAGGGAAGGCATTAACACATGATCATGATGGTAATCATGTTGATTTAGGTGCTGAAATATGTACACGTTATAATGAAAATAGTGTAGTAATAAATGCGATATATGCACATCATGGTCATGAAGAGATTCATTCTATTGAGTGTGGTGCAGTATGTGCAGCAGATGCTCTTTCAGCCGCAAGACCTGGGGCAAGACGTGAGGTTTTAGAGAGTTTTCTAAAACGTGTAACAGCGATAGAAGAGATAGCAGTTTCTCATACAGGTGTAAAACAAGCTTATGCTATAAATGCTGGACGTGAAGTAAGAGTTATTGTAAATGCAACTCTTGTAAATGATGATGAATCTATTTTAATGGCTAAAGAGATAGCAACAGAGATAGAGGAAAAAGTTCAATATCCAGGGGATGTAAAAGTAAGTGTTATTCGTGAGAGTAGGGCTATTGAGTTTGCTAAATAAAGGAGATTTATTATGGGTGCTTTACGATTAGAAGATTTACCAACATATACGTATGAAGATTATAAGCGTTGGGACGACAATTGGGAATTAATATATGGTGTTGCTTATGCTATGAGTCCAGCACCTATGATTAAACATCAAAATATTAGTAGTAAAATAGCTAGGTTTTTAGAAGAAGCAATAGAAAATTGCCAACATTGTCAATCACTTTTACCTGTTGATTGGAAAATTGCAGAAGATACTATTGTTCAACCAGATAATTCTGTTATATGCCATACTCCAAAAAATGAAGCATATATTACAAAAGCTCCAAAGATAATATTTGAGATACTTTCAAAATCTACTGCTAAAAAAGATAAAGAGTTGAAATTTAATCTTTATGAGAGAGAGGGTGTTTCTTATTATATTATCGTTAATCCTATTGAAAATGTAGCAAAAGTATATGTTTTAAAAGATGGAAAATATATTAAAGTTATTGATGCTACTGATGAAATAGTTACATTTAAACTTGATAAATGTGATGAAAATATTAAATTTGATTTTAGACGAATTTGGTAGAAATATTGAACTTACAAACAAATACCCAACATTTTACAAATCCACTCTATTTAGAGAGTGGACGTATTTTAGAACCTTATGATATTACCTATGAAACTTATGGTGAGATGAATGATGATAAAAGCAATATTATTGTTATCTGTCATGCTCTTACTGGTTCACATCATTGTGCAGGGACTTATGAGGGAGAGAATAAAGCTGGTTGGTGGGATGGGCTTATTGGCTCTGGTAAAACTATAGATACTGATAAGTTTTTTGTTATCTGTACAAATGTTATCGGAAGCTGTTTTGGTTCAACTGGTCCTATGAGTTTACAATATCCTCATCATGAACCATATCGCTATAAATTTCCTGTTGTCACTATAAAAGATATGGTAAAAGCACAACGTATTTTATTTGATAGACTTGATATTCATAGAGTTTATGCAATAGTTGGTGGTTCTATGGGTGGTATGCAAGCACTTCAGTTTGCGATACACTACCCTAACTTTGCAGAAAAAATTATAGCATTAGCTACAACACACTCTACTCAACCTTGGGCTATCGCTTTTAATAAAGTAGCACAAGAGTCCATCTTAAATGACCCCGATTTTAAACAGGGGTATTATGATCCTGAACTTATAGCTGAACAGGGACTTGCAGGTATGGCAGTTGGTCGTATGGCTGGACATATTAGCTTTTTATCGCATGAATCTATGAGTGCAAAATTTGGAAGAGAGTATAAACGTACGGATGGTTTATATGAACTTTTTGGTAAGTTTCAAGTAGAATCATATTTAGAATATAATGGACATAATTTTACAAAATGGTTTGACCCATTAGCATATCTATATATTACAAAAGCTATCAATGTCTTTGATTTGGCACGTGGTTTTGATTCTTTAGATGAGGCTATGCAAAAAATTAAGTCAGATTTACATCTTATAAGTTTTCAAAACGATTTATTATTTAAAAGTTTTGAGATGAAAGAGTTAGATGATGTTCTTAATAGAGTTGGAAATAAAAACCATACTTATGTAGATATAGAGAGTGATTACGGACATGATGCTTTTTTAGTAGAGCTTGATAAATTTAAAGATAAAATAGAGGATATATTAAATGGCTAAACAAGATTTTGAAACAAAATTAGAGGGTGCTAAATTGACTCTTGAAACTTTAATGAACCCTGAAATAACTTTACAAGAGAGTGTAAAAGCTTATGATAAAGGTATGAAAGAGTTACGTGATGCACAAAAACTTTTAGAAAATGCAGAGTTAAAAATAGAAGAGATAAGGTCTAATTCGTGAAAGCAGCAGTTCTTCAACTTAATGCACAGGGTTTACATAGTACAAAACTTTATAACTATATTAGAATTGCTCATAAGCAGGGTGTTAAAGTTTTATTACTTGGAGAGTATGTTCTTAATCCTTTTTTTAAAGAGTTAGAAACTATGAGTCTTGCTATGATAAAAGAACAAGTGTTGAGTCAAATTAAAGTTTTAAAAGAGCTTTCTTCTACATATAATATGACTATTGTTGCACCTCTTGTTATAGTAAAAAAGAAAAAAATTTATAAAACAGTTGCAAAATTTTCACCTAACTCAACATCTTATTATCAGCAACAACTTCTTATTGCATATCAGCATTGGAATGAAGATAAATTTTTTGCTAATGAAGTAAAAGCTATTCAAGCACCTTTAATTTTTAAAGTAGATGGTTTTAAATTTGCAATAGTAAGTGGATTTGAACTTCATTTTGATGATATTTGGATTAAATTAGCTCCAAAAAATATAGATTGTGTATTAGTTCCAAGTGTATCTACTTTTGACTCTTATGATAGATGGAAAGCTCTTTTAGTAACACGTGCTTTTACAAATAACTGTTATGTTTTAAGAGCAAATCGTATCGGAGAGTATCAAGATAAAGATTTAAGTTGGAAATTTTATGGAGATTCTGTTTTAGCTTCACCTCATGGTGAAATTTTAGAACATTTAGGAAATAAAGAGGAACTTATGATTGCTGATATGAGCCATACAGAAGTTATTCAAGCTCGTCGTTTTTGGGGTTTTAAAGAAAATATAAATAAGAGATAAACTTTAAGAGTTTATCTCCTCCTCTTTCTCCTGTATCGTTAATAACTCTTCAACTTTTTGTTCATACAACTCTTCCATTTGAGCTAACTCTTTTGCTAAAGCTGTTAAACCTATCTCTTCATAACATTTAGGGTCTGTTAAACAGTTGTTTTTTTCATCTATCTTATTTTCAAGTTCATCTATCTCTTGAGGTAATTTTTCAAGTGCCATTTTTTCTTTAAAAGTTAATTTTAGTGTCTTAGTTTTTTCACGTTTCACTTCAATAACTTTCTCTTTACTAGCTTCACTCTCCATACTACCAAGCTCTTTTAACTCTTTTTCAAGCTCTAAATACTCAGAATACTGTTGGTGTGACTCTTCTATTGTTTTATCTTTTTGAAAAATAAATAGTTTTTTAGCAATTTTATCTACAAAATATCTATCATGGCTTACAATAATAACAGCACCATTAAAATTTGTAAGTTGCTCCTCTAAAATATTTATAGTTGGAATATCTAAATCATTTGTAGGCTCATCAAGTATTAAAATATCTACATCAAGAGTAAAAAGTAGGGCTAATGCGATACGATTTTTTTCGCCACCACTTAAAACAGCTATCTTTTTTTCTAAAAACTCACGAGGGAAAAGAAAGTTTTTAAGATAACCATACACGTGCATATCTTTTCCACGAACATTTACTCTATCGCCACCATGTGGACAAAAGGTTTCCATAAGGTTTTTAGAATCATCTAACATCTCACGATGTTGATCAAAGTAGCCTATTTTAAATTCACCCTGTTTAATTTTTCCACTAGTTGGTTCTAATCGTCCAAGAAGAGCTTTAAGCAGTGTTGATTTTCCACTTCCATTTGGTCCTACAATAGCGATAACATCTTTTTGTAATATTCTAGTTGTAAAATCTTTAAGTAGCTCTTTATTTCCAAGAGTTAATGCTAAATCTTCTACTTCAAAAAGCATCTTTTGTTTATTGATACCCTTTTCACCATTCCAGTTTCTAGCTTCACGTTGAAGTTCCATAGACATCTGTCTTATTTTGGCAGGATTATGCTTTGCATCTTCTCTTAAATTCATTAAACGTTCTTTACGACCTTCATTACGTTTAAGTCTTGCTCGAACACCTCTTGCAAACCACTCATTTTCTCTTTTTAATACACCGAGAAGATTATCATGCTGTTTTTGAAGAGTTCTTATCCATTCGGCTTTTTGTGTTAGGTAATCAGAGTAACCACCACTATATTCACGAAGAACACAATCCTCAACCTCTATACTTTTAGTAGCAATTTTATCTATGAAATATCTATCATGAGAGATAAAAACAAGAGTAAACTTTTCTCTTAAAATAAGTTCTTCTAAAAATTCAACCATATAAACATCAAGATGATTGGTAGGTTCATCAAGTAGTAATATATCTGGTTTTTGCAGAAGTAAAGAGGCAAGGGCAACACGACGTTGCTCCCCACCACTTAATAAAGAGATAGGTTTGTCTTCATATTGTTTCAGATCAAAATGTTGGATTATACGTTCAATCTTATCATCAAGATTCCAAGCATTATGATGGTCTATATAGTTTGATAATTTCTCATGTTCATCCATGATTTTTTTATTATCAAAATCTTCAGCTAATTGATGAGAGAGTTCAGTATATCTTTTTTTTGCATCATTCAACTCTCTAAGACCATCTTCCACAGCCTCTCTAACACTATGACCATCTTTAAAGTTTGGACGTTGGTCTAGCATCTTTATCTCTAAATCATTTTTAGTGATACGTCTTCCACCATCAGCATCTAGTGAGCCGTTTACTATCTTCATAAGAGTAGATTTTCCACTTCCATTTTTACCGATAATAACGATACGTTCCCCTTCATCTACATGAAAGTTTACCTCTGTTAATATTTTTTGTGCGGAGTAGTGTTTTGATACATTTTGTAAATCTATTAGTGCCATATTTTAGTTTCTTCTTTTTTATTATTTATTATTTATTATTCATAACCATATTCACTCAAATCATTAACACTATCGTAATCATTATCAAATGAACTTTCTTCTCTATAACCATCTTCCTCTTCTCTCTCTTCTTTTTCTTCTCTCTCATCAAGGTCTATTGCATTATATCTTTTATTAAAAGAGTCATTTGAAGAACTCTCTTGTTGATAGATTTTTCTTTTTGGAATAGGGTCTCGAAAATTTTCAGTTGAGTGTTCATTATTACCAAATCTATAACTATAAGTATTTACAATAATAGCATCATAATATCTTTCAGACAATCTATCTAAAGCATTTTTAGCACTACTAATGTTTTGGTAACAACCACATCTTACAGCATACATAGAAGAAAGCTTCATAAGTTTACATGATTGAGGGTAGCCATATCTATTAAAATCGTAAGATGAGTTATTTTTCAGATAAAAACTTTTTACTTGTACAGAGTAACAAGTATCTGCTGATCTAGCATAGAGTAAAAAAGGTAATATACATAGTAATAAATGTTTCATTATATTTTCTCTAAATTTAGTTCAAGTGAGTCATCACATAGTTGTTTAGCAGTGTACCAAGATGCGATACTTTTATCATTATAATGATGTTCACTTTGAGTAATAGGTATAACTTCATTTCTTATTTTTGCTCGAACTATGCCCATAACTATAAAAACTAAAAGAAGAGTTGCTATAGCTACAAAATAGTCATATAAATACCAAGCGATAAGAGCAGTAACAATGGTAGTTGATTGTAAAAATACTCTTGTTATTAAAGAGATAAGTTTACACTTTTTTGAATGAAGTATCGGTGTTGATTCAATGGGTTCTATATAATCTGTTTGCATAAGTTTATTATAGCTAAAGTAGCTGTTTTTATTTTTTAGATATACTCCTGTTTAAAATTATTCAAGGATATTAAAATGGCTAAACATCAGTTTCAAACAGAAGCAAACCAAATGTTACAATTAATGATTCATTCACTATACTCAAACAAAGAGATTTTCATTCGTGAGTTAGTATCAAATGCTTCAGATGCACTAGATAAATTAAATATGTTAGTTTTAACAGATGAAAAGTACAAGGATGTAACTTTTTCTCCTCGTATAGATATAGTTGCAAACGCAGAAGCTAAAACTTTAACTATTAAAGATTCTGGTATCGGTATGAACGAAGAAGATTTAATGAACAATCTTGGTACTATCGCTAAGTCTGGAACAAAAGCATTTTTAGAAAACCTTTCTGGTGATCAAAAAGAAGATTCTAACCTTATCGGTCAATTTGGTGTTGGTTTTTATGCTTGTTTTATGGTTGCAGATAAAGTTGAAGTAACAACGAAAAAAGCTGGTGAAGAGCAAGCTCTTTTATGGACAAGTGCTGGGGACGGTGAGTTTGAGATTGAAAATACAACTCAAGAGGGTCATGGTACAACTATTGTTATGCATCTTAAAGATGATGAGGGCGAATTTTTAGAGTCTCATAGAATAGATACTATCGTTAAAAAATACTCTAACCATATCCCTTTTCCAATTTTTATGGATAAAGAGAAACATATCTCTGCTGTAATGGACGATGAAGGTAAAGAGGAGTTAGAACCATCTCGTACTGAGATTGAAAATGAGCAAATTAACAAAGCAAATGCACTTTGGACTATGGCTAAAAAAGATGTAACTGATGATGAGTATAAAGATTTTTATAGCTCAATCGCTCACTCTTCTGAAGAACCTTTAGCGTGGATGCACAACAAAGCAGAGGGTGCAGTTGAATATACTACACTTTTTTATATCCCTAGTAAAGCTCCAATGGACTTATTTAGAGTTGATTATCAAACAGGTATCAAACTTTATATTAACCGTGTTTTCATTACAGATGATGAAAAAGAGTTAATGCCAACTTATTTACGTTTCTTACGTGGTGTAATTGATTCTAAAGATTTACCTTTAAATGTTTCTCGTGAGATTTTACAATCAAATCCTACAATGGACAAAATCAAGAAAACTTCTGTTAAAAAAGTTCTTTCAGAGCTTTCTAAAATGGCTAAAAAAGATAAAGAAAAATATAATACTTTTTATGCAGAATTTGGAAATGTTCTTAAAGAGGGTCTTTACAATGATTTCGATAACCGTGAAAAGATTTTAGAGTTAATGCAATTTAACACTATGAACTCTAATGAAACTGTTATGATTGAAGAGTTTGTTAAAAATGTAGATGAAGAGAAAAAAGAGATTTACTATATTACTGGTAAAACTTCTTTAGCGATGTTAAAATCTTCTCCAACTTTAGAGCGTTTTAAAGCGAAAGGTATAGATGTTTTAGTTCTTAATGAAGAAGTAGATACTATTATCTTCCCAATGGTTACTGAATACAAAGAGTATAAATTAGTTCCTGTTGCAGATGCAAAGTTTGAAGAGAGTGAAGAGGAAAAAAAAGCTGAAGAGGAAGTTGCAAAAACTTATGAAGGTTTAGCAAAAGAGTTTAAAGAAACTTTAGGTGATGCAGTTAAATCTGTTGAAACTACTTCTGAACTTACTGATTCTCCTGTTTCTCTTAAAATAGATAAAGAAGACCCAGCTTACCAAATGGCTCAGATGATGAAACAGATGGGACAAGGTATGGATACTCCAGACCCAGCTCCAATTTTACAAATCAATCCAAAACATGGGCTAATCATCAAGTTAAAAGATTCTGCTGATCAGAACCTTGTAACTGATGCTGCACACGTTTTATTTGACCAAGCAAAACTATTTGATGGTCAAGAGTTAGCTGATACTGCTGATTTTATTTCAAGATTAAATAGAATTATTACAAAAGCTTTATAAGTTTAAAAACTATATGGGTGTATTCACTACACTCATATAGAACATATTCCTTTAGGTAGTCTTTCAAAATGTTTACAAAATTCAGTTTTACTAATAATCTTTCTAAAGAGGAAGATATAGCCAATGTTATTAATCATATTTCTCAAATGTGTAAAGAGGAAACTCATCCACGATTTAAAGAGTTAAATCTATGTGATTATCACTATTGTATAGAACAAGCTGTAAATGACTTAGATTTAGATGCAGAGCTTATAGAAGAGTTTCTTGATGCTTATGTGATGCAGATACTTGAAGTTATTCCTCAGTTTGAGAACTATTTTGATGAGTTAAGAGAAAATGACCATTCTATGATAGTTTTTGATTATAGCCATATTAGAAATTTAGCACATAAAAATTTGGGAGTTGCTCGAAATTTACGGATAAAAGATGCTGAAAAGCTTTTAAGTGTTATGATGAAAACAGAGAATCTTGAGTATTTAGAGCTGTGCCTAGATGCACTTGAAACATTTGCAATAAGATTAAGACCTAATATTGCTTATGACAAATGCCTAGCTCTTTACGAATAAAAAATTATTTTAATGAGTGAGATATTAGTTCTAGTTTACCCTTAGGTTTTATTACTGCAAATTTTTGTTCTTTTTTTACAGGAAGAACAAAAGCCATTAGTATAAAAATAAAAGAAAAAATAACTCCACTTAATATACTAAGAACCATTTTTAATTTAAAATCTTTCATATAATATCCTCAAAAAATAGCCTACTGATTATGAGTCATATATACCCAAAATTCTTTATGTGTATAGCCTTTATTTAAAAAATAAAATTGGAGAATACTTACTCTGTATAAAGTAATCATCATTTTAGCAAAAGGGATAAAAAGACTTAAACTTACTAGTAATGATTGTCTTTTATCACCTTTTGAACTCATCATCTCTTGCATACCGATATTTTTTGTAAGATAGATACCAAACATAATCGAAAACATAAAATTTAGCATAAGCCCAAATGTTATATATGCGATTAGGTCTTGTTCATTCATTCCAGCTATCATTTATTATCCTATTTTAAAAGTTATATATTCTATCTAAATCTTACTTATTCATAAGCACTAATTTTTTTCTTAGTGTAAAATGTACCAAAAGGTATAAGTGATGCTATAAAGAAAAGGCTTGTATCTTTTATAGAAAATTTAGCTTCCTGAGCTGCTGTACCAAGCATTATTAAAAAACCTATAAATAGTATACCATGAAGCATACCAATAATTTTAGTCGCTATTGCAAGCCCTAAAATATATTTCATAGGCATCGCTACGAATAATAATAGAAGATAAGAATAGCCCTCTATTGTATTAATTAATCCAAAATTTTTAACACTTTTCATTGTTTATCTCTCTTTAATCTGAAATTTTATGGAAGTATATAATCAAAAGGTAACAATCTTGTTAGTAAAAAAAAACAAGAGCATAATCAAAAACTTTTTTTAAACATCTTTATACTATACTAAGCAGACAAATTATGACACAAAGGTAATTTTATGGAGACTAACCTCATACTCGAGGGGTTTAAATTTATGGGATTAGGAATGGGAACAGTTTTTCTATTTTTAATTACAATGATAGGTAGCATGAATCTCATGTCATATATCGTACATAGATTTTTCCCAGAACCAGAAATAAGTGAAAGCGCACCTGCCGCTCCACAACAAGACAATAAAAAAATTATTGCAGCGATTACTGCAGCAATTAAACATCATAGACAAGGTTAAGGATTATTAATGGCTAAGAAATTTATAGATGTAATGGATACAACTTTTAGAGATGGTTTCCAATCAGTATATGGTGGACGTGTATTGATGAAGGATTTTTTTCCAGCTGTTGAAGCTGCAAAAACAGCAGGAATAAATCACTTTGAATTTGGTGGTGGAGCAAGATTTCAATCTTTATACTTTTATTTAAGAGAAGATGCTTTTGAGATGATGGACGAATTTAGAAGAATTGTTGGTCCAGATGCAAATCTTCAAACACTTGCACGTGGTGTAAATACTGTTATGCTTGATACAGGTTCAAAAGAGTTAATTGACCTTCATGCAAAAATGTTTAAAAAGCATGGTACAACTACTATTAGAAACTTTGATGCTCTTAATGATGTTGAGAACTTAAAGTATTCAGGAGAAAGAATCTCTCATCACGGTTTAAAGCATGAAGTTGTTATAACTATGATGGATTTACCTCCAGGATGTCAAGATGCTCACGGTGTTGATTTTTATGAAAAAACTCTTCGTGGTATTTTAGATAGTGGTATTCCTTATGATAGTATCTGTTTTAAAGATGCTTCAGGTACTTCAAATCCTCAAAAAGTTTTTCAAACTATTCAGATGGCTAGAAATTTAGTTCCAGAGGGAACTCATCTACGTTTACATACACATGAAACAGCAGGTATTTCTGTAGCTGCTTATCTTGCTGCTTTAGAAGCTGGTATTGATGGTATTGATATGGCTGCTGCTCCTGTAAGTGGTGGAACATCTCAACCAGATATTTTAACTATGCTTCATGCTACAAAAGGTATGAATTATGACTTAGGTGGTTTAGAGATTGGTAAAATATTAACTTATGAAAAAGAGTTACAGCATTGTCTTTCAGATTACTTTGTTCCACCAGAAGCTACTATGGTTTCTCCAATTATTCCATTTTCACCAATGCCAGGTGGTGCATTAACTGCAAATACTCAGATGATGAGAGATAATAATATTCTTGATAGATTTCCTGATGTTATTGCTGCTATGCAAGAGGTAGTTGAAAAGGGTGGTTATGGTACTTCTGTGACTCCAGTAAGTCAATTCTATTTCCAACAAGCACTCAATAATGTTATGCAAGGTCCGTGGAAAGCTATCGCTCCAGGTTATGGAAAAATGGTTCTTGGTTATTTTGGTAAGACTCCAGTTGCGCCAGATGCAGAGATTATAAAAATTGCTTCAGAGAAATTAGGTTTAGAACCTACTACAAGAAATGCTTTAGATATAGCAGATGAAGATGAAACTAAATCTCTTCAATATGCAATAGATGAACTTAAAAAAGCTGATTTAGAGATAACTGAAGAGAATATTTTTATTGCAGCAGCTTGTCAAGAAAAAGGTATCGCGTTTTTACAAGGTAAAGGCGAGTTAAATATACGTAAAATTTCAGAAATGAAAAAAGATTGTGAAGGAAGTGATAATATGGGTAGTGGAAATTATACAGTAGTTGTAGATGGTCAAAAGTTTAGTGTTCAAGTTGCCGAAGGTGATGCAGATATTCAAGTTACAGCGGTAAATGGTGAGAGTGCAACTCCAGCTTCTGCTCCTACAGATTCAGCTGATGAAGTTTCTATCAAAGCACTACTTCCAGGTAATGTTTGGAAAATAGTTGCTAATCCAGGTCAAAGTGTAAATGAAGGTGATGTTGTTATGATTTTAGAATCAATGAAAATGGAGATTGATGTTGTTGCACCTAAGGGTGGCGTTGTTAAATCTATCAATGTTGCAACAAACGACAAGGTAGTCGAAGGTCAACTAGTAGCAGTAATAGGATAAGAAAATGAAATTTTTTGTTTTAAAATTACTTGCACTTATGCTTTTTAGCTTTGGTACTCTTCAAGCGAATGCTACTCCTGTACATGCTGGAGATGAAGCTCCTTCCACTCATATGGAAGAGACTTATCAAAGTCAATCTTTTTCAGATATGGTTGGTGGATTCTTAGCTTCTACTGGAGTTAATGCGATATTACATCCTGATCCTAATGAACTCAATGCTCATGGAGAAAAAATCAGTGATTTTCATAAATCATGGGGTCGTGTACTTATGATTTTTGTTACATTTTTTCTTTTTTGGTTAGCAATTAAGAAAGGATTTGAACCGTTACTCCTTTTACCTATTGCTTTTGGTGGACTTTTAGCAAATATACCAGTAGCAAATATAGCTGGAGCGCATGGTTTTTTAGGTGTTATTTATGATATGGGACTTTCAAATGAGATGTTTCCAATTATTATTTTTATGGGTGTTGGAGCGATGACTGACTTTGGTCCACTTTTATCAAATCCTAAAACAGCACTACTTGGTGGAGCTGCTCAATTTGGTATTTTTGGAACACTTGTTGGTGCAGTTGCATTAACTCAGATGGGTTATGTTGATTTTACTCTTCAACAAGCATCTGCTATCTCTATTATTGGTGGGGCTGATGGTCCAACTTCGATTTTTATTGCATCTAAACTTGCTCCTGAACTTTTAGGTGCTATTGCTGTTGCTTCTTATTCATATATGGCGATGGTTCCTATTATTCAGCCTCCAATTATGAAAGCATTAACAACGGATGCTGAAAGAAAAATCAAGATGAGTACACTTCGTCATGTTTCACGTTTAGAGAAACTTGTTTTCCCTATTATGGTTCTTTCATTAGCTATTTTAGTTCTTCCAGAATCTACACCACTTATTGGTGCATTTATGTTTGGTAACTTCTTAAAAGAATCTGGTGTTGTTGAGCGTCTTAATGATACTCTTCAAAATTCATTAATAAATACAGTAACTATTTTCTTAGGTCTTGGTGTTGGTTCTAAACTAGCAGCTGATCAATTCTTAGTTCCTGAAACTATGTTTATTATGGCTCTTGGTATTATTGCTTTCTCCGTTGGTACAGCTTCAGGTGTGCTTATGGCTAAGGTTATGAATATGTTCCCTGGACATAAAATTAATCCATTAATTGGTTCAGCTGGTGTTTCAGCAGTTCCTATGGCAGCTCGTGTATCAAATAAAGTTGGTATGGAGTATGACCGTACAAATATGCTATTAATGCATGCAATGGGTCCAAATGTTGCAGGTGTTATCGGTTCAGCAGTTGCGGCTGGTGTACTTATTTCTCTATTTCAGTAGCTAAAAGTTACTGAGATTAGATTTTACTTTTTAGATTTCGTATTTAATACGAAATCTAGTCTTTCATTAAAATTTATTATTGATTCATTATTGATACAATCAAAGGGATAATATCATGGCTTTTTGTTTTATCAATAAATCCATCTGCACCTAAAACCTCTGCTTCTCTTTTATTGTTATGACCTGTCATAGAGCTATTTACAATAGTAGGAATATTTTTAGTTTGAGGATTAGCTTTTAATATTTGAAGAACTGTAAATCCAGACATTTCTGGCATCTCAATATCTGTGATAACTGCTGTAATAGAACTGATGTTTTCATCTAGTGCCTCAATATAGTCAACAAGTTTTTTACCATTATCAAACATTTTAATATTTATACCTGCATGGTCAAAAATCTGTATCAAAGCACGTTGTGCTGTTCGTGAATCTTCAGCAATTAAAACTGTACCATTTTTAAGTTTTGCTGGTATATCTAAATCTTGTAAACTAAGAGTATCCTCTTCTATGTTTACCATAGCTTGAGGAATAACTTCAGCAAGAAATTTCTCATAATCTAAAACAAGACATAAACTACCATCATCAAGTCTAGTATCGTTCATCACGACACCCTCATTTTTAAGACGATAACTATCTGGTGCATGCATCTCATTCCAGTTCTTTTTAATTACTCTATAAGCAGACATAATTCTAAGACCGATAATTACACCATTAAAATCACAAATAAGTATATTTGATTTTTTAATATCTTCTTTATTTAATGAGACACCTAACCATAAAGGAAGATTTAAAATAGGAATCTGTAATCCACGAAGGATAATAGTGCCTTCTAAAAGAGGGTGTGCTGAGGGGATAATAGTGATATTATGGTTTTTAAATTCAACAACCTCCCGTGTTTTAAATACATTTATAGCATAGTAGGAAGAGACTGTATTATCAGTAACTCTAAAAACTAAAAGCTGTAATTCATTATTTTTGGTGAGGTTTGTAGCCGCATCAACATTATCTAAAACAGACATAAATTCCCTTTAATTTAACTTTTTTTAATAGTATCTAAACTAATATGAAATATGCTTTAATGTTAATAATGAAATGGTAAAATAAAGAGATAAACACAAGGAAAACAGATGAAATTTTTAACACTTTTATTCTCTACTGCTACACTTTTATTTTCGCAAACATACTATGCTAAAGTCGAACCTTACGAAATGAAAAATATCTCTTCAAATGTTGCAGGTTTAGTTTTAGCTATTGATGAAGATAATATAGGAAAAGTATTAACGAAAAAATCATATATATCTATAGATGATGAGATTAATCAAAGAGAATTACTATCTATCAAAGATAAGATAGAGTATTTAAGAGAAACAGTAAATAATAGTAAATATATTTTAAATAATTTAAAATTATCACTAGATAAAAAACGAAAAAACTACAAAAAAATAGAACGACTTTCTATTAAGTCAGTTGTTGAAAAGGATAGAGAATTTCACGATTTAATTAATAGTGAAAATAGTTATTTAAATACTAAAAAAGAGATAAATAGTTTAAAAATTCAGATAACAGATTTAAAATTTAGAAGAGCTCAATTAAGCAGAACAATAAAAGATAAAAATTTAAAAGCAGAGGGTTTTACTTTATACTCAATTTTAGTGGAAGTAGGGCAGGTTGTTAATATCTCCACACCACTGGCAAAAGTAGCAGATGTATCAAAAGCAAAATTAACTATTTTTTTAAATGATAGTGATGTTTTAGATACAAAAAATAAAATCATCTATATAGATAATGTAAAAACAAAATATAAAATAGATAGAGTATTAAAAATAGCAGATAGTATAAATATCTCAAAATATAAGGCTCAAATAATTATAGATGCGCCTAAACTTTTTTCTACACTTGTGCAGGTAGATTTAAGAGATGAGTAATATAACAGCTTGTCCATTGGATTGTTATGATGCTTGTTCTATTATTGTAGAAAATGAAAAATTAAAGGCTACTAAAGAGGGTTATACTCAAGGGTTTTTATGTCCTCACTTAAATCATTATAATAAATTTCAAACTATAAAATCACCATCATATAAAGGTAAAGAGATCTCTCTTGAAAAATCATTAGAAATTTTAAAAGAGATGCTAAAGAACTCTGCAAAAAATCAGATTTTACACTATCGTGGAAGTGGAAATTTTGGTTTGATGCAAGAGAGTACAGACCATTTTTTTAACTCTTTTGAAACTACTTTAACAGATGGAAGTTTATGTGATGGAGCAGGGGAGGTTGGAATTTTAAAGGGACGAGGTTCAAATAAAAATATGCCACTCAGTGAGATAGCAAAATCTGAAGTAGTTATTTTATGGGGACGTAATCCTCATACAACCTCTTCGCATCTACTTCCTCTTTTAAAAGGTAAAAAAGTTATCGTAATTGACCCTATACAAACAAAGATTACAAAAACAGCAGATTTACATATACAACTCAAACCTCATGGAGATTATACTTTAGCGATGTTACTGAGTCGTTTTATAACTATACATGGTTTAGTTGATGAGGAGTATATAGAGAAGTATGCAACTGAGTATGAAGAGTTTTATGAACTTACTCAAACTATACGTATCAAAGCAAATCTTGATGATATAGATGTAACTCTTGGTCAGATAGGTAAAATATTAGAGCTTATAAAAGGTAAAAAAGTTGCTATCGTTACAGGTGTTGGAATTCAAAAATATTCTGATGGGGCTGATGTTGTAAGAGCTATTGATGCTTTTGCAACTTTTTTAGGTTTATTTGCAAAAGAGGGGTGTGGTGTTGCATATCTTGGAGATTCTAAAGAGGGGATTGAAACACCTTTTGCTAAACCTACTAAAAAGAAAATTTCAAAAGTAGATACACTTTTTTCTATGTACAAAACTGTTTTCATTCAAGGAGCTAACCCATTATCTCAGATGCCAAATACTCAAAGAGTTGAAGCATCATTGGCTAAAGTTGAAAATATTGTCTATTTTGGATTATATGAAAATGAAACAAGTGCTAAGGCTGACTTGATTATTCCTGCAAAAAGTTTTTTATATAAAAATGATATTAGAACGTCTTATTCTCATAATGCTATGTTAGAGATGAGTAAACAATTTGAAACTGATATAGGAATTAGTGAGTATGATTTAAGTAGTTATCTTTGTAAAGAGTTTGATATAGAGTTAGAGAGTGAAGAGTTTTATATTAATCATTTTAAAAGTTTTGCAACGCAACAGAGTGATGGAACATTAGTTGTAACAGATAGAGAAACTATACCCTATCAAAATGGTTTTGATACAGATGATGGAGAGTTTCTATTTTTAGAAGAGTATGATAATGATTTTAATATGAAAGATAAACTATTTCTAATCACTCCAAAAAGTAAAAACAGTTTAAATTCTCAATTTAATAGAGAAGAAAATATTTATCTTAATAGTGCTTTAGGTTTTGTAGATGATGAAGTAGTAACTATCTCATCTATAAGTGGAGCAGTACATTTGAAAGTTAAAAATGATGATAGAGTAAGAGCTGATTGTGTTCTTATTTATAGTGGAACAGAGGGTGTAAATAATCTTACAACATCAAAACACTCATTAGATGGAAAATCTGCTATATATCAAGAGAATAAAGTAGAGATACAAAAGATTAAAAAATGATAGAAAAGTATAATAAGTGGAACGAAGTTAAAAAAGAAACTTCAAAAGAAAAAACAATTTTTGGTTTTAAAACAAGAGATATGTTTAATGTAAAAATTGGTTAAAATATAGGATTTGAACAGAATGGAAAAGGAAAGGATTTTGTAAGACCTGTTGTTATTTATAAAAAGCTTACAAAAGATATGTTTATGTAGAGATAGAACAGATAACTTATAGGAGAAAAAAATGCAAACAATACATATAGATGTAAGTGATATTTATGCAACTAAATTAATAAATATGCTTGAAAATCTCAAGGGTATAATGCTAGAAGAGATTAGAGTAGATAAAAGTATTGAAATAATAGATAATGATATTGTAGATTTGATACAATCACAAGAAAATACAATGGCGAAAACTTGGGAGAATGAGGAAGATGAGGCTTGGGATGGAATGTAAAAAAGGGGATATAGTTATGATTAAATTTCCATTTACAGATTTAAAACGGTCAAAAAAAAGACCTGTCTTAGTGATAAAATCAAATAATGAATATGGAGATTTTATATGTTTGCAAATAACATCAAAATTTACACTATCTAACAGTTTAAAAATAGAAAAATTCCATATAAATAGTGGAGAATTGAAATTAATATCTTATTTAAAGTATGATAAGTGTTTTACTTTAAATGGTGAAATTGTAGATAAAAAACTTGCTGATGTAACCGAAGGTTTTAGTGATGAGATTAAAAGATTATTTTGTGATACAACATTTCAATAAAAATAAATTAACAAAAGGAAAAACTTGAACAAAAAAACAACCCTACTACTACTAACAATTCTCCTACTATTTTTAGGCTGTAACGAAGCAGAAGTTACACCGATAGCCAAAGTAAAAGTAGAAGTGCAGGAGATTAAAAAAGTATCTATAAAACCAAAAGTTATAAAAGAGAAACCAAAAGACAGTTTCGAGTGGAATAGCTCTTCAAATGCTTATATATCTCAAACTGATTATGATGATGCGATGGAGGAGTATATAAAGAAGAAGTATCCTAAGAAATTGAAAACTTATAGATGCAATAGAGAGAAAGCAAGACAAAAAGAGATAAAAAATAATACAAAAATAATAGATGATTTAATGTGGCAAGATAACTATGCTTCAAAAACTATAAAAAGAGATTGGCAAGGTGCAAAAGATTATTGTAAAAATCTTTCTTTAGTGGGATATAGTGATTGGAGATTATCAAATAAATCAGAATTGAAAAGTTTATATAATAAAAAAGATAAATTAAAATATTTTAGTTCTAATTTTTATTGGAGTTCTACTCCAAGCACTCGTAGCACTTCAAGGGCATGGATTGTCTATTTTAATGATGGCTATGTAGGCCGCAGTAATAAGATAGATAACTATTATGTTAGGTGTGTTAGAACAGAACACTAATCTTGACTTGTAATATTAAAGGAAAAAAAATGAATAAAATAAAAATAATGCTACTAAGTTTACTGATAACAACATCAGTTACAGCCAACAACTATGGTGTAAAACTAACCGACTTAGAAAAAATAACAGCCTTAACAAATAGTTTTGTAGAAAAAGGACTGTATGTTCAAAAACCATCTTTCCCAAATGAACCATATAAACCTCATGTTCCTAAAGCCAAAAAGCTAATAAAAGGAAAGTATGAAAAAACTATCACTTTTGAAGCACGGGTAGCCAAAGCAAAATTACAACGTCAAAACACTATAAAAGCGATAGAAGATAGTTATGCTCAAAAAGTTAAAGAGTACAATCAAAAGGTGAAGCGTTTAACAGATAACTATAACAATATTGTAACAACTAAAAGAAATAATATAAAAACAATAACTCTTAATGCGATGCAAAAAGCTTACGCCATAATATATAAAAAACCCTACCTAGAAAATAGCCTAAAATATGATGCAGATAGTGAAACATTTTATGGAACACTTAAATCTACTCAAGGAAATTTTAAAGAGAATATATCTTTTCATATTCCCATAGAAAAAGCAGAGGCATTTGAAAGAGATATTAAAAATATAGATGTAAAACTACTCTTTAAATATGAAAATTCTCAACTGATATTAAGTGATTTAAAACTTATAAATAGAGATACAATATATAGTGCAATGTTAAATTCTCAAAACTTCCAAACTAAAAAGATAATAGTAGCAATAAATAATGGAACTCTCAACCTCCCAGCATCTCCACTTTTAAGCACATCACTTGATATAGCAAATGGTGCGTATGAGATAGGAGCTATAAACTACTCAAAAGACCCAGAGATAGCTGAACTTCAAAAGCGTAAATGGCAATTAGAAGAGAATGCAAGAACAAAAAAACAGAGTTTGGCAAAAAAAGAGCAACTTCAAAAACAGAAATTAGCCTTAGAAGCACAGATAGCACTTCTTGAAGATGCTAAAGGGGGAATAGATGACATCTCAAAATATCTCTCTAAAACCTCACAACACAAAACAGACCCTAAAAAATGGCTCTTCATAATAGGAATAGAAAACTACGAATACACAGACCCAGTAGCCTACTCCTCAAACAGTGCAAAACAGTTTCAAAAAGTGATGCAAAAACGTTTAGGTATATCTGAAAATCATACAAGAACACTTATAAATAGAGATGCAACAGGCTCAAAAATAGACTATAAACTTAAAGATATGCTTCGTCGTGTAAAAAAGGGAGATAGCGTATATTTTTATTATAGTGGTCACGGAATCCCTCTCCCATCTCAAAACAATACCCCTTTTCTATTAGCCCAAGATATGAATCCATCAGATTTAAGTGATGAACGTTTTAAACTCCAAAATATATACAAAGCACTTAGTAACTCAAAAGCTACAAAAATAATAGCCTTTGTAGATAGCTGTTTTAGTGGAGGAACAGATAATCAAGCCCTTATAAAAGGTGTCGCAGCGACAAGAGTAAAACCAAAAATAGTAACGTTTGATAAAAAGAAGATGTTAGTAATAAGTGCAGGAAGTGGTACACAATATTCTAATAAATATGATGATAAAAGTAATAGACTTTTTTCCTATTATCTGATGCGAGGATTGATAAAAAATAACTCTAATCTTGATAGATTGTATAGTTATGTAAAATCAAATGTACAAGAGAAATCTTATGAGATGGGTGCAAGTTATGAACAAGTGCCTGTTTTTGATGGGAATATTGGGTTGGGGTTGTAGATGATGAAATTTAGTATTATATTTCTTATCTTTTTTCTTTTCACCTCCTGCACAACCCCAACCCCTAAAAAAGCTCCAAATTGGTACACAAATATCCAAATAAAAGAGAAAAATATAATCATAGGCTATGGAGAGGGAAAAACTCTTAAAGAGGCAAAGAGTAGAGCTAAAGAGGATATTGCACAAACTGTTTTAACAACAATAAACAGCAGTTTTACAGAAAAAACAGTTCAAGAAAATGATAATTTAGAGAGTAAAATAGAAACACTTTTACAAGCTAATACAAAACTCAATCTTTATAATGTAAGAAGATTAAAAGAGGAGCAAAAAGGTGGGATATTTTACCTAGCACTGAAATATGTAAATCTTAATCTTACATATAGAGTGAAGAAAAATATCAAAGATTTTGAGTGTCTTGATGATATAGAAAATTATCTTCACACAACTCCACTTATAAAAAAGCTCTCCTCAGATTTAGAGTGTAAACTTGATTTTAAACTTCAAAGATTGAACAAAGTATGGAATTTAAGCTATAAACAATATCTTTTTCCATTAAATGAATATGAGTTTGAGAAGCTTTTTGTAACAAAAAAATCATCATTGTTTAATTTTAAAATTAGTAAATCTCCTTTAATAGATGGAGAAGAGTTTTATCTAACCTTTAAGACAAAAAAGAGAGGCTATATCACTCTCCTAAATATATATGAAAATGGTATAGTTACACTTTTAAGAAAGTCACAAAAGATAGAAAAAGATTTACAGATACCATCAAAAAAGAGTAAAGAGGTTTTTGAAGCTGGTTTAGTAGATAAAAATAGAGATAGTTATGAACTTTTTGTGGCTATTTTAAGTGAGAAACCACTTGATATGAGTAGATTTTTTTATGCAGATGAAAGTTTAGCATCGTCACAAAGAGATTATAAATTTGATGAGTTGTTGGATATATTAGAAAATTATGAGTATTCGACACTTTTTGTTGCTACTAAATTAAAAAAATGGAGAGAATAGATGAGATATAGTTTTTTAGGATTGGTAGCTATACTACTATTGAATGGATGTAATAATACACAAGTATATACACCAAAAAAGCAGTTTAAAAAAACAGTAAAAGTTTTACCAAAGAAAGTACAAAAAACTGTACAGAAAAAGCCAGAAATTGAGGCTATATTACAGCTAGACACCAAAGCTCATACAGGTAAAATTAATGATATTATAGTAACCAAAGATGGCGATATAATAAGTGCTAGTGCAGATAAAACTATACGTGTATATAATGAAAATGGTATAGAGCAAAGAAAGATACTTGGACAGATAGGTGTCGGTAATGAGGGAAAAGTTTTTGCAATGGCTTTGAGTTCGGATGAAAAATATTTAGCAGTTGGTGGATATTTTGATAACACTAGAGCAAGTGCAAATATAAATCATGGACAGATACGTATCTATGATTATAAACGAGGAAAACTTTTACAAGTTTTAAAATCTCATAAAAATGTAATTGTTGATTTAGCATTTAGTGATGATGGAGATAAAAGCTTATTTCTTATCTCGGGTTCAACAGATAAAACAGCGAAGATATGGGATGTTCAAAATAGATTTAGATTAAAAGATACTATTAAATTTCATAAAAAACAGGTTTATTCTGTACGAATTATAAAAAACAGAGGTAAATATTTTGCAGTAACAGCAGGGTATGATAATCAAGTAGCTTTGTATGATATGCAAAAAAAATATATAGTAAAAAGTCATAAGCTTAATTATAAATTACAATATTTAGCAACAAATAGTAAGTATCAGCATATCGCAGTTTGTGGTTCATCAAAAGAGATGGTTATTTATGATTTTAATCTTAAAAAGATTAGAACAATCAAGAGTAAACTAAAACTATCGTATATCGCTTATGATAAAAAAGATGCTTTTCTTATGAGTGGAACAGGAAGTAACCCTTATTATTTAGCTCTTTACAATGTAAAACAAAATTATAAATTGCAAAGGAAATTTAAACAACATAGCAATACTATTATGGCAATAGACTCTTTTTATAAAGATAATAATCTGTATGTAGTAAGTGGTGGTGGAGATAATAAAGAGATTTATATTTGGCTTGCAAAAAATGCAAAGGTAAAAACAAAGATGGAAGGTGTTGGTTCTAGTATTTGGAGTGTCGGTATAAAAGACAATGAAATAGGATGGGGAAATCGTTGGACAAATTCACAAGGAAAAAGTACACTTCAAAAATCTATAAATTTAGCTACACTGAAAATTAGCAAAAACAGTAAAGCTTTAAAAAAATTAAATAAAATTTCTATAAAAAATGGTTCGTACACATTAAGCCATTCAAAAGGTGGTCCTTATAATTATAGTGATGCTGTTTTAAATATTAAAAAATCTGGAAAAGTTAAAACTACAATAGTTAAAGATACTACAAATGGATTACAAAATCTCTGCTATGGTTGGTATAAAAACTATGTAGTAGTAGGAGGGGCGCACGGTCATCTTAAAGTATATGATTTAGAGGGTAAAGAGATAGCTGCTCTTGTTGGTCATACTGGAGCTATCTGGTCTATTGCATTAGATGGAGATAGACTTGTAAGTGGAAGTGGTGATCAAACTATTAAGGTTTGGGATATGAGTAAAATTACTAGCACTAAATATTTAAAACCGATATTAAATATTTTTGTGAGTAAAGAAAATGAGTGGATAGTTTGGTCAGAGAGTGGTTATTTTAACTCTAGTGTAGGTGGGGATAAATATGTTGGTTATCATCTTAATCAAGGTGTGAATAAAGAAGCAAAATATGTAGGAAGTGCTAAATTTTTTGATACTCTTTACCGTCCCGATATAATTAAAAATATTTGGCAAACTTCAAGTGAGAAAAAAGCTATCTTATTTGCTGGAAAAATAAAAAAAGTGAAAAAGTTAAATATAGCAACATCACTTCCTCCTGTTGTAAATCTTTTAAGTAGCTCTACTGTTAAAACAACAAAGAAAAATATAACTATAAATTTTAGTGTAGAGAGTAATGAAGCTATTAAAGAGATAATAGTTTTACATAATGGAGAAAGAGTAAATACAAGAGGATTAAAACGAAAAAAATCTAACAGCTCAAGGTCTGTAACTATTGAGTTGCAAGGTGGCGAAAATATTATAAGTATCAAAGCTAAAAATAGTTCAGCTATAAGTGATGAGGTTTTAGTATATGCTACAAGAACTACAAAAAATAGAGATATATTTAAACCAACACTCTATCTTTTAAGTATAGGTGTAAGTAAGTATGAAAACCCTGCATATAATTTAGGTGTAGCAGATAAAGATGCTCTTGCTATGTCAAAAATGTTTAAAAAACAAGAGGGTAAAATCTATAAAGAGGTTATCGTTAAAACGTTAACAAATAAAGAAGCTAATAGTGATAATATTCTTGATGGACTTGATTGGATAGATAAAGAAACAACCAGTAAAGATGTTGTTATAATTTTTATAGCTGGTCATGGTGTTAATGATGATAAGGGAACATATTACTTTTTATCTCATGATGCAAATTTAGAAAAACTAAGACGAACAGCAGTTAAATGGACAGAGATACAAGATACAATAACTAGTCTTCCATCAAAAGTAATTCTTTTAGCAGATACTTGTCATAGTGGAAATATAACGGGTGGACAAAGACGAGATATTACAAGTGCAGTTAAAAGTATTATAAATACAGGAACTGGTAGTGTAATAATGACGGCAACAACAGGAAGTGGCTATTCGTATGAAAAAACTGAATGGGGACATGGAGCGTTTACAAAATCATTCTTAGATGGTGTTGGTAAGATGAAAGCAGATTATGATAGAGATGGTGCAGTTACTATAAAAGAGATAGACCTATATGTAACAAACAATGTTAAAAAATTGACAAAAGGTAAACAAAAACCTACAACGATTGTACCAGATAGCATACCAGATTTTGCTATTGGAATTAGATAAAAAAAATTAAGGAAAAAAAATGCAACAATTCAAAGAATTTAAACTAAACCTAGATACATTTATAGATGAGATGAATACGATAATAGAGTCAAATAACTCAAAAGTAGAAGAGTTATTAAAACAAGAAAACAAAACATACAAAAGTTTTGTAGGTCAGATGCAAAAGATGGAGGAGGAGTTAGAACTCTTCTTTACTCCACTTTCACATATAAATGCAGTAAATAACAGTGAAGCATCACAAAAAGTTTATGCTGAATCTTTACCAATCATCACAGAATATTCAACAAAACTCTCTCAAAATATAGATATTTATAATGTTTATAAAGAGATAGAAAAAAATGAGCAAGAGACACTTAACTATGAGCAAAAAAGAGTTTTAGAACTCAATATTTTAAGTTTTGAGCTAAGTGGTGCGCATCTTGACTTAACTACTAAAGAAAGATTGCAAGAGATAAATATTAAAAAAAGTGAACTTACAAATAATTTTTCTCAAAATCTGTTAGACGCTACAAATGCCTATGAGTATATTATAGATGATATAAAAGATGTAGAGGGATTACCTGCAAGTGATATAGAGGGAGCTAAATTTGAAGATGATGGAGTGACTAAATATAAGTTCACTCTTCAAATGCCATCTTATATCGCTTATATGACGTATGGTCAAAATCAGGATATTAGAGAAACTCTTTATAAAGCTTATGTAACTCGTTCCCCTGAAAATGCAGAGATTATAGATGAACTTCTAGCACTTCGCCAAGAGATGAGTCAGCTTTTAGGATTTGAGAACTATTCAGAATATTCATTAGCGACAAAGATGGCAACAGATGAAAAGAGCGTTATCGGTTTTTTAAACGATTTAGTAAAAAATTCTAAAGCACAAGCTAAAGAGGAGTTAGCAGAGGTTCAAACGATGTCAAAAACTCCATTACAAAGTTTTGATAGTGCTTTTTATAGTGAACTTCTTAAAAAAGAGAAATATGAGATAGATGAAGAACTTTACCGTCCCTATTTTGAGCAAACATCAGTAGTGAATGGTATGTTTGATTTCTTAGAGAAACTATTTGGTATTAAGTTTGTACAAACAGATGAGAAACTATGGGATACAAAAGCACTCTCTTATGATGTGTATGTAGATGAAAAACTTACTGCACGATTATATACAGATTTAGAATCAAGAAAAGGGAAGCGTGGGGGTGCGTGGATGCACAACTATCAAGCACACTCTAAAGATGATGAAAATGAAACATTAGCATCAGCATTTATCGTATGTAATTTCCCAGCTTCAACAGATACAAATCCCTCTCTTTTACGTCACGATGATGTAGTAACACTTTTTCACGAGATGGGACACGCTATTCACCATCTTCTAAGTTCTGTAAATGAGAGTGAAGTAAGTGGAGTAAATGGTGTAGAGTGGGACGCAGTAGAGTTTCCATCACAATTTTTAGAAAATTTTGCTTATGAACCACAAGTTTTAAAGATGTTTGCAACGCATTATAAAACAGGTGAAGTGATACCAGATGAAATGATAGAAAAATTAGTAAAAACGAAAAACTTTTTATCTGCTTCTGGAATGTTACGTCAGTTAGAGTTCTCTCTTTTTGATTTTATTTTACACTCAAAACCACACAAAGGCGATGAGGTTCAAGCTCTTTTAGATAGTTTACGAGCCGATACAGCCCTTATAAAAACACCAGCATATAATAAATTTCAAAATGGTTTTGCACATATCTTTGCAGGGGGATATTCAGCAGGATATTATAGTTACAAATGGGCAGAGGTTTTAAGTGCAGATACTTTTTTTCGTGTAGTAGATGAGGGAATATTTAACTCTCCAACAGCGAAAAAATATTTAGATATAGTTCTTCGTGGTGGTGGAGCAAAGAGTATGTCAGAACTATTTTTTGAGTTGATGGGAAGAGATGTTGATTCTGATAGTTTATTACGATTGAATGGGATTGAAGTTTTTTAGATGACTTTCGATTACCTAAAACATATAAAAGCAAACAACCAAACGCTTAAAATATTAAACAGTGATAACTTTGCTTTTACATTAAGCTTTTTTCATCTTGTTTTTATTAAAAAAAGAAATTTGACTATTAAGCATACCGATATGTTAGAGTATTTAGATGATTATCTTTTTGATATAAATAACTCTTATGAAAACCTTTTCCCAAAATCATCAAAAGAGTATCTTGATGATTTTGCTAATGATAGAATAGGGTATTTAAGAAAATATCATGGAGATGAAGATGAGGCATTGTATGAACTTACTCCCTATATTAATAGAGCTTTAGAGTTTATTGAGTCTTTAGAAAAAAGTGAGTTTGTTGGGAGTCGCTCTAAATTTAATACTATGTTTGAACTTCTTGAAGATTTAGAGTTTGAAACAAATATGGATGATGTAGAGAGAGTTAAGAGGTTAGAGATTGAAAAACGAGAGATAGATGCACAGATAAAAGCGATACAATTAAAAGAGGATATTCGTTTTGATGATGCAAGGATTAAAGAGCATTATATGCATATTGAAGAGATAGTGCGCCATCTTAAATATGATTTTAGTGAGATGGAGTACAACTTTAGAGACCTTAATCGTATTGCGATGGAGCAGATAGCGTTGAAAGATGATGCAAAAAGTGGGGTACTTGATTCTATCTTTGATATTGAGGATAGGATTAGAGAGAGTGACCAAGGAAAAAGCTTTTTTGCTTTTTGGCAACTTCTAACCGATACGAAAAAGAGTGAAAGATTAACAAAACTTTTTGATAATCTTTACACAATAGATACTATAAATCAACTTGATAAAGAGAAAAAACTTCAAGATGTTAAATATACTTTGCTTAAAAGTGGAGAGAAGATTTATAGAGTTTCGGCAAAACTGATAGAACAGTTACGACGCTTTATAGATGATAGAGTTTGGATAGAAAATAGAAGAGTGCTTCAACTATGTCAAGAGATAGAAAAATCATCGATAGAGATAAAAGAGAACCTTCCAACAGCAAAAGATTTTTTTGAGATGAAAGGGGATAGTTTAAAGATAGAGTCTGTTTTTGCTAAACCTCTTTATAGTATAAAAACAGTTCAAGAGTTCAAGCAAGAGAATATCACTCAACCCATAGAGATAGATATGGAGAGCTTTTATAATCTATTTTTTGTAGATGAGGAGCGATTAAAAAGAAATATTGCAGAGATGTTTCTTAAAAAATCTCAATTTACACTTCTTGAACTTCTTACCTATAAACCTATTGAAAAGGGTTTGAGTGAGCTTGTTGGATATATATCGATAGCTAAAAATATGCAAAATACAGTCGTAGATGAGCAGAATATAGAGTTTTTAAATATTATAGATTTTGAAGATAATAAGAGAACTGTAAAACTACCTAAAATAATTTTTTCAAAAGGGGAAAAACGATGAATTTTGATGCAAGAGTGGCTATAACACTTCTTTTAAAAGGGCTGTTTTATAAAAATGATAATGAAAATGCGTGGAATGAACTTATAGATGGAAGTTATGGTGCAATTCAAGATTATTTCAGTGTAATGGGTATCGATGTTATTCGTGATGAAAGTGAGGGGTATGCGTATCTACAAAATAGAGTGTATGAAGATGGAGAAAAGCCACTTCCAAAACTTATTAAAACACGTGAGTTAAGCTATAAAGTCTCTCTTCTTTGTGTATTACTCCGAAAAAGAATAGCTGATTTTGATATGCAAAATGAGAGTACAAAAGCAGTGGTAACGATAGAGGATATTCGAGAGCAAGTTTTACTTTTCTTACCTAATACAACAAATGAGATAAAAACTATCAAAGAGATAGATAGTAGTATAAAAAAAGTGGAAGATTTAGGTTTTTTACGAAAGATGAAAAATCAGAAAGATGTTTTTGAGATTAAACGCTCCATAAAAACTTTTGTTGATGCACAATGGCTCAACGATTTGAATGAGAAATTAGAAGAGTATAGAGAGGTTTCAGTATGAATACAACAGGATTTAGATTAGCACATTTTGAACTCTATAACTGGGGAACATATAATAACTCTATCGTAAAACTTGAACTTGATAGTGCTAATGGGCTTTTAACAGGAGATATAGGTTCAGGTAAATCAACAGTTGTGGATGCACTTACAACGCTTTTAGTACCCCATCAAAAGATTATCTATAATAAAGCAGCAGGTGCAGAGAGTAAAGAGCGTTCTATCAACTCCTATATTTTAGGGGAGTATAAAAGTTCTAAAGATGAAAATCTCTCTCAAGCCAAAGCGGTAACACTTAGAGATGCTTCGAATACATTTTCGGTACTATTAGGGCATTTTAAAAATAGTGAATTTAATGAAACGGTTACTATTGCTCAGTTTTTCTCTATTCAAAACTCTAAAGTGCAGAAATTTTTTATAGTTTCAAAAGGATTATTAACGATTAAAGATGATTTTTTTGATTTTAAAGATATTCGAGAGTTAAAGAAAAACTTGAGAAAATCAACGAAAACAACTATTTATGAGAGCTTTTCAGATTACTCTAAAAGTTTTAGACGTTTAATGGGTATAAAAAATGAACAGGCACTCAATCTTTTTTATCAAACTGTTTCACTCAAAGCTATTGGTAATTTAACTCAGTTTATCCGTTCACATATGTTAGAACCTAGCTCTATGGATATTAAGATAGATGAACTTATTCAAAATTTTAGTGAACTTAATCATATTCATACCCTTGTTCTTCGTGCTAAAAGAGAGATAGAACTTCTTACGCCCATAGATAAAGAGGGAAAAAAGTATGAGAAAAATTTTGAGATAAAAGAGGAGTTTGAGAGTTATAGAGAGAAGCTTTCTCCCTATTTTGCAACTTTTAAGATAGAACTTTTAGAAAAAAGAGTTTCAGAGTTAGATATAGACCTCACTAAAAGATTATCACAAAAAATCCGTACCGATAAAGAGCAGAGTGAACTCAACGCTACGATGATTGAACTTCAAGTTGAACTAAAACAAAATGGTGGAGATAGAATAGGTTTTATAGATAACGCCATACTTCAATTTAAAAAAGAGCAAACAGTTAAAAAAGAGCATAATATTCTCTATAACAATCTAGCAAAAGAGTTAGAACTTCCTACGGTATCCAATGAGCATCGTTTTTTAAACAATTTAAAAGATGTAGAGACTCAGTTTTCAGATATAGAGGATAGAACAGATGCTCTTTTAAATACAAAGATGTTAGAGAGTGTCAGTAAAAATAGATATGAAGAAAATATAGAAAATTTAGAGATAGAGATAACTTACTTAAAAAATAACCGTTCAAATATACCTCCAAAAATCTCTAAAATTCGTGATGATATGGCAAAGGCACTCTCTTTAAATATAGAAGATTTACCATTTGTAGGTGAATTGATAGAGGTTCAAGATGAGAAGTGGGAAGGTGCAATAGAGAGAGTTTTACATAGTTTTGCTCTCTCTCTTCTTGTAGATAATCGCTATTATGAAGCGGTCAGTGAGTATGTAAATAGCACAAAACTCTCAGGAAAACTTGTATATCTTAAAGTAGATACACAAAAGATAAAAGAGAACTATGTAGATATATCTCCATCATCTCTTCTTAATAAGATAAATATAAAAGCCTCTTCAGAGTTCTTTGACCCACTTAAAGTGATGCTAGATGATAGATTTAATATCCCTTGTGTAGATAATATGAGTGATTTTAAGAAGTTCAAAAAAGCATTAACTATTAACGGTCTCTTTAAAACAAATTTTTCAAGACACGAAAAAGATGATAGATTTGATATAAACAATAGTAGAAACTGGATTTTAGGGTGGGAAAATAGTGCTAAACTTGAAAAACTAGAAGATGATTGGATAAATGAAAAAGAGAAATTTACTTTTTTATCTAATAAAATCAATACGATAGAGAGAAAGATAGAGAATATTAAAATATCAAGAGATAATCTTCGTGATATATTGAACTATAAAAGTTTTGAAGAGATAGATTGGTATCTTTTTTCTAAAAAGATAGAGGAGCTTGAAGAGGAGAAGAAAAGTCTGCAAGAGAGTTCCAATATTTTAGAACTATTAGAGCATAAAGTGCTTGAAATAGCAGAGGAAATAGTGCTTCAAAAAGATATTGGAGATAAACTTAGTCAGAAGATAGGAGAGTTAAAAACAAATATTTCACAACGTAATAATGAACTTAAAGAGCTAAATATCTTAGTTGTAGATACTGTACTAACAGAGAGTTTAAAAGGGTCGATAGCACTCTATACGAAAACTGTTACAGATGAAAAGTTAAATCTTTCTAATATAAAGATGCAAGAAACTAAAGTAAGAGATTCTATTCAGAAAAAAATAACGAGTGCAGATAGAGTTTCTGTACGCTCTTCTCAAAAAGTTATTGAATATATGAGTGATTTTATCAGTGAATTTCCAGTAGAATCTAAAGAGTTTGACCGTTCAATAGACTCTCTTTATGAATTTAGAAAGAAACTAATAGAACTCAAAAAAGATAATCTTCCAAAATGGGAGAAACGTTTTAAAGCACTCTTTCGTGAAAAAACAATCCAAAATATAGTGATAGTACAAACAGAACTTGAACATCAAGCCTCAGAGATAGAGTCTAAAATAGAGAAAATAAACAGCTCTCTGCACGATATAGAGTATAACGATGGTACATATATAGAGCTAATGGCTCAAAAATCGACAAACATAGAGATACGAGAGTTTATACAGAGTCTCAAACAATCTATATCGGGTTCAATAGATGATGATAATGGCTATGATGAAGAGAAATTTTTACAGATTAAAGAGATTATCGAAAGGTTAAAAGGGAGAGAGGGGTATAGTGACGTTGATAAAAAGTGGAGAAAATTGGTAACAGATGTAAGAAACTGGTTCGATTTCTCAGCGATGGAACGTTATGTGAGTGATGGAAGTGATAAAGAGTATTATCCTCATAGTGGTGGTAAATCGGGTGGTCAAAAAGAGAAGTTAGCCTATACTGTATTAGCATCATCACTCGCTTTTCAATTTGGATTAGAGTATAACAACGCTAAAAATCGCTCTTTTAGATTTGTGATGATAGATGAAGCATTTGGACGGGGAAGTGATGAGAGTAGCCGTTATGCTTTAAGGCTTTTTGAAAAACTTCAACTTCAACTTTTAGTTATTACACCTAAGCAGAAGATAAATATTATAGAACCATTTGTAAATAGTGTTCACTTTGTGCATAATCAAGATGGAATGAACTCAACACTTCTTTCTATGAGCATAGAAGAGTTTGTAAAAAATAAAAATGGCTAAATTTTATGATAAAAATGAGCTTTTTAAAAAAGTTTCAAAATTTTATGATAGTGGAAAACTATTTCAAAATTTTATAGAGGAGGGGGAACTTTTTCCTCTTACTATAAAACTGAAAAAACTCAATCAAAAAGATATACAAAATAGTTACTCTACTGTTTTAAATGAGTTACAGAGTTTGAAAAAAGAGAATATCACTTTAGAGTATAAAGAGTTTCATTTTAAAAATATAGGAGTGCAGACTCTTCCTGTTGCTCTTTGTTTTGAAACAAGTGATGCTTTATTAGATTATATAGAGAAAGAGGAGGAGTTTAGGAACTTTACAGAGTTATATACTATTATCGTGACAAAATATCCTCTCTTTAGAGATAAAATTTTAGAGAAACCCTTTCTAGTTTTAGAATACGCACCCCATTGGGAAAAGCTTTTTTTAATCTATAATTTCTTTATAGAAAATCCTCAGCCAAACAGATATATAAGAGAACTCTCCATAGATAGTGTAGATACAAAATTTATAGAGAGATATAAAAAAATTATAGATACTTTTTTAGTGTTACTTTTAGATAAAAAGGATTTTAAAGAGGATATTAGTTCTCTCTCTAATTATGGATTTGAAAAAAAGTATTCTCTTCGTTACCCTCAGCCTTTAGTTCGTTTTAGAATTTTAGATAGAGAGCAGTATATTTTTGGAATGAGTGATATATCTCTACCCATAGAGGAGTTTAAAAATCTTACACTTGATGTTAAAAATATCTATATCGTTGAAAATAAGATAACAACCCTCTCATTTCCCTTTATAAAAGATAGTGCTGTAATATTTGGAAGTGGGTATGGGGTTGAGGTGTTAAAAAATGTGGAGTGGTTACGTAATAAAAATATTTTCTATTGGGGAGATATAGATAGAGATGGTTTTGCGATACTTTCTCAAATAAGAGGCTATTTTCCTCAGATAATCTCTCTTTTTATGGATAAAAAAACAGTAGAGAGATTTGATAGATATAGTATCGAAGTAGAAAATTCTAAAATAACTAAAAAAAGATTAGATAATTTAACTCAAGATGAAGAGGAATTTTATGATAGCTTAGAGGATAGTTACAGGTTAGAGCAGGAGAGATTGGATTTTGAGTATATTACAAAAGAGTTAATACAATGAGTTTATATAAATTTATTTTTATATTTTTAATATTTACAACACTATTATTAGGAGAAAAAACCATCAAAATAGCAACATATAATGTAGAAAACCTCTTTGACTTAAAAAAGAGTGGGCGTGAATATGCAGAGTATGTTCCAAATAGTAAAACAAATTGGAATAGAAACACTCAAAAGATAAAATTGCAAAATATTGCAAAAGTTATTAAAGAGATAGATGCTGATATTATCGCATTGGAAGAGATAGAGTCTTTAGAGGCTCTCAAAGATTTACGTTTAGCTTTGAAAAAACAAGGCTTGTATTATAAGTATTTTAAAATAGCTGATAGAAAAAAGACGACTGTTAAAGTAGCTATTTTAAGTAAGATACCCTTTGTTTATACGAAAGAGGTTTTTGTTACTTCTACTTATAGATACAGAAATATTTTAGAGGCTAAATTTAAGATAGATAATCAAGATTTATATCTTTTTGTAAACCATTGGAAAGCAAAATCTGGAGCAGAGAGTCGAAGGATTATATCTGCTAAGGCATTGAAAAAGAGAGTCAAAGAGATAGGTTTTGATAAAAATATTGTTCTTTTGGGAGATTTTAACTCTGATTATGAAGAGTATATAAAGTTTAAAAGAAAACGTAAACATAACGATACAGGTGGTAAAACAGGGATTAATCATATTTTAAAAACTATAAAACAGGATAAGAAAGCTTCCAAAGTGAAATATAAGAAAAATAATTTTTATAATCTTTGGTATGATAAAAAACCGAAACAGAGATATACTCATATATTTAGAGGAAAGAAAGAGGCACTTGATAATATTTTAATCTCTCAATCACTTTTAAAAGAGGAGGGTATATCTTATAAGCACTCTTCAGTTTCTCATTATGCCCCTCAATATCTCTTTAAAGGGAAAAGATTATTTAGATGGCAAACAACCAGAAAGAAACCTCGAAGACATAAAGGTAAAGGGTACTCTGACCATTTAGCTCTTTATGCCGAGTTTATAGTTAAAAATTAGAGTAGAAAATAGGATAGTCCCATTATTAAAGAAAGTCGAAACATTGTGATAGCAATAACACCATAGATACTCATATTGAAGCAGTTAGTACAGATGTTGTATTTTTTATTTTCATAATATGAGTAGGAAAAATAAGCTATATTTATTCCAACAACTCCAAATGATGTATAAAGTTGATAGTTCCATAAATTGGTATCGATAAGAAAAGATACACCTAAAACTAAAACCATAGCAATCATAATATAGTTAGAGAGCTTCACAAAATAATCTCTACTAAATGTTTGGGGAGTTGTAGGACAACTTGCACCACTATTACTTAATGCTAATTTAAATTTTTCTAACTTTTCATCTCGGAGTTGTGTTAAAAAATTAGCTCCAAAAAGATAATCAATTTTTCTTTGTAATAGTATAGAAAATTCTCCATCAGCTTTTAATGAGTGTTGCTCTCCATATCTATCTTCATAAACTAAACTAATAGAACTATATCTTTTCATATCTGCTGTTACATTTGGAAAGTATGATGAACTCTCAATACTTTTAACATTTCCTTTTTTAGATAAAACTCTTGGATTTATAAGTTCTAAAAACTCATTATCTTGTTTAACGACAACAACATTATAATAACTTCCAACTTGAGGTGCAGAAAGACCCTCTAAGGAGTTTGCTATTGCTGTTTCTTTTAAATCATCTATAAAAGAGTGGAGTTGGGTATCAAAAACTCGTACATCAGGAGTATACTCAATACCTGTGGGAGTAGGATAAGTGATTATATTTTTAATCATTAGTTAAAGCCTTATAAAAAAATTGGATTGTAGATAGAAAGAGAAAGGGGGAAATAGAGCAAATAGATGCTCTATTTTAAAAATTAATGGTGACTTTTTATAATTAAGGTCATCATTTTAATATTGATAGCTAAAAATCTACAAACTTGCCAAATAACACAAGTTCTCATAAATTTTTGAGTACCACTTGGTATCATTGTACCAAATTGTGGTGTATATGGTTCAACGTGTTGTACGTGAGAGTGGTTACCCTTTACATCTTTTTTAATTTCGCTCATTATATTCTCCTAAATTTTATTATTTTTATTGTTTACTCTGGAATTAAAGTCCAACCTGGTTTAAGTTTTGCTTTCCAAATAAATGCGTGGTGTAGTAAATGCTTAACCCAGTGAGCAGCAAGACCGATTTCACCAGTAGTACCGTTAATGTCACGACCAGTTCCTGGATATTTTTCAAAATCTGGAACGATAGGGAATACTGTCATTGCTGCAGCTGTTCCACTTAACATACCTTTACCTGAAGAAGCAACACATGCTGCACCCACCTCTGCCATACTTGATGTATGTGTTGGCTCAGTAGATTTACCTGTCATCATATCAACAATACTTGAAATTACTGCTTTAGCCATCATTGCTGAAGGCATACCAGTTCTTGGAGGAGTTGGAGTGATTGGTGTTCCATTAGCAGATTTCATCGGCTTAGAGATTGGATGTGGAGGAGCAAATGCGATACCAGCTGCAAAGATATTTTTATATGCAGGAGATTGTAAAGTTCTTGGCCAATCTGATGGTTTCCATTCAGCATAAGGTTTTCCACTATAATCAGCATCAACTTTCATCATACCATTTGGAGCAAATACAGTAGATGTAATATCAGAACCATCTTTAGCAAAAGCTTTCATACCAACACCCGCAAAAGGTGGAATAAGCATAGCAAAATCAAAATCTTGTGTATTTATAGAACCATCAAGAGATTCGTATGTAACCATACCTTTTTCAACTTTATTTACATGAGCGCCAATAATCCAATCCATACCACGTTCAGCATAAAGAGACTCAGCGAATACTTTAGAAGATGTGATAAAACCACCCATTTTAAAGTGAAGACCACCCATACCAAAGTCACCTAAGAAAGATTCATTTGAGATCCAAGTCATATCAGCCATATCTCTTACACCACGCTCTTGAAGTGTATGTTCTATATTGAAAATATACTCAAATGCAGCACCTTGACAAGTACACATACCGTGACCTGTACCGATTAAAAACTTTTGTCTTTCACCAGCTTTCATTTTTTCGATACAAGCTTCAAGTTCATGAGCTGCATGAACTGCATGGTCTGCTGTACAAACTGAAACAGTATGCTCACCCATAGTTGTACCTTCGCCAAGACCTTCAGTAGCACCAAAGTTAAGTTTAGGACCAGTTGCATTGATTAAATAATCATATTCAACCTCTTCACTCTCTCCCTCTTTACCTTGACCTGTATATTCAATAGTTACAAAAGAGTTATTGCTATCTTGTTTCCCTTCAGGGTTGATAGAAATAGCTTTTGCTTGTTTATAATTGATTTTTGTTTTAGCATAAACAGGAGCTAAATCAAAAGTAACTTCCTCTTTAGTCATCGCACCAACACCAACCCAAATGTTTGATGGAATCCAGTTCCATTTCGCATTCGGAGTTACAACAACTACTTCGTGTTCTTTTCCTAACCATTTTGCAGCAAAAGATGCAGCTGTATGACCTGCAACACCTGCACCAAGAATTACTAATCTTGCCATATTGAATTCCTTATTTTTATTAATTAATTTTTATCTATGGGAATACTAGCATAAAATGGAGTAAAACAATTATTTCATTATAAATAATTGTTATATATATAGGTTATAAAGATATGTGAAATCCCTAAAATAGCTTGTTTTTGAGTAAATAAATAGTTATTATAATGTTGTTTTCTATGTTTTCTATGTTTATATTTAAATTGTAAAATAGTTGAAGTGTGTAGAAATGAAACTTTACTTTTTTAGAAAAGATATATGAAGGAAAATTTAAAAAATAGATAGATATGTAAAATTTAATCTTTTTTTTAATTTAATAAGTTTTTTCTGATTTTTTTTTGAAAAAGTGGCTCCGGATGCTGGATTCGAACCAGCGACCAAGTGATTAACAGTCACCTACTCTACCGCTGAGCTAATCCGGAATGTGTTGTTTTTTTGTTACGGCGGAATTATATTGTTTTATAGAAAAAAAGTCAAGCTTTTTTTCTATTTTTTTAGTTTTCTTTTGAAATTTGTATTTGGAAGAAAAAATTCTAAGTTTCCAACAACTTTTTTTACTATTTTTTTACTATTTACTAAACTATATAGTGATTTTTTTGTCTCTTCATCAAAAAGAAGATTTATATCATCTATCGTAAGAGGGCGTTTATCTAAAGTGTTTAAAATTTCATCTTCATTATAAAAACTATTGTTTGGTTCAGCATGAATACGTGATGCTATATGTATAGGAAGTCTGTTATCAAATAAAAGAGAGATATTATGCAACTCTTTATAGCTTATACCTACAACTGGATAAGCTGGTGGTCTATCTATTGTTCCTAAATCTACTCTTTGCATATTAAGTTGTAATAAAATATCATTTAATTTTTTTACTTCATCTTCTGTATCATTTAAACCATAAACAAAAAGTATCTCTATGAAGAGTTTACCTTTATAGATTTTACTAAACTCTATAACTTTACTAACAACATCATCAATATTAATATCATTATGAGGTCTATCTATCTTTTTAAAAATATCATTACTAATAGCATCAAGAGAGAGTTTTACTTGGTCTAGTTTTAAAAGAGCATTAAATACTTGTTCATCTATTAAAGTAGCACTATTTGTAAGAATGAGCGTTTGAGTATTCTTTTTTATTTTGTCAATCTCATCTATAAGTTCTGATAGGTTTGGATAGAGCGTTGGTTCGCCATTGGCTGTAAGTGTTATGACATCTATCTTTTGAGAAAGGTGCTGTTTAAGTTCTGCAATGATACTAGAAACTGAAATTATCTCTTTTTGAGTATCAACAGTTGCCATCGGAGCAAGTTCACAATAAAGACAATCAAAATTACACTGTTTAGAAGAGGGGGAGAGGTCTATGCCTAAACTCATGCCAAAACGGCGTGAGTTAATAGGACCAAATATTATATTATTTTCCACTAACGCGATGACATTCGTTAACGAAATGGATAGCATTTTCAACTGGAACATCAGGTAATATACCATGACCTAGATTGAATATATGACGTTTACCACCCATAGTTTTTTGAATAGATTCTACACATTCAGTTGTAGCCTCTTTAGAGTAAAGTCTAGTTGGCTCCATATTTCCTTGAAGAACATATTTATCTCCTAGTTTCTCTTTTGCAAGAGTCATAGAAGTTCCCCAATCTACACCAAATACATCAAAGTTACCATATACTAAACCTTGTTCAATAAAAGCATTTACACCTTTAGGGAACATAATAATTGGAGTTTCAGGATATTTTGATTTAAGATAATCAGCTATCTCAACCATATATTTCCACGAAAATTCATCATATTTTGATGGTTCAATAGCTGAAGCCCAAGAATCAAAAATTTGAACAACATCTATTCCAGCTTCTATCTGTTTTTCCATATAAAGTTTTACAACTTCAGTTACTTTTTTAAGAATATTATGAAGTAGTTCAGGGTTTGAGTACATCAATTTTTTACAAAGATTATAAGTTTTTGTTCCTTGACCCTCTATCATATATGTAGCAAGTGTCCACGGAGCACCTGTAAAACCGATAAGTGCTATCTCATCTCCACGCTCATCTAACTGCTTACGAAGAAGTTTAATAGTATCAAAAACATACGTCAATTTTGATGCAGCTTCATCACCACCGATAAGTCTATCTAAATCCTCTTGAGAAGTTAAAGGGTCATTAAACTTTGGTCCGAAACCTTTAATAAATTCTAAATCCATTCCCATTTCATCAGGAATAACAAGAATATCACTAAATAAAATTGCTGCATCAACTCCAACAATATCAAGTGGTTGAAGAGTTACTTCTGCTGCTTTTGCAGGGTTGTGACAAAGGTTTAAAAAGTTTCCAGCCTCTGCTCTTACTGCCATATACTCTGGTAAATATCTACCAGCTTGTCTCATCATCCATACAGGAGTGTATGGTGTCTCTTTTCCTAAACATGCATCTACAAATATTTTACTCATTAATGTTTTCCTACTTTACTTAAAAAATATAATCCTACTGAAACAAAAGCTATCGATAATGAAAAATAGAGCATATCTAATGCGCCATTATATTCAGTATGTCCTACCTTTTGAAAAAAGCTTACAACAAGAACCATCACAATGACTTTACTTATCTTGTCTTTTAACTGGTCTAAGGAGTGGATAGCTAATATCTTGTTTTCATTACCATTTTCATCTCTTGCTACATCTATATCAGATATAAAAAGTTCATACAAACCAAAAGAGAAAAGTAACATCACAACACCAATTAAATATAAATCAACAGCGCCGATAATGCCACCAACAACATCTTGATGAAAATGCTCTGGATGAGCGTGTGACCAATATGTATTAAAAACATACTGTGCTGTTGCAAAAACATCAAATGATGCAACAATAAATAAGATTCCTGCACCAATAAGCCCAAAAATAACAGCAAACATAACTATAAATCTTGAAGACCATAGACCATTTTCAAAAACTCTTTCTAATGTGGACATCTTATTTTGAACCTTCCATCTCTACCCATTTTTGAGCGATACGAACAGCATTTGTTGCAGCACCAACTCTAAGGTTATCTGCTACTACAAAAAGGTGTAACATATTTTTAGAAAAATTATCATTTCTAATACGCCCTACAAAAGTTTCATTTTTATCGACACAAGTTGATGGCATAGGGTAAAGAGCTTCATCTGGTTTATCTAAAATAACAAGATTTGGTGCTTTACTTAAAATTTCTCTTGCTTCAGTTGCATCTACTTCACTATCAAAAGTAAGAGTAAGTGCTTCAGCATGACCACGAAGAGTTGGAACGCGAACACAAGTTGCACTTAAAGCTATATCTTTGTTCATTATCTTAGTCGTTTCATTTACCATCTTCATCTCCTCTTTAGTGTAGCCATTTTCCATGAAAACATCTATTTGAGGAATTACATTTAAAGCGATTTGTTGATTAAAAGCTTTATGTTCAGAGTCGCTAAGTTTAAATGCAAAGAAATCTTGCATCTGAGTTACTAACTCTTCCATTGCAGTTTTACCAGCACCACTTGTTGCTTGATAAGTTGAAACATCTACACGCACTAAATCATACGCATCATCAAGAGGTTTAAGTGTTTGAACCATCTGAATAGTGGAACAGTTAGGGTTAGCGATAACACCTGTTGTTTTCCATTTTGCAATATCTTCAGGATTTACTTCAGGAACAACTAAAGGAACATCTTCTTGCATTCTAAAGTGTGAAGTGTTATCTATAACAACTGCTCCAGCTTTAACAGCATCAGGAGCAAATTCTGCACTTACACTTCCACCAGCACTAAAAAGAGCTATCTCTATCTCTTCTTGAGCAAAAATGTCATTTGTTAGTTCTATAATTGGAATATCTGTACCATTAAAGCTAACAGTTTTTCCTACACTTCTTGCACTTGCAAGAGGTACTAATTTATTAAGTGGAAAATCTATCTCCGCTAATATAGTTAATATCTCTTCACCAACGGCACCATTTGCACCAACAACTGCTACATTATATTTTTTTTCACTCATATATTTTTCTCCTATTTTCTATTTTCTAAATAAAGTTCTTCTACTTGTATCTCATCTGTTTCACTAAGTATAACAGCTCTCTCTACAACAGACAAAAGCTCTCTAATATTTCCAGGCCAATTATAAGATAAGAGTTCATCTCTTGCATCATCTGAAAATATTTTAGGTTCAAAATTATATTTTTTACAATTTTCTTCTATCATTTTTTCTGCAATCTGCATTATCTCATCTTTTCTTTCACATAAGGGAGGAACATTAAGAGGAATAGTATTTAAACGGTAGTATAAATCTTCTCTAAACTGACCATCTTTAATCTTATCTGTAAGATTGGCATTTGTTGCTGATATAACTCTAATATCTATTTTTGTTACTTTTGATGATCCTAAACGGCGAACCTCTTTCTCTTGTAAGGCACGAAGAAGTTTAGCTTGAACAGCATAGGGCATCTCACCAATCTCATCTAAAAAAAGTGTTCCACCATTAGCTTGTTCAAACTGTCCTGCTTTTGCTTCTGTTGCATCTGTAAAAGCACCTTTTTCAAAGCCAAAGAGTTCACTCTCGATAAGGTTTTCAGGAATTGCAGCCATATTTATAGCTATAAATGGTTTCTTAGCTCTTGGAGAGTTTTTATGGATATGGTTAGCAAAAACCTCTTTTCCAACACCACTTTTTCCAAGAATGAGAACACTTGCATCTGTTTTAGCTGCTTTATTTGCAATATTTAAAAGAGACTCTAAAACACTAGAAGTACCTAAAAAACCATCTATCTGTTTTGTAGGTAAGACAGTTTTTTTGGTAGCTTTTTGAATAGTATGTTCTCTTTTTATAGCCTCTATTAAAGTATCAATATCAAAAGGTTTTATTAAAAAATCTTTAACACCAAGGTGAATAGAGTCTATCGCACGGTTAAGGGTAGCATTTCCAGTCATAATGATTACATCAAACTGACCATTTAAAACTTTTATAAACTCTATACCATCCATTCCTGGCATATTAATATCTGTAATAATTAGATCAAAACTATCATCTATTTTTTTCAGAGCATCTTTAGCATTTCTAAAAGTTTTAACATCAAACTCTTTATAATCTCCCATTGAAATTTCAAGAGATTTTCTCATATTAATATCATCTTCTACAATCGCTATTTTCACTTGATATGCCCTATTTTAAATGCTTTGCATCATTATTTTAACGGTGCTATTTTAACAAATAAATCATTAAATTCGACTTTGAAACATGTAGTTTTAAGAGTTAATATAGTAGTAGAACTATTTAGCATATTTTTTGTTAAACTATTATGCTTAACATGAAGACCTAGTCTATGAATATATTCGATAAATTTACTATCAACATTGGAAAGAAGTTCTTTTAAAGTTTGATTATTATCATTATCTAATACAATCGCTTTTTGAGGAGTGCCTTTACATTTTTGCATAGCTTTTGAGAGATGGAATTTTTCGCCATAAAGAACAAAATCTTTGACAATATATCTGTAAGAGATAAGATACTCACTAGCATTTAAAGCTAGTGAATAAAAGAGGAGAGTAAAAAGGAGGAGAAGTTTATAAATTTTTATTCCTGAATAGGAGTAGTTTCTTCACTTATATCATCTTCATTTTTTTCTTCTTTAGGACAACGTGAAATACTTGCTACTTCATCGCCTTTAACAATATAAACACCTGAAGTATTTCTACTAGATTTAGAGATAGTTTGCATATCAACACGTATCATCTTTCCAGCTTCTGTAAGTGCCATCATATCCATAGTTTCATCAACCATAAGAACACCAACAACATCTTTACCAGTTTTAGATGTCATTTTCATAGCGATAACACCAGAACCACCACGGTTTGTAAGTCTATACTCACCAGCTTCTGTACGTTTACCGATACCTTTCTTAGCTACTACAAGTATCTCTTGTTCATCATTAACGATAACATTTGCATCAACAACTTTATCGCCCTCATGTTTAAACTTAATACCTCTAACACCACGAGTATTACGTCCCTGTTCACGAGTTTTTTCTATCTCAAATTTGATACATTGAGCAAATTGAGTTACGATGAAGATATATTGAATATCTTTATCTGCTATTTTTGCTGTGATAAGTGCATCATCTTCATCAAGAGCGATAGCTTTTACACCATTACTTCTAATATTTGAAAACTCACTTAGATTTGTACGTTTTACAATACCTTTTTGAGTAAAGAAAACAAGACCTTTTTCCTCACTAAAATCTGTTGTAGGGATAACAGAACGTATCTTCTCATCAGCAACAAGATTAATAAGATTTACAACTGCTTTACCTTTAGCGATACGACTTCCCTCTGGAATTTTATAAACTTTCAACCAGTGAAGTTGTCCTCTATCTGTTACAAAAAGAAGAGTATCGTGTGTGTTACAAGTAAAGAAATTTTCTATAAAATCATCATCATAAGTTGTAACAGCAGTTTTACCTTTACCACCACGTTTCTGTTTTTCATAAGATGCTAAAGGAACACGTTTGATATAGCCTCTATGAGTGATAGTTACTACCATCGGTTCATTAGGGATTAAATCTTCAATATCTATATCATCATAATCATCTTCTATAACAGTACGACGTCCCTCTGTGTATGTATCAGAAACTTCATCAAACTCTTCAGAGATAATACCGTGTAAAACCTCTTCACTTTTTAGGATAGACTCTAGGTACGCGATATTTTCTAAAAGTTCTTGAAGTTCATTTTCAATTTTTTGACGCTCTAAACCTGTTAAACGTCCTAATTTCATATCTACGATACTTTGAGCTTGTAAAGGAGAAAAGTTAAATTCAGAGATTAAATTTTCTTTTGCTTCCTCTCCATTATTACTGGCTTTTATAGTTGTAATAATTTGGTCAATAATATCAAGAGCTTTTTTAAGCCCCTCTAAAATATGCGCACGAGCTTTTGCTTTTTCTAAATCAAAAATAGTACGGCGAATAATTACTGTTTTACGGTGATTTATAAAATGTTTTAATATCTCTATAATTCCAAAAATTCTAGGCTCTTGATTTAAGATAGAAAGCATAATAATACCAAAAGTAGTTTGCATATTTGTTTGTTTGAAAAGGTTATTTAAAACTATCTCACTCATAGCATCACGCTTGAGTTCGATAACAACACGCATACCATCACGGTCTGATTCATCACGGATAAGAGAAACACCCTCTATCATTTTATCTTTTACAAGATTTGCTATATTTTCTATTAAACGAGATTTATTTACTTGATATGGAAGCTCATCTATAACAATCCAATCTTTATTTTTAATATGTTCGATATGTGTTTTAGCACGAACTTTTATACGTCCACGACCAGTTTCATAAGCGTCCAAAATACCTTTTTTACCAAAGATGATACCACCTGTTGGGAAGTCTGGTGCTTTGATATGTTCCATTATCTCTATTAAAGAGATATTTGGATTAGCTAAAAGAGCTTTTAAACCATTCATAATTTCAGTAGGATTATGAGGAGGAATATTTGTAGCCATACCAACAGCGATACCAGATGAACCGTTAATAAGAAGATTTGGAACACGAGTAGGCATAACAGTTGGTTCTTTTGTTGTACCGTCGTAGTTTTCTATCATATTAACAGTGTTTTTTTCTAAATCTTTAAGAAGTTCCCCTGCATATTTAGTCATACGAGCTTCAGTATATCTCATCGCAGCAGCGCTATCGCCATCAACAGAACCGAAGTTTCCTTGACCATCAACAAGAGGCATTCTCATAGAAAAATCTTGAGCCATACGTACAAGTGCATCATAAACAGAGTTATCACCGTGAGGGTGATACTGACCGATTACATCACCAACTATACGAGCTGATTTTTTAAATTTTGAACCATGAGAAAGATTAAGTTTATCCATAGCATATAGTATTCGTCTATGAACAGGTTTGAGACCATCTCTTACATCTGGTAAAGCACGTCCTACGATTACACTCATAGAGTAATCAAGGTAGCTATCTTGAAGAGTTTCTTCAATATTTATAGTTTGTATATTGTCTTTGATGTCGTCGTTATTTTGCATATCGCTCATATAATCACCTGAAATAAAATTGCTTTATAATAGCCAAAAATCGCTTAAAAAATATATATTAAAGAAAAAAAAGATAGAATAAATCTATGAAAAAAATTACTAAAGAACTATACGGAGTAGGAATACTCTTTTTTTATTTTTTTAAGTGGCCATTTTTTATAGGTTTTCCTTATCTATATATAAATGGATTAAACCAAAACTTCATTCTTAATGGGCTTTGGTTTTATGTGCTGTTTTTGATTTTGAAAGATTTTTGGAGTATCTATAAAAAGAGGAAAGGTTTATAAAATACCTTTCCAAAAAAATTCAGAGATAAGAACGATAAATGCTATTCCTATTAAGTTTAAAATCACACCGTAGCGTATCATATCGCTAACACGAACTACTCCACTACTCATAGCGATAGCATTTGGTGCTGTTGCTATTGGAAGCATAAAGGCATAACTTGCTGCAACCGTTGCTACCATCATAAATAGAGTGGCATTTATACCTGTTTGTTCTGCTACTGAATAGATAACAGGAAGCATTATAGAGATAAGAGCCGTATTTGATGTTATCTCTGTTGTGAACGTTATCATAAAGGCTATGGCTAAGAGTAAAAGAATAGGTGTTAAATCTGTCATCACTATAAGATAAGATGCAACTTCATCTGCTAAACCTGTACTACTGAATGCTTTTGCGATAGAAAAACCAGCACCAAAAAGAAAGATAATCTTATATGGAATTTTGATAGAGTCTTTTTCCCAGTTTAAAATACTAAATGGTGGAAAAAAGAGGATAAGACCAGCACCCAGTAAAATACCTGCTTCACTCAGTCCTAAACCACCCCAAAATGGTTTCATAGGTGCATTTACTAAAAGTAATACTACTAAACCACCTAAAACCATTAAAACTTTTTTCTGTTGAGCATCTAATATAAGTCTTGTTTCATCTCTATGTATAGGTGCTTTATCTACTCCCAAACTCAAAAGAGATGCAACAACTATCATCATCATAAAAACAAGAGGTGCAACCATCCATATCCATTGAAAAAATGGTATCATCTCCAGCCCTTTATCACTCATAAGACCAAGAAGTATTAAGTTTGGAGGTGTTCCAATAGGTGTTAAAATACCACCAACACTAGCACCGTAAGCGATAGCAAGAGCAAATCTCATCTTTAGTTTAGGGTCTTGAGTGATAAAAAGAGCGATAGATATAAGTAATAGTGTTGTTGTTGTATTGGATAATATACTACTTAACATTCCAGAAGTAAATACAAGCGAAAAAATCATTCCTCTAGGTGTATTTGGAAAAAGTCCTAAGATTTTATCAGATATATATTTATGTAAGTCTGTTTTTTCAACTGCAATAGCAATCATAAAACCACCTAAAAATAGATAGATAATAGGATGTGCATAGTTTATAGTAGTCGCTTTAGTTGTCAATATCTCAAATGCGGGAAAGAGTACGATAGGCATTAAAGATACAACTGCTAAAGGCAATCCCTCATTTGTCCATAATGTAATAAGCAAAGCTATCAATCCTAAGAGTGATGCCTGTGTTGTGTTAAAAATAGTAAGGGAGATAGCAAACATTGCTAATCCTATAACTATTGCTAAAGCTATTTTTTTAAATTGTTCTATCTGTTGTGTCATCTTTTTCCTTTATATATTCTATTATCTCTTCTACTTCAAAGGGTATAAGATGTTCGGTTTTTCCATTAAATTTTATAAGATTTCTTACTATGGAAGAGCTTATAAATGTATGTTCAAGTTTTGTCATTAAGTAAATTGTTTCTATATTTTTATCAAGAGAGTTGTTGAGGTAGCCTAACTGTAACTCATATTCAAAATCTGTTACACTTCTTAAACCACGTACTAATGTTTTAGCATTATGCTCTTTCGCCAAATCAACTGTAAGATTATTAAATCCAACAATAGTAATGTTTTGAAGATGAGCTGTTGATTTTTTTATCATCTCTATACGCTCCTCTACAGAGAACATCGTATTTTTATCTTCAGAAATAGCTACTGCAATAATAAGCCTATCAAAAATATTTAAAGCTCTCTCTATAATATCGAAGTGACCATTAGTTATAGGGTCAAATGTACCTGCATAGAGTGCTATCTTTTCACTACTTCTCTCTACTCTTTCAAAAGCTAAAGTATCTTCCCACTCTTCAATATTTTGAAAATACTCCCAATCCTCAAAAGGGTCGAAAGGTTTATCCCAATAATCACTCTCTTGTTCATAATCCCACATATCAATTATATCATATTCATGACTATTGAGTATATCATCATAATTTATATCATTTTTATTCAGTATATCCATAACAGGACCCATATCTATTAAGTCTGCCATATAAATATTTGTTTCCTCATTAAAACAAGAGAATATACCTGTATTTGAGGTGAAGAGAAGTTTTTTATCTTCAATAGCAAAAGAGATAACTACTCTTTTTTCACGAAGAGAGTGAAGTTTAATAATAAGATTTTTCTCTGTAAGAGAAACTCTATACTCCAAAATACCAGAATAATTTTTCCCACTTAATCGATGTATAGGCTCATCACCCATATCAAAACTTTTTTCTTTTTCCTCATTCATATCTAAACCTTTTGACATTTAATCATCTCCCAACCATTAAAAACCATTACAACTTTTTGTAACTTCTTCCCTTGATTGGTAAATTCTGTTATTAAACTATCTTTTTCATAGACCTCTAACTGCTGTGTAGCTTCCTCTACAAGTTTTTTCAACTTCTCTTTCTTCACTTTTTTAGTCCGTTTTATATATTTCATCTCTACCAAACCAACATACTCAACATAGGGATTAAATGGGCGTAAAAATATATCTGCAAACCCTTTATTTAACTCTAATTCACTTTTTACAACATAGTAGGAGCTTAGAGAGAGATATGCTAAATACATAGATTTAACAGTCTGTTCATTATAGATATAATCTCTAATTCCTGAACTCTCTTTTATCTTTTCCCCTAAATATTCAAACACTTTTATATCGCCATTTAATGCAAACTCTTTGAGATATGTTGTAAGTTCTGATGTTTTTAAATTAAAAATATTTTCCATCTCTAACACATCTTTGAGAAAATCTATATCTATACGCTTGATAGTTTCATTTGGTATTTTAAGTTCTATATCCATCTCCGATTTATCTATGGTCACTAAACCTAAATAGAAAAGTAAAGATTTGAAATTTTCCTCTTTTGAGAGATTTAAAGCACTAAAATCTTGTACTAAATGCTCTAAACATATCGTTTCTCCTGCGATAAAGGAGTTCAATATCTGAAAATTTCCATTCAATTTTCCATTAGTATAGATAATATCTCTGAGTTTAGAATAATCACTTCTTACATTTATATCTATCAGCTCTTTTGGTGGTACTTGAAACTCAATATAATGATTTAAAAAATATAAAATCATATCGGTATTATAGATAGTATGAGTAACATTTTCACTAAATTTATAATGATTATACCACTCTTGAAGAAGAAACCTATTTTTATCTTTTATCTCAAAATGGCTTTGTAAAGAGTGAAGTTCATTCTCTGTAATCCCTACCATATCGTTAAAATTTGGATTGAGAGAGATATTTTGACCGATATTAAAACCACTTGTCACATCATACGATGTCATCGGTGTAACACCTGTGATAAATATTCTTTTGAGAGGGGCTTCTGCTCCTGTTGTACCTGATTTTAGAGTTGTGAAAAACTGTTTAAACATTGCGGTTTTATCGCTAATTATTTTATGATAGTTTCCTTTTTTTTCTAAAAGGAGTTTGTTTGAAAAGTTATCGTATTCATCTATTAGGATATAGAGAGGTTGATTACACTCTTTTAAATGTACAAACAAAGCATTTAATAAATTGATAGGATTATCAACAATCTTTACATCTAGTTTATATTTTTGTATAAAAGATGCGATATGTTCGATAAGGTAGAGTTTAAAACTATTCTCCACATCTAAAACATCAATAGCACTAAAATCAAACTTCAAAACAAGATAACTATTTACCTCTTTTGTTTTATGAGTAGCGATATAAGTTCCATTAAAAAGTGTTTCGAACTCATCTTTATAATTACTATCATAATAATATTCTAACATCGAAACTAAAAGAGATTTTCCAAATCTTCTAGGGCGTAAAAACATTAAAAATCGTCCTTGATTTTCAAGTTTTTCTATAAAATTTGTTTTATCTATGAGATAATAGTTGTTCTCTTTTACGACTTTAAAGTCACTGATACCGTAGGCTATTTTTTTCATTACTTAACTCCAATAGGGAAATCATTCGCTGTAATATGTGATTGAGGAACTTGCTCATATCCCCATTTTAAAAACTGTTCTTGTAAACTAACATCATCTTTAAAACAGCGATAATAAAGAAATTCAGGAGCTAAATCTGCCCTATTTTCCCAACAAATAGTATCTAAATCACTATCTACTTTTACAGTAGCAAATATCTTTTTATCTAAATAATGGTTCAAAAACTGTTCCATAAAGTTCACTTTCTAAATCGGCGATACCTTTTTTGTTAACATTGAATGTTAATTCAACTGTATAATTTTGAAGATATTTTACTTTTGTTACATAGATTAACATAGTTTACTCTAAAAAATTACTTACTACTGGCATTTTTTTCCTTTATTTTCGCAATTATAACTATCTAAATCTAATTGTAACTATAATATGGGTGTTCTTATTAAGGAGTGGTTTAAAATGATAAATAGAGGAGGTCTATAATGTTAGAATTTGGAATTATAGTTGCAACTATTGCAACTATCGCATATTTAGCTTTTTATATATATGATAAAAAAAATCCAATGCCAAAAGTGCATTAGTTTAGCCACGGATAAATCCGTGGTTATAAACTAATCCTCCTCATCTCGCTTCTGAACAACTGCACCAAATTCTGAAATCAAAATATCATCATATTTATTAGCAAATTTAAAAAGTCTATTTAAGGCAATTTTACCCTCATCTTTAGTAAGTGAAGAGTCTATAATAAGATAAGAAAGATAGATACTGTTTTCATTAATAGAAAATTGTAAATAAGAGAGTTTGTCATTTTCTTCTAAAAGATAATCATAGACTTTATCTATATTTTTACTCGGAATAGCACATAGTTTTGCATCGCCAATAATAACACCATTTTCATAATAATTTATCTCTATTCTAGCACTTCCCTCATCAACTCTCCAAGATGATTGACTTCTTCTTGCTAGGGTTATATCTATCTCTAATGAGTCCAAAATCTCCTCTAAAAGTTTTGTAGCACCTGTTGGATTGTAGCCTTTACGTCGTTGTCTTGCTACTTCAAGTTTTGTACCACACTCTGGACAGTAATCATTTTTGATATTTTTTTCTTCGATATAATTTTTACAAGAGGGGCATTTTATGATGTTCTCTTTATCGAGTTTTTTAAATGCACTAAGTGATTCTTGAATATAAAAATAGGGAAGGGCAAAACCTAGATTGTTTGAATTTTGGATAATAAAAGTATTAACCCCTATCACTTCACCATCCGTATTTAAAAGAGGTCCACCACTATTTCCAGGGTTTATAGCAGCATCTATCTGAATATACTCTAAATCATCTTGAACTCTTGAAGCACGTGAAACTATACCCTCTGTTGCAGTATAGTTAAGTCCATAGGGATGACCGATAGCTATGGTAGTATCACCATCTTCTACCTGTTTTGTAGAGAGATATAGTGGTATTTTACAGAGGGGAAACTCTATCTTTATAAAAGCTAAATCATAGTTAGGGTCATCATAGATAACTTTAGCGATAGTACGTTTGATTTTTTTAGCACTAATCACAACCTCTTTAAGCCCACCAACAACATGAGAATTAGTGATGATTAAATCATCTATGATAAAACCTGTTCCTGTTCCGTGAGGTGTCATTATCTGGATAATATTTTCTATATATGTTTCAAGAATATTTTGAGTATTCATCTATATCTCCTCAAAATTTAGATTTTGTAGTTGAAGGTAAAAGCTATTGCTAAACTCATTCATACTATTAAAATTAAGCTCATCACTAAACTCTAAGAGAGCTTGAAAACGCTCTTGAGCATCCTCTATAATATCTATTACTTTAGATTTAATCTCTTTTTTTGCAAATATCTCTTTTTCACTATCATAAAGAGGTTTATAGCCTAACTCTTGAAAAAAGAGAGGATTTTGTACCTCTACAAGAAGATGGAAAAGGTCTTTTGTTACTTTATTTAAACCATAATTATAGAGAGAGTAAAAAGCTACATAGTTGTAAATAGTAGGAATGATTTGATTATAGCGATTATTTTTATACCAGCGTATTTTATTAAGAGATTCACTTATAAAGTTGATAATATCATCATAAGCTGTTTTTTCAATAGAGTTAAAAGTGTACTCAGAATTATAAAAGTTTTGTTTAAAATCATCAAATTCAATAATTTTTAATTCATCAACATATCTTTTAAGTTCCTCATTTTTAGCTTCTATTGTATTGTTTTCTTCACTAAAATAGGCTAGAAGTTTTTTATTTATCTTTTGATAAATATTAAATCTTGGAACAAGAAGATAATCTATTTTAAAAAGTAGATTAAGATATAAAAATGCTTGCATACCACTATTGTCATTAGAGGGAAGAGTTAAAACTTTTACATCAAGTTCTTCTATCCATAGCTTCATATATTTAAATTTTATTTTGAGTTCATCTTCATCTATCATTTTAATATGTTCAATATCATTAAGATGCGTATCTGAAAACTCACTCTTTATGTGTTCTTTATCAAAATCAGAATTTAATGCAATCTCTCTAATAGGAAAAAATATTTTTTGAGGACTCATAGTTATATTATCATGAAAAAGTTTTAGTTTAATATACTCATTATCACTAAAATAATGCGAATAGGTAAGCTGATAGTTTCGCTCTAAGATATATCTTTTAAGTGCTACATTTGCATCACTTTTTTTTATTAAAATTACCTCTGCATAGAAATGCTCTTTTGTAATTTTTCCAACAATTTTAGCAGTTCCTTGAAAAAGTTTAAACTTTAATTCATTATCAGTTCTCTCTACAATAATATTATGATTTGAAACTTCATCTGTAAAGTTTTCTAAAGAGTTTAAAAAATATTCATAAGCATCAAGAATATTTTTATTTTCAAATGCTTTGTAGGATTTGTTAAATAACTCCTCTTCATTAGGAGAAATATTTGCATTTATTCCTTTACCAAAAGGGTGGTGTAAAACGGTTTTATGTTCAAAAAAATTTAGCCAGTTCATCTATTCACTTTTATTATATTTGTTGTTATTATAGCTAAGCTAAATTAAGAAGAGAATGAACAAAGCCATATCAAAGAGAGTTTTAAGTATTATTCACAGATTATTAAAATAAAGGTATATCTATGGCTAACAAACGTGTATTAGTTAAATTTTCAGGTGAAGCTCTTGCTGGTGAGGCAGGTCATGGAATTGACACAAAAATTCTAAAATATATCTCTCAAGAGATTAAATCTTTAGTAAATGCTGGTATCGAAGTTGGTATCGTTATTGGTGGTGGAAATATTATTCGTGGTGTAACTGCTGCCGAAGATGGCATTATTAAGAGAACATCTGGTGATTATATGGGTATGCTTGCTACTGTTATTAATGGTGTAGCTATGCAAGAAGCTTGTGAACATGCTGGACTTGAAGTTCGTATGCAAACAGCTATTAAAATGGAACAGATTGCTGAACCCTATATAAACCGTAAAGCTGTACGTCATTTAGAAAAAGGACGTGTTGTAATTTTTGCAGCTGGAACAGGTAACCCCTTCTTTACAACAGATACTGCTGCAACTCTTAGAGCAGTTGAAATCGGTGCAGAGGTAATTATAAAAGCTACTAAAGTTGATGGTGTTTACGATAAAGACCCTTCAAAATTTAGTGATGCAGTAAAATTACCAGAACTAACTTATGATCAAGCACTTAATGATCATATAAAAGTTATGGATGATACGTCTATCGCTTTAGCAAAAGATAATAAATTACCAATTATCGTTTGTGATATGTCTAAAGAGGGTAACCTATTAGATATTTTAAATGGTAATATGAACAACTGTTCGATAGTAAGATAATTTTAAAGGAATTAAAATATGAAAGTTGAAGAATTAACAGCCAAAATTTTAGATGCAAATCCACAACTGGACCGTTATCAATTAGCAATAGCTATTGCTAAGAGAAGTGATGAACTAGCTAATGGTTCATCAAGTAAATTAAATATAGATCCAAAAACTATTAAATTTGCGGATTTAGCATTAATGGAAATTGCAGAAGGCCTTATCGTAATTAAAGGCTTTGTAGATATAGAAAAGTAGTTGTTTTGTCGCTGAGTCAAATAGATATAGAAAAAGTTAAAAATATTAACGATATTGACTCAGCATCCTCTTATCTTTTTTCCCAAATAAAACCATCTTCCCTATTAAATAAAGCTTTAGAATTTTCTCTTGAAGCACATAAGCATCAATTTCGAAAAAGTGGAGAGCCTTATGTAACACATCCTATTTTAGTAGCAAGTATTGTTGCTAATATTACAGATGATGAAGCTATGGCTATTGCTGCACTTTTACATGATGTTGTTGAAGATACTCCTACTACGATAGAAGAGATTTTTGATATGTTTGGTAAAGATGTTGCTCACTTAGTTGAGGGTTTAACGAAAATAGATAAGATTAGAGATGCTGAATTAATACCATCATCATCAGATGAAAAGTTAGTTGTATCTGCTTTATCATTTAGAAAAATGCTTTTAGCAAGTATTGCAGATGTAAGAGTTTTAGTGGTAAAGCTGTGTGATAGACTTCACAATATGCTGACACTTGATGCAGTCCCAGAACATAAACAGATAAGAATATCTGAAGAAACATTAGTTGTTTATGCTCCAATTGCCCATAGATTAGGTATATCTTTTTTAAAAAATATATTAGAGGATCTAAGTTTTAATTATCTTTTTAAAGAGGATAAAAAACTTATAGATGAGTATCTTGATATAAACTATCATGAAATAGAGATGAAGATGGTAGATTTTAAAGAGTCTATAACTACTCTTTTAATGAAAAATGGTTTTTGTGAAAATGATTTTGAAGTGCTTTCTCGTGTAAAACATAGATATTCAATCTACTTAAAAATGCAGCGAAAAGGTGTAACGATAGATGAGGTTTTAGATCTTCTAGCTATCAGAATTTTAACGACAGATGCTGTTAAATGTTACAATATTTTAGGTTTAATTCATCTTCATTTTCAACCTCTTTCCTCTCGTTTTAAGGATTATATTGCTGTTGCAAAAGATAATGGGTATCAAACATTACATACAACAGTTTTTTATAAAACAGCTATTTTAGAGGTTCAGATTAGAACGTATGATATGCATAAAACGGCAGAATTAGGTATCGCTGCACATTGGAAATATAAAAGTGGTGGAAATAGTATAAAACTCGACTGGTTACATAATTTACAATATCAAAATGAATCGATCGAAGATTTCTATACACTTATCAAAAATGATTTATACTCTGAAGATATATCTGTTTTTTCTCCAACAGGAGAGCCATTTACTCTTCCTCGTGGTGCAGTTGTTCTTGATTTTGCTTATGCAGTACATAGTGAAGTTGGGAATAAAGCTGATGGCTGTTTAGTGAATAAAGAAAAATCATCACTTTTAAGTGAAGTTAAAAATGGTGATATTGTAAAAATTCTTGTAGCAGATGAGGTTATTACTAGATGTAGTTGGATAGATGCAGTTAAAACATCACGTGCTACTACAAATATGAAATTAAATTGTAATGCTAGAATACGTGATATTAATACTAAATCAGCTATTAATATAGTAGCTACAGCGATGGATATGAATGTTGATAAAGTTCAATCTTGGTTTAGAGTAAATAAATGTGATACACAATCAAATATTCCTTGTGATATAGAACATTTTAGAAATGTTTTACATAAATATTCACAAGATATAGAGTTTGATAGTAAGTTAAAATTAAAACCTACTATTTTATCAGGTTTAGAAATATTTAGTGTTACAGATATTGAAGATGTAGTTTTTGATTATTGTTGTCATCCAAAATCTGGTGATGAAATTATTGGATTTTTAGATAATAATAAAGTACATGTTCATCATAAAATGTGTGACCATGCTCTTAAAAAGATAGAAAAAAAAGAGTCTATGGTATTTGTACGATGGGAAAAACAGAAAATATACAGATATAATCTAATCTTATCAATGCAAAATGAAAAGGGTGCATTAGCAAATTTTTTGACATATTTAGCCAAAATAGATATAGATATTAACTCTATTGAGCTAGGAAAAGAGAAGAGTAACTATATAAAATATTGTGAAATTGAATTTGAATCTAAAATAGCAGATATAAATAGTTTACGCACAAAAATAGAACAAAAAATAAAAGTGATTCATCTTATTAGAACAGATGATGCATATAGATAGAAATTAATTAGGATATAAATATGATAGAAGAAGCTTTAAACGAAATCAATAGAGGTACTGCTGAAATAATTGATATTGAACGTATTACAAAATTATTAAAAGCATATTTTGAAGAGGGGAAAACATATACAGTTAAAGCTGGTTTTGACCCTACTGCACCCGATTTACATTTAGGACATACGGTACTTTTACAAAAACTTGCAACATTTCAAAAATATGGTGCAAGAGTTCAATTTTTAATCGGTGATTTTACTGCAACGATTGGAGATCCAACTGGTAAAAGTGCTACAAGAAAAGTTTTAACAAAAGAAGATATTGTAAAAAATATTGCATCATATACTACACAAGCATTTAAAATTTTAGATGAGAGTAAAACAGATATTGTTTATAATAATGATTGGTTGGAGCCTTTAGGTGCTATTGGTATGCTTCAACTTGCATCAAATTTAACAGTTGCAAGAATGTTGGAACGTGATGATTTTTCTAAACGTTATGCTTCTCAAACACCTATTGCGGTAAGTGAATTTATGTACCCTCTTCTTCAAGGTTATGATAGTGTACATCTTAAATCAGATATTGAGATAGGTGGAACAGACCAGAAGTTTAATCTTCTAATGGGTCGCCAACTTCAAAAATCGTATGAGATTAAAAAGCAACAAGCTGTTTTAATGATGCCTATTTTAGAGGGTCTTGATGGTGTTCAAAAGATGAGTAAATCTCTTGGAAATTATATCGGTGTAACTGAAGATGCAAAAGATATGTTTGGTAAAGTTTTAAGTATCTCTGATGAGTTAATGTGGAGATATTTTGAACTTTTGAGTACAAAATCTTTAGAAGAGATAGCAAATACTAAAAAAGGTGTTGAAGATGGAACTCTACATCCTAAAAAGGTAAAAGAGTCTTTAGCCTTAGAGATTACAGAGCGTTTTCACTCAAAAGAGTTAGCTCAAAATGCTAAAGATGAGTTTGATAAAGTACACTCAAAAAGCCAAATTCCGACAGATATTACCGAGTTTTCTTGTGATGGAGAGATTTGGATAGCAAAAGCCTTGGTAGAGTGTAACATAGAACCATCAACTTCTCAAGCTAGAAGAGATATTAAGCAAGGTGGCGTTAAAATAAACCAACAAAAAATATCAGATATGCAGTTACAACTTTCAGCAGGTGAGTATTTACTTCAAGTTGGAAAAAGAAAATTCGCTAAATTAAAGGTAAACTAATGAGATTTAACTCTTTAAAAATTGGAAATCATATAATTGAAAAACCTATTGTTCAAGGTGGAATGGGTGTTGGTATTAGCTGGGATAAACTAGCTGGTACTGTTTCAAAAGAGGGTGGACTAGGTGTTGTTAGTTCAGTTGGAACAGGATATTATCAAGATAAAGAGTTTGCTAAAAAATTGGTTTTAGATAGACCATTTTCTGAAATTAATTTTTACTCTAAAGATGGACTTGAAGCGATTATTAAAAATGCAAGAAAAATCTGTGGAGATAAGCCATTAGCTGTAAATATTTTATATGCTATGAGTGGTTATGGTGATGCTGTAAGAAATGCTTGTAAATTTGGTGCTGATATTATTATTACTGGAGCAGGTCTTCCTACCAATATGCCAGAGTTTACAGAGGGTTATCCAGATGTTGCTCTTGTTCCTATCGTGTCATCTCCAAAAGCTCTTAAAATTATCTGTAAACGTTGGCAAAAAAGATATAACCGTCTTCCAGATGCAGTAGTTGTTGAGGGTCCTAAAAGTGGAGGGCATCAAGGTTTTTCTTATGACCAGTGTAAATTACCTGAAAATCAATTAGAAAATATCGTAGCTCCTGTTGTTGAGGAAGCTAAAAAATGGGGAGATATTCCTGTGATCGCCGCTGGTGGTGTTTGGGATAAAAAAGATATAGAAGAGATGATGGCTCTTGGTGCTTCAGCTGTTCAGATGGGAACTAGATTTATAGGAACTCACGAATGTGATGCTCACGAAAATTTAAAACAAGTTCTTATCAATGCTAAAGAGGAAGATATACAACTTATGAAATCTCCTGTTGGTTATCCAGCACAAGGTGTTGTTACAAATTTAACACACTTAGTAGCTGAGCGTAAAGGTCCAGAGATAAAATGTATCTCTAACTGTGTTGCTCCTTGTAAGCGTGGAGTAGAAGCTAAAGAAGTTGGTTTTTGTATTGCTGATAGATTAAGTGATGCTTTTTTAGGAAAACTTGATACGGGATTATTTTTCTCAGGTACAAATGGTTATAGATTAAAAGAGATTATCTCTGTAAAAGAGCTTTTAACGAAACTTATAGAGGGTGAATAATTAACTAATGTATCGCTATCTTTTTTTATTTTTTATATTGGTTATAAATCTTTATGGTATTAATAATAATGATATTTTAAAACGTGCTAATACTCTTGTTAAATCAAGTGACAAGAGTAAACAGTTTCGTGCCTATAATGATTTTAAAAATCTTTATTTACGTTCTATAATGAATGATGATAAAAGACTTAAAATTAACTCGTTAAAGGGTATCATTAAAAGTGGTAAAAAACTTCATATTGATATAAGACAATATTCTGATGAGTTTGTAGATTTAAATAAAAGAGTTAAAAAGAAAGAGATAGTTAAACCTAAAAAAACATATCAAAAAATAAGAGTACAGCCATCTAAATCATTAGAATCAGCAATATGGAATGATAATATTTTATCTCTTAATTTTGATAAAAAACTTTCCTCTGAAAACATTAATTACTTTACTCTCTTTGATGAAAAGAAAAAAAGATTTAAGTATGTTTTTGATATTAAAACGGCTACCCTACACAAAGCTATCAATATCCGTAATAAAAATATTTTAAAAGTTCGATTAGCACAGTTTAAACCAAATGTTTTACGTTTAGTATTTGAACATAATAAACTTTTAAAAATTTCATATAATCTGAAATCAAAGAGATTAGAGATTAGTTTATCTAGTCAAAAATCTAACTCCTCTAAAGCGAAAAATAAGGTAGAAAATAGTTATTTTTCTAAATATATGTCGCCAAAACGTCTTGATAGAAATAAGATTATTGTTATTGATGCTGGTCATGGTGGAAAAGACCCAGGTGCAATAGGATATAAAAAATATAGAGAAAAAGTGATTGTAGTTGGTATTGCAAAGAAGATAAAAAAAATATTAAAAGCTCGTGGATATAAGGTTTATATGACAAGAGATGATGATACCTTTGTGAAATTGAGTGAAAGAACAAAATTTGCAAATAGAAAAGGTGCTGATATTTTTATGAGTATTCATGCGAATGCAGTTGCTAAGAAAAATGCACATAAAGTTCATGGTGTTGAGTGTTATTTTTTATCTAAATCTCGTACATCAAGAGCTAAAAAAGTTGCGGCTCAAGAGAACTCGGCAGATATGAGTGATATGAACTTCTACGGTAAAAAAAGCTTTTTAAATACTTTAAGCTCACATAATATAGTTGCCTCCAATAAACTAGCGATAGATTTACAAAGAGGTATGTTAGGCTCTCTTAAAAAACATTATAAAGATATTTATGATGGTGGAGTTAGAGAGGGACCATTTTGGGTTTTAGTTGGTGCTCAGATGCCATCAGTATTAGTAGAGGTTGGATTTATCACACATCCTATGGAAGCTAGAAGACTGGTATCTGAAAGGTATCAAAAGAAGTTAGCAAATGGACTTGCTAATGGAATTGAAAGATATTTTTTAAATCAATAAGATTAAAAAAATATCTCTACACTAAAAATGCTTACTGTAGCTCCTCTTGTTTATACTCTAAATCTCCAGCAACAGCTTCTTTATCGTTTATAATCTCTTCAACTTGCTGTTTTACTTTATCATAACGGTATTGCTCTTTAAAGCCTGATATTCTTCCACCTGCTGCATTTGGATGACCACCGCCATTTGACCACTCTTTAGAGATTTGAGCTACATTAACTTGATTATTTGCTCTTAAACTCATCGCACCTCTATAACTAATATCAACAATAAAGTCATATTCAGGAAACTCTACTAAAAAGCCATTTCCAACGATAGAAGTATTTCCTACACCGTAACTTAAAAAGCCTTTATAGCCTTTATAATAGATAGTATTTGTAGATCTTTTCTTACCTAAAAGATTAACAATATATTTTGTAGCTAAATTATCAAGAGTATCATTTTTATCTACTTGAAAGAACTCTTTTTTAAGAAGATGAATTCTTTCATCTAATAATATTTGAGCATTAGGTTCATTCATAAGTTTAGCTGCTTGAATAAGTAAAGAGAGTTTATAGTGGCTATCCTCTTTGGCAAACATAGAACGGTTAAGCTCTCTAGTTTCGTTTATGAGACGCATACAAACCTTACCATATTCAAAGTTTTCTACTTCCTCTTTTTTCCATAAATCAACAGCATTTACAATATTTACAAACTTATTCATCCACTCTGGTTCATCAAATTTAAAATTTTCTTTTACATAATCATAAGTAATTTTAGTAGCACATCTTTCTACATCAAGAAAATACCAATCATATTTTTTAGAACTTGCTTCTCCACTTCCATGATGGTCAAGTAATGTTATTTTTACATCTCTATTTGAACGGTTGAGTTGAGCAACTTCATGTTGTAACCATTTTGATTCATCAGGAGAGAGGTTTAAATCTGTTATTAGAATTAGAGAGGCTCTTTTATCAGCTTTGATGGCATCAATCATTATCTCTAGTTTCTGTTTTACTTCTGCACCATAGTTAGCATTATAATTTACAATTTGATAAGGTGTATATTTCATTATAAGTTGGCAACTGTAACCATCTAAATCTATATGAGAAAGATGATGTATTATTCTATTATTCATTTTTGACCTTTTATTATTTTTTTTTATCTATTTTAGTTAATTGAAATTGAACCCATCACTTCGAATGTAGCACTTGAATCTATCTCTGCATGAGAGAGTGTTACTACATCTAAAGAGAAACGTTCAAAAATTTCAGCGAGTCCACGACGTAATTGAGGATCTACTATCAGTACAACAGGAGAAACCCCTTTTTGTAAAAGTTCTGATGCTTTTGTACTTGTCGCTTGGATAAGAGCATTAATCTCATTTACATTAAGCATTAAGTTTCTATTGCCATCTTGTTCAACAGATTTTTCTAGCATTAACTGCTCTGTAGCTGTATCAAATGTAAGTAACCTAATTACACCATCTTCACTAGAATACATCTGTGTTATTATACGAGCTAGTTTAGCACGTACTTGTTCAGTGATAACTTCAACATTTTTAGTATATTCTGCAATATCTGCGATAGTTTCTAAAACAGTAAGCATATCTTTAAGAGGTATTTTTTCATGTAAAAGAGCTTTAAGGACACGTTGAACCAATCCTATATTAGCCACTTTAAATACATCATCAATGATAACAGGAAAATCAATTTTGATTTTATCCACAAGAGTTTGAACCTCTTGACGAGTTAATAGGTCTTCTGCATTACGCTTGATTATTTCACTCATGTGAGTTGAGATAACAGTTGCAGGGTCCACTACGGTATAACCATTTATAATAGCATCTTGTTTATCATCTGCCAATATCCAAACAGCATCTAAGCCAAAAGCGGGTTCTTTAGTTTTATCTCCATTAATCTCTCCAGTTGCCATACCACTATCCATAGCTAAAAACTTATCGGGTATGATAGTTCCTTCGCCTATAGAGATACCTTTGAGGAGTATTTGGTACTGTTGTGGTGCAAGGTGTAAATTATCACGTATACGAACTTGAGGCATTAAAAAACCAAAATCTGAAGCTATTTTTCTTCTCATAGAACGGATACGGTCTAGTAAATCTCCACCTTGAGAGTTATCAGCAAGGGATATGAGTTGATACCCAAGGGTTAGTTCAAGCATCTCTACTTTGAGTATATCTTCAAGAGCTTTTTCCTCTTCTTGAGCTATCTCTTCATTTGTTTTCTTTGGTTTAGTTTGTGCCTGTTCATTTTCTATAGAATTACTATTTTTATCATTTAATATATTTTCTACATCAAGAATAGAGAGTTCACCCTTTTCATATTTATAGATAGACCACCCAAGCAGTGCAAATATAAAACCAACAAAACCCATAGAAGCAGTAGGTAATCCGGGAACCATAGCAAATAGTATCATAATAAGTCCTACTATCATCATAATTTTTGCATTTCCCATCAGTTGATTAACTGCACCCTCTGCAAAGTTATCTCCATCACCAGATGAACGAGTAATCATAATACCTGTTGCAGTAGAGATGATAAGAGCAGGAATTTGACCTACTAAACCATCACCGATAGTTAAAAGTGTAAATGTTGAAGCACTATCTCCAACACTCATACCATGTTGAAATACACCGATAAGAAAACCACCAATGATATTGATAAGAGTGATAATGATACCCGCAACAGCATCCCCTTTTACAAACTTACTAGAACCATCCATAGCTCCATAAAAGTTAGCATCTCTCAGTATCTCTGCACGACGCTCTTTAGCTTGAGCATCATCTATTAGACCTGCATTTAAGTCTGCATCAACCGCCATCTGTTTCCCTGGCATAGAATCAAGTGTAAATCTCGCAGCAACCTCTGCAACCCTAGTAGAACCTTTGGTAATAACCATAAAGTTAACAAGCACTAAGATAGAAAAGATAATAATACCTATAACAAAGTTTCCACCAACAACAAAATCTCCAAAACCAGTAATAATTCCACTTACTGAATCAGGACCTTCATGTCCATGACTTAAAATCATTCTCGTTGTTGCGATATTTAAAGAGAGTCTAAAAAGAGTTAAGATAAGAATAAGTGTTGGAAAGGTTGTTAAATCAGTTGGTTTTGGAACATATAAAGAGATAAGTAAAATCAAAACAGCTAAAGCCATAGAGATAGTTAAAAAAACATCTAAAATTGCTGAGGGAAGAGGAACGATAATTATCGCTAAGATTCCCATTACAAAAAAGACAACACTTAAATCTTTTTGTCCTAATAAAAAGTTAAGAGATAAACCTACTTGCTGTTTTAAGGTTATTTTTTTAGCCATTTATTTAATCTTCTAAAATATCAGCAAGTGTTAAATCTGCTAAAAAAGAGTCAATTTTTCCTTGAAGTTTATTTAAAAAAGGAAGAATGGCACAAATATTTGCTTTGTCTGAAGGACAATCTTTATTACCTGAGGTACAATCAAAAACAGCAGGAACTTTTCCTTCAACTGAAGACATAACTTTTAACATATTTATCTCAGAGGGATTTTTGGCTAAAGAAAAACCACCATTTACACCTTTATAAGATATTAAAACCTTATTTTTAGCAAGAGCTTGTAAAATTTTTGCTAAAAAGCTTTTAGAGATAGAGAGTTCACGAGAGAGAGTTTCACTATCCATGGGTGAACTCGTCTTTGATAAAACAATTAAAGAGAGTATTGCATATTCACTTGCACGTGTTATTAACATAATTATTAGCTTTCTATAGAGTAGTTTTTTTTAGAAATTTGATTATATCTAAAAAAATTGAAACCTATATTATCTCATTTATAATAATTCTATTTCTACCATTATTTTTAGCTATATATAAACTATCATCTGATAATTTAACCATCTCTTCAAGTGAAGAACTCATACCATAAAATATACCGATAGAAACAGTATAAGATATTTCTAAACCTTTAATCTTTATAATATTATCTTCAAATGCTTGACGTATCTTTTCAAAAAGTAATTGAGTGTTTTCAAGAGTTATATCTTCGAGTACAATACAAAACTCTTCTCCTCCAAATCTAGCCATTAAGTCCGAACCTCTTAGCTGAGTATCTAAGATAGTTTTAATCTCTTGAATAGCAACATCACCAATATCATGACCATAAGTATCATTAATATTTTTAAATTTATCAATATCGATCATCGCAACAGCTAAAGGGAGTTCTTTCCTTTTTGCTTTAGAAAATATTTGACCTCCACTATTAAAGAAATAACGTCTGTTATATGCACCTGTTAAGAAATCTTTATTTGCCATATCTTTTACTTGAGAGAAAAGGTCAAGAAGTTCTAGGTTAGAGTTTATTCTTGTAAAAAGCTCATCATTTGAAAAAGGTTTATTTAAAAAATCATTAGCTCCAAATTTTAGAAAGTTTGAAATTACCTCTTTTTTATCAACAGAACTCATAGCGATAATAGCAATCTCATCTTTCTTATATTTTGCTCTAATTTGAAGTGTTAATTCTAGTCCGTTTACATTAGGCATCTCATAGTCAGTAATAACTAAAGATATATCTTTGTTTTTTTCAATAGTATTAAGTGCTTCTTGTCCATCATTAGCTTCTATTATATTCAAATGAATCTGTTTTAAATTATTTGTAACCAGTTCTCTAAACATAGGAGAATCATCAACGACTAAAACAGTTGTTTCATAATTTTTTAATATTCTTGCAATATAGTTTACTGCAAATTCTATACTTGATGGGTCTGATTTAAGTACAAAATCAACTACATCTTTTTTTAAAACTAAATCTTTTAATTTTTGGTCTAAAGTAGCTGTTAAAATTATTGCTGATATATGGTGAGAATTTACTAGTTTTACGATCTCACCATCGTGTGCATCTGGAAGATTTAAATCTAAAAGTGCAGTATGAAAATTACCTTTATGCCCTCTAATAAGCCTCATCGCATCTTTGTAAGTTTCTGCATAGAAAGCTTCAATATAATCATATTTTTTGAACTCTTGTTTTAAAAGAGTTAATGTAGTTTTATCATCTTCAACGACTAATACTTTTTTTTTCATAATTTTAATTGTCCTTTAAAAAACCACTTTTTAAAATTATAGCATTATAAATTAATATAAAGCTTTTTTTTGTTATAATTTTGACTCAGCTTTACATTTTTTATGAATGTAAATGTTAGATTATATACCCATCAGGAGGCCACTATGGCTTTAGATTCGGCTAAAAAATTAGAGATTGTTGCAAAATACGGTCGTAAAGAAAATGATACAGGTTCAAGTGAAGTTCAAATTGCACTTTTAACAACAAGAATTGCAGAATTAACTGAACACTTAAAGATTTTCAAAAAAGATCATGCTTCAAGACTAGGTTTATTAAAATTAGTTGGTAAACGTCGTCGTCTAATGAAATATTTCAAAAGAACTGATAAAGTTGCTTACCTTGCTTTAGTTGAAGCTTTAGCAATCCGTGACAATATCTAGTTCCTCTTTTTAAATATTCAAGATGGTTTATAATATTTTTTTATAAATCATCTTTCTCTTTCTTTCTTCTTCTAACACATTTTTTCACATTAAAAATTCTTTTTTTATAAATTCTATATATTTATCATTCTTTTTCAATTGATTTTTAGTATCTAAATAGTATCCTTACCCAATTAAAATTTTCACGGAGGTTTAAAGTGTCAAAAAATAATAATGACATCAGTAATGAAGGTTTAACATTTTTAGATGATGGTGAAGTTCTATATAATGATTTATATCTTTTGTCTGAAACAGATGAAAAAGGTTTTGTTCTTTATGCAAATGATTCATTTTTAAAAATAGCAAATATGACAAGAGATGACATTTTAGGACAACCACATAATATAGTACGTCATCCAGAGATGCCAAGAGCTGCATTTAAGTCTCTTTGGAATGATGTTCAATCTAAAGGATTTTGGACAGGTATCGTTAAAAATGCACGTAGAGGTGGTGGTTTTTATTGGGTTTTTGCTACTGTTCTTCGTTCAATAGATAAAAGTGGAAAAACAAAATATATCTCTATAAGAGTAAAACCATCTCGTGAAGATGTGAAAAAAGCTCAAGAACTTTACGCGACATTAGACTAAGTATCAAAAGGATTTTATAATGGCATTGATGAAAAAAAATAGTTCGGCTTCAGCTTCAGCAGTTGTAGCATCTGGTAATGATAAAAGAAAACAAAGAACATTAGCAAAACAGCAACAGATAAGTGAAAGTATTGCTGGTATATCTATCACGATATTAGATAATGCTCAAGAGAGTGTGAGTGCTATCGAAGAGTTAAAATCTTCTATGGAACAGATAGCTACTGCTGCTGAAGAAAATAGTGGTGCGAGTGAACAAGCTTTAGCAAATGTAAATGATATTAATAGCAATATTGGAAGAATGAATACATCTATTGATGCAGTTATCGCTTCTACTTTAGCAACGGGTGACAATATTATGTCTGCTGTTGCTAAAATTAATGATTCTGTTAAAAGAATGGGTAAAGCAGTTGTTGTAGCTGAAGACTCATCTAAGAAAAGTGAAGAGTTAAAAGAATCTTCTCAAAATATTGGTGATGCTGTTGGCTTTATTGCAAAAATTGCAGACCAAACAAATCTACTTGCTTTAAATGCAGCTATCGAAGCATCTCGTGCTAAAGAACATGGAAAAGGTTTTGCAGTTGTTGCTGATGAAACACGTGCTTTAGCTGGAGAGAGTGAGAAAAATGCTGAATTTATTTCGGAACTTGTAAATAAAATTCAAGGCAGTATAGATAGCATCATTAAAAGTATTGGTGCAACTAATACTATTATATCTTCAAATGGAAATATTGGTAATGTTCTTAGTTTGAAGATGGAAGAGCTTACAAAAATAGCTGTATACTCTGTTGAAGCAGCGAGAAGTGTAAGTACATATACTCACAACCTTGGTTCGTATGTAGGAAAAATTAATGGTGGTTCACAGTTAATAGCAAACGCATCTGCTGAGATAGCTCTTTCTGTTGAGAAGACATTAAATAGTATAGATATTCAATCAGACGCATTAGCTCAAACAGAAGATGATATTAAAGAGTTATCAAATCAAGCAGAAGAGTTAAAATATTCAACAGACACTATGAAATCAGCAGAAGATATAGCACTTTCTGCAGATACTATTGGTGGCTCAATGGATGATATTCACACAGCTTTAGAAAATGTAACAACTGCTTTAAATGAGATAGAGTCATCTTCACATAGTACAAACCAAAATGCACTGAAAAACAAAGAGTTAGTTGAAGCTGGAATTGTTGCAGCTAAAGATATTGATACTCTTATAGATATTGCTCGTAGAAATTTTGACTTACTAAAAGTATCGTTTAGTTCAGTAAAAGCAACAGTTATTGAGTTAAGAGAATCTTTTACAGTTTCTATCGCACAAGGAAATGATGCAGCATCTGAACTTATTGTTATTGTTAAAGAAACAAAAAATGTAAATAAAACAGTTGGTAGTATCTCTAACTCTATTGTTCAACTTAATATGCTTGCTATTAGTGGTTCTATAGAAGCTGCTCGTGCTGGTGATTTTGGAAAAGGTTTTGCAGTTGTAAGTTCAGATATTAGAAATTTAGCAAAAGACTCTGAGTCAAATACTGAAAAAATTAACGATATTGTTGAATCTATGAACTCTGAAATTGATATTGTAAAAACTGATTGGAATAATCTTTTAGGTTCTCAAGCTACAGAACAAGAAGCCATAGACACTCTTATTAATGACGTTATAAAAATTACTGATATGTTAGTAGATTTACTTGATAGATATACTGGACTTAAAGCGGTAAATGATCAGAATGTTGAGGGTATGAATCAAGTTGTTATCGGTATAAATGAGATTCAAAAAGCGGTAGAACTAAGTGCAAGAAATGCTATGGAATCAAGAAAAGCAAGTGAACTTATCATAGAAACAGTTTCTCATATTGGTGAAGGTGTAGAAGAGTTAGCTGTAATGGCAGATGAACTTCAGCAGGGATAAAAAAGGTATATAGATGCAAATTCAAGAGATATTGATCATTAAAAATGGTCGAGAAAACTATGGTATATCAACTGAAGATATAAACCAAATTTCAAGAGTACCGCTTCTTATGGATATTCCTTTAAGACCACGAGGTGTTAGAGGTTTGTGTTCTGTAGCTGGAAATATACTATCTATGCTTGATTTGAATTTATTATTAGATATGCCTAGTGTAGATTATGATGCTTACAAAAGTAGACTTTTAAGTTTAAATGATAGACATTTATCAAATGCACTCCTTGTAAGTGAAGTATATAATACTGTTGAAATTGATCAAGCACAGATAGAGTATATTGATAAGAAAGATGATCCTGTTATTGCGATATATAAATATAAAGAGAGTTTGATACAAGTTTTATCATTAGATACTTTAATGGAAAAAATAAACAAAGTGTCAATAAAATCGCAAGAAGTTAAAACGGGTAAAGTAAAACATGAACTTATAAAAGAGGAAGATAGTCTTCGTTTTTTAATTTTTTATATGGAAAAAGAGAGATTTGCATTAAACATAGAGTATCTACAAGAGATAATTTTAGCAGATATAGAATTAACTGATGTTGTAGGTAGTCCAGATGATGTTTTAGGTTTAGTGACATTAAGAGATGAACTTCTATTAGTAGTTGATTTACGTTTAATTTATGGATTTAAGGCAAATAAAAGTAATAAAAATCGTATTTTAATAGCTTCTTATAATGGTAAAAGAATAGGTTTGTTAATAGATTCTATTATTGATATTCGAAACTTTGTTCTTACTGATATTGAGCATATGTCAAATGATAAACAAGATGCAAGAATATCAGGTGTTATCCATGATAATGGTTCTTTAATATCATTTTTTGATCAAGAAGTTTTAGAAAAAATTTTTAAGAATAATGATTCATTTATAGAAGATAGTATAGTAGAAGTTGTTGAAGAAACAGCTCATAAACATGAACTTATTGTATTTAAACTTGCTTCTAAAGAGTATGCTTTTGATGTTAATTATGTAGATGAGATTATAGATTTTGTAAATCCTACAAGTGTTGTTTATACTGAAAGTTCGATTGATGGAATTATTAATATTAGAGGACAGATAGTTACTATTGTTTCATTTTTTAAGAAATTAAATTTAGAAACAACAATCTCTGAAGATTCTAAAATTATTATATGTAATATTAATGGTGATAGAATAGGTTTTTTTGTAGATAGTGTAAGTGATATTCTTACTATTGGTGAAGAAAATATCAGAGAAGAGTATGATGAGTTTTTTACAAATGTAATCCATTTAGATGACGGTAAAAGATTAGTGCTATTAATGGATATAAATACTATTTTAGGTTTTGAGGAAAAATTAGATGGCTAAAAAGATTTTAATTGTAGATGATTCAGCTTTAGTTAGAAAACAGTTAACAGAGATGATTTCAACATTAGATTTTGAGATTGATACTGCTAAAAATGGTCAAGAAGCGGTGGATAAAGCAACAGCAGAACAGTTCAATGTTATAACTATGGATATTAATATGCCCGTTATGGATGGAATAGAAGCTGTTAAGCAAATTATGCAAAAACAGCCAACAGCAATTTTAATGGTTAGTTCTTTAACAACAGATGATGCCAGTATCACTATGAATGCTTTAGATTTGGGTGCAATAGATTATATCGCTAAACCAGGAACGATGAATGTTGGTAAAAATGAAAATCGTGAAGATATTTTAACAAAAATACAATCATTGAGCCGTATACCAGCTAGAAGACTTAAAAGATATTCAACTAAACCACAAACACGAGAAAGACATAGACGAACAAAAGTAGTTACTGAAGATACGGTAGGCAGTAGATTAACATCTAAAGATATTAGCAAGGTTGTTTTAATAGGTTCATCAACAGGTGGACCAGGTTTAATAGAACAGATTTGTTCCTCCTTACCTAGTGATTATAAATATCCAGTATGTATAGTACAACATATGCCAGCACAGTTTACTAAATCATTTGCTGAAAGATTAGATAGAGTAAGTGCTTTAACAGTTCAAGAAACAGTTCATAATATGGAACTAATTCCAGGTAATATTTATATAGCTCGTGGAGGTGTACACCTTAATTTTGCTAAAAAAGTATCTGGTAAAATAGTTTTTAGAGAAGATAAAAATAAGGGTGAAAACTTTTTTCAACCAAGTGTTAATGATATGATGTTTAGTGCTTTAGATGTTTTTGATGCTCAAAACTTGATAGGTGTAATCTTAACTGGTATTGGTGATGATGGTGCTAATGCTATGGTTAAACTGAAAAACGAGGGTGCTTATACTTTAGGTGAGAGTGAAGAGAGTGCAACTGTTTATGGTATGCCTAAAGAGGCTTATGATAGAGGTGGAGTTATGGAACAACTTGATTTTAAACAAATTCTAAAAAAAATAGTGACTTTAAGATAAAGGAGAGTAAATATGGCATTAGTAAAAAAACATAAAAAGCAAGAAGTTGAAGATTTACCACTATTTTCGACACTTGAAGATGCTATAGCTTTTTTTAAATCAAATGATGATAGTGATAAAAAAGATTATGCTATCGAAGAGATTGCTAGGTTTGATAAGGGTGGGATTTTTTTGGTATCATATATAGATAATGAAAATGTTGATAAAAAAATATCCACTAAAATAGCATCTGTTATCTCAAACATGGATCCAGATGAAGCTCCAATAGAACAGATTATGGATCTTTTAAAATTAAAAAATGCTTATGTTCGAAACTTAGGTATATCTATTTTAAGAGATTTTGGTGATTCTATCAAATACTATATAGTTAAATTTTTAATTGGCGATGACAGAGATTTAAGAATATTTGCTATTAATGTTTTAGGTGATGTTGATTTTTCTGAATCTCGTGATATGTTAGTTGAACTTTTGGAAACAGAAACAGATATAAATGTAGCTATGACAGCAGTTGATTATATGGGTGAAATAGGTGAAGAGAAAGATATTGACCTATTAGAATCTCTTAAAGATCGTTTTAGTGGAGATTTTTATGCAGAATTTGCGGTAGATGGCGCAATTAAACTTATAAAAGGTTAATGATATGTCTAATCTTTTATCAGTAGAAAATTTTGCAAAAATTGGTGAATTTATATATAGAAAAAGTGGTATCTATTTAGAAGAAGATAAACATTTTGATAAATTAAGAAAGTTTATAGATAAACGTGCTTTAGAATTAGGTATGGATAATTTTAGAAAATATTTCTTTAAGCTCCGTTTTGATGATAAAGATGCTGAAGAATTTCAAGAGTTAATGAATGCTATCACTGTAAATGAAACATACTTTTTTAGAGAAAAAGACCAATTTGAAGTTCTTGTAAATAGAATTCTACCAGAACTACATAAGAGACTACCTGCATCTAAGCCTTTGAGAATTTTATCTTCACCATGTTCAACAGGGGAAGAACCATACTCAATGATTTTACATATTGTAGAAGAGGGAAAAGTTGTTGAAGAACGAGATATTGAGGTAGTTGGAATAGATATAGATTCTAGTGTAATTAAAAAAGCACAAACTGCTAAATATACAGAACGTTCAGTTCATGCTATACCAAAACCTATTCTTTCAAAATGGTTTGATAAAAAAGCATTAGGGTATGAGCTTAGTGAAGATTTACAAGGTACTGTTGATTTTCAAGTCGCAAATGTATTTGATAAATCACAGATGAGAAAACTTGGAAAGTTTGATGTTATTTTTTCAAGAAATATGTTAATATATTTTGACGATGCTTCTCGTAAAGAGGTTGCTATGACTTTTTACGATATGTTAAATCCAGGTGGATATGTTCTTTTAGGACATGCTGAATATATGAGTAGAATAGTATCTGTTTTTAATGCCAAAAAAATAGATAATACTTTAATTTATCAAAAATAGGAGATAAATATGCCGTTAGTAATATTTGTAGACGATAGTGAAACAGCTTTAGCATCAACTAGAATGGTGACTAACTCAATGCCAATAGAAGTAAAACAATATACTCAAGCACAAGTTGCATTAGCTGAGATTCAAGCTGGTATGACGCCAGATTTAATTATAACAGATTTGAATATGCCTGTTATGAATGGTTTTGAATTTTTACAAGGATTAAGAGCAGTTCCTGCTACTCAAAGAACACCATGTTTAATGCTTACAACAGAAACAAAAGCAGAGTTGAAACAGCAAGGAAAAGCATTAGGTTTAACAGGATGGATTGTAAAACCATTTAATCCAGCACAATTAAAACAAGCTATTACTAGAGTTTTAAGACTACCTGCTTAGGTTGTTTAGATGATTATTTTAAATTCAGTTGATGAACTATTAGCACATATTAAAGATGTTCAATTAGATGTAATTAATCTATCTAATGAGTCTCTTTTAAAAATGAGTGATTTTATAGAAAAAAACTCTATTGAAATTGATGATGATTTATCAACAGCTTTACAATATCAAGATATTATTACACAACAATTAACGGCAAGTATAGAAGCTATTGAAAGTACGCAACAAAGTATGCAAAGATTTAACTATGCTTATGCAAGTAATGAAGATTTAGCTACACAAAGTATGAAGAAATTACAAGACAATCTTAAAGTCACTTTAGAAGATGCTAAAGAGAAGAAAAAAAGATTTTCAGGTAAAACTTCAAACGATGATGTAGAAGCTGATGAAATAGAGTTTTTTTAGGAGAATATAATGCCAACAGTGATGGTTGTAGATGATTCAAAAACAGTAAGAAGTTATCATGGTTCTATTTTAAAATCTATGGGAATGGATATTTTAGAAGCTGAAAATGGTATGGAAGCATTGGAAAAAAGTTTAGATGCTAATGTTGATTTGTATCTTGTTGATGTAAATATGCCTATAATGGATGGTTACTCATTTATTCAAGATTTAAGAAAGCAAGAGAAACATAAAATTGTTCCAATTATTATGGTTACAACACAAGCTAAAGAAGATGATAAAATAAATGCTTATAAGGTTGGGTCAAATCTGTTTGAAACTAAACCGATAAGACCTGAACAACTTCAAGCATATCTTGATATTTTAGTTAAGAGTTAAGGAGATAATATGGATCCATTATTAGAACAATTTTTAAGTGAAGCTAGAGAAAATCTAGCTTTTATTGATCAAAATATTGAAGAGATTGGTGGGGATGACCCTGAACTTCTTAACTCTGTATTTCGTGCTGCGCATACTTTAAAAGGTGGTAGTGGGATTGTAGGATTTGAATCTGTAAAAGTGATTACACATCATGCAGAAGATTTATTAGATATGTTAAGATCGGAAAAAATAGAATTTGATCCAGCTATGACAGATGCTTTATATAATGCTTTTGATGAAGTTATGAACCTTATAGAAGCTGCTGAAGAGAGTGGTGATATTGTAGATTCAGATGAGGAGATAGTAGCAAATATTGTTACAGAGTTAAGCGCTCAGATGGGGAAAGATCAAGTTACAGAAACTGCTTGGGAAGTTCCATTTTTATTATCATCTGACCCAGAGAGTATGATTAATTATCCGTTAAAAACATTACGAGGTGTAAACTCTGTAAAATTACCTTTTGTAAATGAAGAGTTAAATCAAGAGTTTTGTGATAATAGTAATTTTTATGCTATTTTATTTGATGTTGATGATTCATGTATGGTTTATGGAAATGATCCAGTATATACACTTTCATTATTGACAGATAAAGTTCTAGGTGTTTTCTCTTGTATGAGTGATGAAAATGCAAAATCTGTTTTAAGTGGTATTGAAGATGAAGATGGATTAATTTTAAAAACACATCTTGTTGCTTATGTACATGCTACTTATGAAGAGATTGAAGATGCTTTATTTAACTTTATAGATGAAATTTATCTATTACCTTTAGATATATCAACAATGTTAAGTATTAATGTTGGTGATGCAGGACATCCGATAGATTCTTTAAAAGAGCTATTAGATATTGCTGAAGACCTTGATTTAGCTGGAATCGTTGATGAAGTAGAACGTTCTTTAGAGTTAATTGGTAAAGATAGTTTACAATATGCTCAACTAGAACGTTTCTTAGATATTGTAGGTTTAATAGATGAATCAGATACTACGAAACTAGCAAATTTCTTTAACGAAATACATAAAGGTAATGTATACTCACATTCAGATACTCCTACCCAAATACCTGTGGCTGAAAGTTCAGCAGTTATAGAAGAACCTAAAGAAGAAGAAAAAACAACAATAGAAAATATAGAAGTCAATGAGATGACAACTACTGTTTTAAAAGGTATTCTTGAACAGCAGAAAAAAGCTATTGTTTATATAGAAACAGATGATGATTTTCTTCGTGTTCTTTCTATAATGGATAAGGTAAGAAAATTTTATCCTAATATGCCAAGTAGCTTTAGTTCTAAAGAGGAAGTTGCATCTTTTATAGATTCTGAGCTAAGTGGAAAACCAGTAGTAACAGCACCTATAAAAGAGGAAGTAAAAGAGGTAGCACCTGTGAAGCAAGTTGTAATACCAGTAGCTAAAGTTGAAGAAACAGCTCCCGCTGAAGTTGTTGCAAAACCTGTAGTACCGAAAAAACCAAAAGTGGCGAAAAAAGCTAAAGATGATAAAAAAGCAGTTGTTGGTAAGACAGTTAAAATTGATCAAGAGTCTATCGATAGTTTAATGAATGTTGCAGGTGAGCTTCTTGTTGCAAAAAATTCACTTCCCTATTTAGCAGATAATGTAATAGATATGAGTTCTGATGTAATTAAACGTGAAATTATGGAAAAATATATCTTTATCAATCGTTTAACAGAACAGCTTCAAGACCTTATTATGGGTATGAGAATGTTACCTATCTCTTATGTGTTTGATAGATACCCTAAACTTGTACGTGACATCGCGAAGAAACTTGGTAAAAAAGTTAAATTAGAGATGAAAGGTGGCGAAACAAAACTTGATAAAAATATGATAGAGATGTTAGCTGACCCAATGATTCATATTATGAGAAATTCACTTGACCATGGAATTGAAATACCAGATGAAAGAGAGAAAAAAGGTAAAGATGCTAGTGGTACTGTTACTTTAAATGCTTATGCTCAATCAGATAGAATTATTATTGAAATTATCGATGATGGTGCGGGAATAAATGTAGATAGAGTAGCGACTAAAGTTATCGAAAAAGGTCTTTTAACACCTGAACAGATTGATGCTATGAGTGAAGATGAAAAAGCTGAGTTAGTTTTATTACCAGGTTTATCAACAGCTGAAGAGATTACAGAGTTTAGTGGTCGTGGTGTTGGAATGGACGTTGTTAAAAAATCTATTGAAGGTTTTGGTGGAAGTATTAATATTACTACTAAAGCAAATAAAGGTACCGTTATTACACTAGCTATTCCTATGTCTTTAGCGGTTACATCATTACTTCATATTCAGATGAATGAGATTCATTATGGTATTCCTATGGATAGTGTTTCTGAAACTGTAAAACTTGAGCGTGAAAATATAGAGTATCTTCATAATGAGCCTTTTGTTTATATTAGAGGCGAAGTTATTCCTTTACTCTTTATAAAATCTATGTTAAATGAAGATACAGATGAAAATGAACCATTATCGATAGTTGTTTTAAATATTAAAGATAATCTTTTAGCAGTTGTTGTAAATAAATTTTTAGGACAATTAGATGTTGTTCAAAAACCTTTAGTAGGTATTATGGAGGGTCATCCACTCTTTAGTGGTACAGCACTTCTTGGAAATGGTCAGATAATTATGGCTATCGATCCATTAGGGTTATTGAGTATATCTCAAGAATTAAAAGAGAAGATAGAGATATGATAGATTTAATAGTTTTTAGTGTTGGAAGCAACCGTTATTCTTTGGATATAGAAAATATTCAAAGAATTATTCAAGCGACAGAGCTAACAAATATACCAAATGTAAATCCTTTAATTGATGGAATGCTTAGTTACGAAGATGATGTTATTAAAGTATTGAACTTTCGTAAGCTTATTGGTATTCAAAGATATGCTGAAGAGTTAGAAACACTGTTTTTGAGATTAAAAGATGCACATCAAGCTTGGATTGATGAACTTAGACATAGTGTGGATACAGGTTCTAGTTTTACGAGAACTTTGGATCCGCATAAATGTGAGTTAGGAGTTTGGTTAGATAGTTTTAACTCTTATGACTCACATGTTACATTAATATTAAAAGATTTAATAGAGCATCATAAAAATGTACATATTCAAGGTGCAAGTATTTTAAATCTGGATGCTACACAAAAAGATGTTGCTCATGCAATGCTTAATAAAGAGATATATGATAGTTTTACTCACACAATGAGTGATATAGATAGATTTACTACTGAGTTAGAGAAAGTTTCAAATTCACTTCAAAAATTTATTATTTATGAAAATAAGGGAGAAACTTTTGCGATAAAAGTAGATACTATTGAAGATATAGCTCATATAGAAGAGAAAGATATTATTAATACTACTGAGAATAATAAAAATGAATTCTTATCTTTAAAGGGTGTTTTAGATTTAAAAGGTGTTTTAATTAATGTAATTAAAACTGTTAAGTTACCAAAATAAGGAGATTAAAATGGCTATTAATTATGAAGGTAAAAATATAATATTTGATTCGGTTATTTATGAAGATGATGTACCAATATTAAGAACTTTTTTACAAACTAATGCTGGAGAAGAACTAATATTTGATTTTCTTGAATGTGAAGATCTTCATTTAGCGATATTGCAACTCATTTTTTCTTATCAAAAAAACTATCCTTATATATATAAATTTTCTGATGAAAAAAAGCTTTTCGAAATAGTTTTAAAAGGATTTGACACTAGTGAAAACTATTGTAATTAGTAACCGTAAAGGTGGATCAGCAAAAACTACAACAGCGGTTAATGTCGCAAGTGGCTTGGCTAAATATGGTTCTGTTTTACTTTTAGATTTAGATACACAGGGACATGCTTCTTTAGGTGTTGGCTGTGAGCCAAATGAAAATTTGGGAGTACACTCTATTTTTATGGGGGCAACTCTTAGTGAAACTTTTATGCCTACTATTCATAAAAATTTAACATTGTCACCAGCTCTAGCATTTTTTGATGTATATGAATATTCGGATTTAATGGGTGTTTTAAAGAGCCGTTTTAAAAGAGAAAAAATAGCTGATTTTTTTGATTATTGTATAATAGATACACCTCCAACATTTGATGCACTTTTAAAAAATTCTTTAGAGGTTGCAGATAGTGTTGTAATTCCATTTGTACCACACCATTTAGGTGTTGTTGCAGTTGGTCAGATGATGCGAACACTTTATAAGACAACATCTGAATTTAATAGAGAGATGGTCGATATTGCAATACTTCCTGTAATGTACAATCCACATATTAATGAACATAAACTCTCTATTGAAAAAGTTAAAATATCATTTGGTGAAGCAAAATTGTTATCACCTATTGGTGTAGATATTAAGTTAGCAAAACAGTTCGAATCAGGTTCTCCTATTATTTTAGAAGAGAAGCGTTCTAAGGGTTTGAAAGATTATAGTATCTGTGTTAATGAGATTTTAAATAGATTTTTGTAAGGTTAAATAATGAAAATATTAATTGTTGATGATAATAAAAACAATAGAATGATAATAAAACTTCTTTTAGAAGATTTTGAAGAAGACAATGATATATCATTTGAACTTGATGAAGCTGAAGATGGTTTAGTAGCTCTTAACAAGTGTAAAAATAGCTTTTATGATGTTATCTTTATGGATATAATGATGCCTAATATGGATGGTATAGAAGCTACGAGAGAGATTAAAAAGCTTAATTCTACTGTTATGATAATTGCAGTCTCTGCTGTTGATGATGGAGAAAGAAAAAAATTAATTTTAAGTAATGGTGCTGAAGATTATATTGCTAAACCTATTAACTCTGATATTTTTGTCAATAGAATTAAAAACTATATGCTTTTAGTTGATGCTAGAAATCATAAAAAAGAAAATAAGCGTAATATAAATCTTTTTACAAAAGAGATTTTCAGTAGACATACCAACTTTATAATAGAAGGGGAAGATTCTCTATCTCAATTTTGGGAATATTATCTATTAACAGATACTCAAAAAAGTGATAGTTTAAGTGATATTGTAAGAACAATATTTGCTATTGCTGATACACAACTTCGATTATCAATAAAATCTTATATTTATGTTGAAGAATCAGAAACTCAAAAGTTTTTTACTTTAACAAATATAGGGAAATTACCATCTAAAACAGTAGACCTAATAGTAAAGAAAAATTCTTTGCAAGAGGAATACAAAGTATCTGATGGAAAAATTTCTATTGTTTTAAACTGTCATTCGATGACAGAAATAAAACCTGAAATTTTATCTGAAGTTACTCAACTGAAAACATCTATTACTAAAGAACCTATATCTTCATTTGAAGTATCAGGAAAGCTAGAAGTCTATGATTATTTAGATGCTGATGATTTATATGATTTAGAAGAGTATGCAGGAAAATTAAGTTCAATACTTCTAGTTGTTAGTAGTGGAGATATTACTAATGAAGAGATTTCAGAGATATACATTTATTTAGATAGGTTAGCTTCTGTTCTTTCTTCATATAGTGAAGTTTATGCAATATCTCAAGCTTTGAAATCATTATCTGAAGATATGTCTACTTATATGAATGAATTTAGTAAGAATTCTGAAGCCTTGGGACCTATGTGTAAAGCATTTAGTAATGATCTATTAAGTTGGATTGAACAATCTTTCCATACTGGTGCGCCAAGTGTTGATTTTATGAATGATACTATTGCTGTAAATTGTCAAACTATTTCAGGTATGCTAAAAATGGATGAGGTAGTAGATGATGATTTTGATGATATTTTCGATTTTTAAAGGTATAAAATATGTATAGTGTAAAGATACAAAATAGTTGTAGATGTGTTTTAAAAAATGGACTTCATGAAAATATGGAGTTTGAAACAGAAGATAAAGCTAAACAAGAGGCACAAAAGATGATAGATATGATGAAAGCAACATTTTGTCAAAAGCATGAATTTGTTTTAAGTGAACAGTTTGGTGATTTTACTATATTTATAAAACCGCGTAGTTAAGATTAGTATGCTTCTTTATCAACCAGAATCTGGATATTGTTATAATAGTGATTCTATATTTCTTTATGATTTTATATCCTCTTTTAATCCTCGTGGTAAGGTTTTAGATATTGGTGCAGGTTGTGGAGTTGTAGGTTTACTTGTAGCACGTGATAACCCAAAAGTAGAGCTTGAAGCGGTTGAAAAACAAGATATATTTGTGCAACTTGCTACTACAAATGCAAGAGTAAATAAGATAGACTATAAACTGCATCAATCAGATTTTTTAGATTTAGATGAAACTGTTAAATATGATTATATCATCTCAAATCCTCCCTTTTATCCAGAGGGAGCTACAAAAAGTGAAAATGAGATTTTATGTAATGCTAGATATAATATCAATCTTCCTCTCAAAGAGTTTTTCAAAAAAGTGAGTAGAGTTCTAAAACCACAATCCCATTTTATTTTTTGTTATGATGCTTCTCAGTTTGGTGAGATCTGTGTAGAACTAGATAAAGTAAAATTAAAAGTAGTAGATGTTCAGTTTGTCCATCCTAAAGTTGATAGAGTTGCCTCATTAGTTATGATTCACGTTCGTAATGGTTCAAAATCATTAATGAAAGTATGGCAACCATTTATTAGTTTTGATAAAAATGAGATTTCAAAAGAGGCTCAAATCATATTTAAAAAAGCAAAAACACAGAGTATTAAATGTCAAATATAATGAAAGAAGAGGGCTATAACTATACCTTCAATCCAGATGCTTGTGCAACTTGTCAAGGTAAATGTTGTACAGGAGAGAGCGGTTATATCTATGTTAATAAAACAGAGATAGAGAAAATATCTTTACTCTTAGATATGCCAATTAAAGATTTTGTCAATCAATATCTTTTTAAAAAGATGTATAAATACTCTATTAAAGAGCTAGTTTATAATGGTTCTTATGAATGTATATTTTATGATAGAGAATCCAATGGATGTAAAATTTATGATGCACGTCCATCTCAGTGTAAAACTTTTCCATTTTGGGACTATTATAAAACAAGAGTGGATGAGTTAAAGTTAGAGTGTGCAGGAGTTAGAGATGATTAGATATATTTTGGTGTTTTCTACAATATTTTTACTAGTATCATGTGCAGACAATATCCCTAAACCGACAGAAGAGAAACTTAAATTAAATCAAAAACTGTTTGCAGAGGAAGATTTTTATATTCTTTTAGCACTAAGGGCAGAGGAGCTACAAGATTTTATGTCAGCTTCTACTCTATATAATAAATTATATAATAGAACTAAGCGTAAAGAGTATCTTTATAGAGGCTTAAAAAATGATATAAGTTTTAAAAATTATAGTTTAGTTTTAAAGAAAGTAGATACATTTTTAAAGACTCAAAATGATGATAAGCTTATTAGGTTTAAAATAGTTGCCTTGACTGCATTATCAAAATTTGAAGAGGCTAAAACTTTAGCATTAGAACTTGTGAAAGTTACTAAAGAGACAAATGACTATATTCTTGTCAGTAATATATATATGCAACTCCAACAACCAGAATTGGCACTAAATTTTTTAGAAAAAGCCTATAACAAAGAGTTTAATGAATTGATACTTGATAAAATAGTAACAATTTTAGTAGATAATTTACAAAGAGAAGATGAAGCGATAGCTAAGTTGGAACTGCATACACAAATTTATGGTTGTACTCAATATATCTGTTTAAGATTAGCAAAATTTTATAGTGATAGACAAGATATAGATGCGATACTTTCTTTATATTTAAGATTATATGAAAATTTTAAAAATGAAAAAGTAGCTGAAAAGATAGTACAGATATATTTATATAAGAAAGATGATTTAAAGCTTTTAAATTTTTTAGAAAGCTCAAAAACTAATGATAAAATTTTGCTAGAACTCTACACTTTGGCACAAAACTATACAAAAGCATATATTTTAGCAAATGATATATATCTTAAAACAGGTGATTTAAACTATCTTGGTCAAAGTGCTATTTATAAGTATGAGAGTACAGAAGATAAAAAGGATAAAAAGTTACTTGCTGATATAGTTAAAAAGCTGGAAAAAGTTGTATTAATAGAGCCTATATCTTTATATTTGAATTATTTAGGCTATCTGTTAATAGAGCATAATATAGATATTAATAAAGGTATAAAGTATGTTAAAAGTGCTTTAGAGGGTGAACCAAATTCGGTTTATTATCTTGATTCATTAGCTTGGGGTTACTATAAAAAAGGTAATTGTAAGGATGCAAAAAAGATAATGAATACAATAGTAAAGTTTGATGGTAATGATAATGAAGAACTTATGTTACATAATAACTTCATAGACAGATGTTTAAAAAATTAAAGGAAAAAAATTAATATGATTTTAGATGATATTATAAAAAAGACAAAAGAAGATTTAGTAAAAAGAGAGAAAGAGTTTTCACTTGATTGGTTAGGACGTTCATTAGCTTATAATTCAAGAGTACCACGTGATGTTTTTCCATACTTAACAGCAACAGAAGAAGACCCATATAGAATTATTACAGAGGTTAAAAAAGCTTCTCCATCCAAAGGTATTATTCGTGAAAATTTTGAGCCTTTAGAGATAGCACAAGCGTATGAAAGAGGTGGAGCAAGTGCTATTAGTATTCTTACTGAACCACACTTTTTTCAAGGTTCAATTGATTATTTAAGTGGTATAAGACGTTATGTTGGAATTCCTCTTTTAAGAAAAGATTTTATTGTTTCGAAGTATCAGATTTTAGAAGCTCTTGTTCATGGTGCTGATTTTATTCTTTTAATCGCTGCTGCACTGAGTAAAAAAGAGTTAAAAGAGCTTTTAGGATATACAAGACATTTAGGTATGGAAGCACTTGTTGAGGTACACGATAAAACTGATTTAACAAAAGCTATCTATGCTGGAAGTGATATTATCGGTATTAACCATAGAAATTTACAAACATTTGAGATGAATATGAATTTGTGTTATGACCTTATTCCATTAATTCCAAATGGTAAAGTTATTGTTGCTGAAAGTGGTATATATGAGCATGGTCAATTAGAAGATTTAAGTAAAGCTGGTGTTGATGCGTTCTTAGTTGGAGAGTCTTTAATGAGAACGGATGATGAAGAATCAGCTCTTAGAACATTAAAAAATGGATAGGTAGTTTTTAAACTACTATCCTCTTTCGTTACGGTGAAGTTTTCTATCTTTATGAACTGAACCGTGCCAAAAATGGTTTACTGCCCAGTAAGCTAGTGAAGCACCTGTTATAGAAAATAGGATTGTACCTGTATAAAGAGGTATGAAAATATTTTCCATATTATTACTAAACCATTCCACTGACATCTCAACAGGTGCAATCTCAGTTCCTAAAATAAACGACCCAGTTAAATATTCCATATAATACATGGGAGGCATTGTAAAAGGATTACTGAACCAACACATAGCAAGTGCGATAGGTACATTAAACTTAAAAAAAGGCATCATTGCTAATACTAATGCCATCTGCATAGGCATAGGGATAAAGGCTATAAAAAGACCGATAAAGACAGCCTTTGAAACCATTTGTCTATTCGTAGATAAATATTTAGGTGGAATTTTATATTTTATGATAAATGATTTTAATTTTTCACTTTTACTTGTTTTTTTTAGGGTTTTTCTAAGCATATTAATTTCTTATAGGTTTGATTTTTCTAAATTATACTCAGAATAAACTTATATATTAAATAATATGTTAAAATTCCATATATATTTTATAAGGTTGTTTATTTATGTCATTTGAAAAACTAGGAGTTATCAAGCCTTTACTTGATGCTATTAAAGAGATAGGGTATAAAAACCCAACATTAATCCAAGAACGTGCTATTCCTTTAGTTTTAGCTAAGAGTGATATATTTGCAACGGCACAAACAGGTACAGGTAAAACAGCAGCCTTTGGTCTGCCACTTTTACAAAGACTTCGTAAACCAGTAGAGCATACAGATGTAAGAGCAGTTATTTTATCTCCTACACGTGAACTTAGTATTCAGATATTTGAAGATATGAAATCGTATGCTAAAAATATGAATATAAAAATAATGATACTTGTTGGTGGAAAAGATTTAGAGAAGCAAAAACAGCAGTTAAAAGAGGGTGTAGATATTGTTATCGCAACCCCTGGTAGATTGATGGAGCATACTGAGAGTGGTTTATCTTTAACAGGTGTTCAAACATTTATTTTAGATGAAGCGGATAGAATGTTAGATATGGGTTTTACAAAAGATATTAGAAAAATTCATCCTCTTCTTCCTAAGCGTCATCAAACACTACTTTTTTCAGCTACATTTAGTGATAAGGTAAGAAAATTATCAAAGCTTATCTTAAATAAACCAGCATTTATTGAAACAGCTAAGAAAAATACGACAGTAGATACTATCAATCAAGTTGCATATCTTACAGATACAGATAAAAAAGCAGCACTTTTAGCATACTTAATAGGCTCACGTAATTTTCCACAAGTATTGGTTTTTACAAGAACAAAAGCAAGTGCAAACAATCTATTTATTGAACTTAAAAAAGATGGTTTAAAATGTGGACTTCTTCATGGAGATAAAACAAAAGCAAATAGACTTAAAACTCTTACACAGTTTAAAGAGGGTCATTTTAGAGTTTTAGTAGCAACAGATATAGCATCACGTGGATTAGATATTGAGCATCTTCCTTATGTTATAAACTATGAACTTCCATCTATTCCAGAGGATTATGTTCATCGTGTTGGACGTACAGGACGTGCTGGTCGTCAAGGGGAAGCTATATCTATTATCGATATATATGAAAAGTATGATATTAGAGATATAGAAAAACTTATCGGTCAAAAAATACCTCAAGAAACAGTAGAAGGTTTTGAACCAGACCCAACTATTAGAAGAAAAGATATTGATGAGGTAAAACTAAAAGCAGAACATAAACGCTCTAGTGGTAAAAAAGAGCGTAAATATAATAAAAATACAAGTAATGTTCCTGTAACAAGAAAACAGATGACAGCTACTAAGAAGAAGAGAAAGACTACTAAAAGGGATTAACTTTTTATAAGTTAGCCAACATTTTAAGAAGTTCATCTGGTCTATTTGAACTTTTTATAGCATTCTCTTTAGTTATAACATTTTTAGTAATTAAATCAAAAAGTTGTTGAGTTTGAGTTGTCATAAATGTTTCTTGTTGATTGAGTTGCATTTGTGAATAGATTTGATGTACTTTATCTTCACGTATCTGATTTTGAATAGCTGGATTAGAGATTAAAATCTCTTGAGTTGCTACTTTTCCCTTTCCTATTTTTGGTATAAGAGATTGAGAAACAACGGCTATAAGTGAAGATGCAAGTTGCGCTCTTACTTGAGGTTGTTCATCCCCATTAAATACATCAATAATACGGTTAATAGTGCTAGGTGCAGAGTTTGTATGTAATGTTCCAAATACTAAGTGACCAGTTTCAGCAGCTGTTAAAGCAGCTCCAATAGTCTCAACATCTCTCATCTCTCCGATTAAAATAATATCAGGATCTTGTCTTAAAGAAGATTTTAATGCTTTAGCAAAAGATTTTGTACTGCTTCCTACATCACGTTGTGAAAAAAGAGATTTATCATTTCTATGAACAAACTCGACAGGGTCTTCTATCGTGATTATATGGCGTCTTTCAGTTTTATTTACTTCATGAAGCATAGAGGCAAGAGTTGTTGATTTTCCACTACCCGTAGGTCCAGTTACTAAGATAAGTCCTTTCTCTTTTTTGATAAGTTCTTTAAATATAGGAGGATTTCCATACTCATCAAGTGTTGGTATATCTATTGGAATCATACGAAATGCACAAGCTATACCATGAATAGTAAGATAGTAGTTCGCACGAAAACGACCAACATCTTTTAACTCAACTGAAAAGTCAAGTTCTAACTCCTCTTCAAAAACCTTTTTCTTTTTATCTTCTATTAAAGAGTAAGCCATCGTTTCAACATCTTTAGCTGAGAGTATAGGTAGATTTAAAGCACGTAGTTCAGTATCTATTCTAATCTGTGGTTCACTTCCCACAACAAGATGTAAATCAGATGCATTAAATGCTAAAACACTTTTAAGAAGTTTCTTAATATCAAGATGTTTAGCAGGTTTGTCTGTTGTTTCTTCACTCATAAAAATATTCCTTTATAGTTTTCTTCATTAAATCCAATAGTTAATGTGTTGTCAAATTCAATAACAGGTCTTTTTATTAAAAGATTTTCTTTACAAAGCCATTGTATCTGCTCATCTTCATTAAGATTTTTCTCTTTTAGTTTGTGTGTTCTATAAGTGGTACTTCTTGTATTAAAGAGAGTTTTTATATCGCTATTTGTAAGCCATAAAGATATTTTATCGCATGAAACGGAATCTGTTTTAAAATCTTGAAGTTCATATTCAAGTGCATTGTTTTTGAAAAATTTTATCGCTTTTTTAACACTATCACAGCTTTTTATGCCATAAATTTTTATCATAATTAGTCGATAATTTTAGGAACAATGAAAAAATGGTCGGCACTATTTGGAGCATTTTTAAGAATATCATCATTGATTATTGTATCACAAGAAGGAGTATCTTCTCTTGTAAACGTTGCATTATTATTCATAGAAAATTTATCGCTAACACCATCAGTATCTAATTCACTTAGATTGTCTACAAAACTCATTATCTCTGATAATTGATCTTTTATTTCATCTCTTTTATCATCTGAAATTTTTAAAAAAGAGAGCTTTTCCAACTTTGTTAAAAGTGCATCATCTACTTGCATATATAGTCCTTTAAGATTGTTTTTAATTTATATGATTGTAACAAAAGAAGCTTAGTAAGAGTTTTAAATATTATGATAAACTTAGTAAAATCAAACAAAGGAATTGAAAAATGAGTAGAGAAAAAATAACAGTGCCAATGGCAACTTTAGAGTTTGTAAAATATGAAGAAAAAGGTTTAACTTATTTTGAATTTGATGCTACACAATGCCAACCACCTGAACCAATGGTAAATGCTATGAATGGGCTTAAATTGTTAAAAGAGAAAAATGATAGATTGGTAGGGATATTTTTTCATGAACCAGTACCTTTATATGATAGAGTAGGAGTAAAATTTGCACATGAAGCTTTAGAGTTAGAAAATGGAGATTTTAAAATTATATTTAAACTCAAGAGTTAGTTTTCCTACATTATCTTAATTCTACTAAAATATCCCTTTTAAATCAAAAGGGATACAATTCATGAATATAAAAAAACTTTTATTACTCCTTGGTTCTATGCAGAGTATGGCGATTTTAATGTCTATTTTTGCCTTTGCATCAGGGTACGCTACTTTTATCGAAAATGACTATGGAACTATTACTGCTAAAGCCGATGTTTACAATGCTAGATGGTTTGAGGTTTTACTTGCACTTTTAACACTTAATTTAGCTTATAATATACATAGATACAAAATGTATACGGTTAAAAAAGCTCCTATCTTTATTTTTCATATAGCATTTATCATCATTATTTTTGGTGCTGCTATGACTCGTTATGTAGGCTTTGAAGGCTCTATGCATATTAGAGAGGGACAAAGTGCTTCTACTATGACAAGTACAGATACTTTCTTTATGGTTGATGCGTCTGTTAAAGATATGAAAGAATCAACATCTGAATCTGTTTATCTTTCTAAAAGAACATCAAATTATCTTTCTTCATCGTTAGAGATTGATGGTAAAGATGTTGATGTAACGATGATAGAGTATATCCCAGATGCCATAGAAGGCTTTGTAGAAGATAAGAAAAATGGTATCGCTATCTTAGAAATGATGGTTACAGATGGAGGACAGGGGAAACCTTTAGTTCTTAAAGAGGGAATGTTTAAAGATAATGGTGATTATGTTTTAGATTTTAACTCAAATGTTAAGTTTGATAAGCCAGTTATCTCTATTTATGTTAAAGATGGCGATATATTTTTTAAACATACAGATACTCTTTCATACTTAAAGATGGATGATAGCTCAAAAGGGGAGTACACTAGTAATGATGCTCAACCTTTCGCAACAAGAACACTTTTTACTATGGGGCAAAGTAGTTTTGTACTCCGTAACTTTATGCCTCACTCTATTTCAAAAATAATCTCAAATCCAAATGCTTCACCACAAGCCCCTGGATATGATGCTTTACGTTTTCAAGTAACAGTAGAAGATGTTTCAGAGATTGTAACTATTTATGGTCGTGTAGGTTCTTTAGCTAAATCATCTCACAATATTATTAATGGTGTTGATGTTCATCTTTCGTATGGCTCAAAAACATTACCTGTTCCATTTAAAGTATATTTAAAAGATTTTCAACTTGACCGTTACCCTGGTTCAATGAGTCCATCATCGTATGCAAGTGAAGTTGTTTTAATAGATGAAGAGGAGAATGTAGAGATACCATATAGGATTTTTATGAACAATATTTTAGAACATCGTGGATATAGATTTTTTCAAGCATCGTATGATCAAGATGAGGGTGGAACTATCTTATCTGTAAACAATGACCCTGGTACTTTACCATCATATATAGGGTATGCACTTCTTTCTATTGGTATGTTTTGGTCACTTTTTTCAAGACGTAATAGATTTGCATCTTTAGCTAACAAAGCAAAAAAAGCGAGTGAGGGAAAAGCTGTTGCTTTTTTACTCTCTTTAGGATTATTAATTTCTGCAACACCATCTTATGCCGTAGAGTTAAATAAGTCACTTAAAACTATCATATCATTTGATAAAGAACATGCTAATAATTTTGGTAAGTTAATTATTCAAGATAGTGGTGGACGAATGAAGCCTATAAATACTCTTGCTACTGAGATTTTAGCCAAAATACATAATGGAGATTCATTAAATATTGCTGGATATAAACTAGATGCAAATCAAGTTATTTTAGGGATGATGATTAAACCAGATATTTATAAAGATATAAAAGTTATTCGTGTAAAAGATGAGAAAGTAAACACTCTTTTAGGTGCTAAAATTGGCTCAAAATATGCTTCATTCTCACAGTTTTTTATAGATCCTGCTAATATGAGAGGTTATAAATTAGCTGAAGCGGTAGAGAGTGCTGTAAGAAAAGAGGCAAAACATAGAAATAAATTAGATAAAGCAGTTTTAAAAATAGATGAGAAAGTAAATATCTCATATATGGTATATACAGGTTCACTTCTTAAAATGTGGCCTAAAAAAGATGATATAAATAACAAATGGTTCGCAACGATAGATGCTCTTCAAACTTTTGAAAAAGAGGAATCAGATAAATTACAGATGGTAGCAAGTAGTTATTTTATAGCTGTTGATGAGTCTTTAAGAACAGGAAAGTGGAAAAAGGCTAATGACACTTTGGTAAAAATAGCAGAGTATCAAAAATTTTATGGTGCTGAGGTATATCCAAGTGATAGCCGTATCGGTGCAGAAGTTTTTTACAATGAAGCAAAAATATTTGAAAGATTATATCCATACTATCTGTTAGTGGGTCTTATTCTTCTTATATTAAGTTTTGTGAAAATATTAAATCCAAGTTTTAATATAGACAGATTTACAAAAGCATCACTTTACCTTTTAATAGTGTTTTTTATAGCACACACAGTAGGTCTAGCAAATAGATGGTATATTTCAGGTCATGCTCCATGGTCAGATGGTTATGAGTCTATGATATATATCGCATGGGCAACAGTTTTAGCAGGTTTTATCTTCTCTAAACGTTCACCTATGACTTTGGCATCTACGGGTGTTTTAACTGGTCTTATTCTATTTGTAGCACACTTAAACTGGATGAATCCACAAGTAACAAACCTTGTTCCTGTTCTTAACTCCTATTGGTTAAGTATTCATGTTTCTATGATTACTGCTAGTTATGGTTTCTTAGCGTTGAGTGCATTGTTAGGGTTTATCGTTATCTTTCTTTTCATCTTCAAAAATGAGAAAAATAACTTACAAATATCACTCTCTATAAAAGAGTTAAACGCTATCAACGAAATGAGTTTAATGATAGGTTTAGTTCTTCTAACTATCGGAAATTTTTTAGGTGGTGTTTGGGCAAATGAGTCGTGGGGAAGATACTGGGGTTGGGACCCAAAAGAGACTTGGGCGTTAGTAACTATTTTAGTATATGCTATTGTTTTACACATTAGATTTTTAAAATCACTTTATAGTGAGTTTAATTTTGCAGTTATCTCTTTACTTTCATTTACTTCGGTATTGATGACGTACTTTGGAGTAAACTACTATCTTGCAGGATTACACTCCTATGCAAAAGGGGACCCTGTTCCTGTTCCAGATTTTGTGCCTATTAGTTATGCGATAATCTTTATATTTATAGCACTTGCATTTAGAAACAGAAAGGTAGCCTAAAAGATGGAGTTTAAAGGTTTCACACAAGAAACTCTCCCATTTTTAGAGTCGATAAAACAGAACAACAACAAAGAGTGGTTTGAGGCAAATCGTAGTGATTATGAAAAGCATATCTTAAATCCCTCTCGTGCATTTGTAGAGGAGTTTGGAGAACATCTCCAAGCCCTTGAACCTACCATAAATTTTTCCTCAAAAATAAACAAATCCCTTTTTAGAATCTACCGCGACACAAGACGTATGGGAGCGATAAAACTTCCTCTCAAAGAAAGAATAGGAATTATATTTTGGCAAGGTGGAGAAAAAAGATTACAAAGCTCCTCTTTTTATTTTCATTTTTCAACAGAGGAACTTTTTGTATCGGCAGGTGTTAGATGGTTTGAAAAGCCTATGTTAGATGCGTATAGAGAGTATATAAAAGATGATGTAAGACGTGATAATCTAGCAAGAGTTTTAGAGAGATTAAATGCAAAAGGCTATAAGACAATAGAGAAGGGTTATAAACGTTATCCAAGAGGGTTTAGTAAAGAGATGAGCAGTGTTGATTTAGCTCTTTATAAGGGGATGGCAACGTATAAGATATTAGACCCTACTATTATCGTAGATGGAGAGAAGTTTATAGATGTTCTTTATGGGATTTATGAAGAGATGTTGGAACTTCAGCAGATTGTTTATGAGATTAGTTTGGGGTGTGAGGTATAATGGACTGAGAAAATAAAACAACATTTAAACTAGTTTTATTTCCAAAAGAGCTAGAATAAAGTAGAGGTAAATAGAGTTTTTAAATCCCTTTTTTATAGGTCATTTTCATACAATTTTAAAGGTTATCTAAGCGAAATTATGGTTAAACATTAGATATGAAAATAGAAATAAAAGACCTAATAAACACAGAAGAAGTTTTAGAAAAGTTGGGAAAGTT
>Ga0256837_1000015_pt1 | contig 156230 bp, 179 predicted proteins | sample 4562384metaG_FD_185976 | JGI IMG/M metagenome (GOLD analysis project Ga0256837, IMG submission 185976) | Hydrothermal vent microbial communities from Guaymas Basin, Mexico - 4561-384 | ecosystem: Environmental > Aquatic > Marine > Hydrothermal vents | place: Mexico: Guaymas Basin | collected...
GTTTTACGGCAAAAACATAATATTCACTCAACATTTTATGAAAAAAGAACAAAATGATGAAACCAAAATTTAAAAAATTGGGTAGGTTGCTAATTGGCTCTGTGATTTGGGGTTATTAGAGGTGCCCTTTAGAAACTTTTATAAGGAAGAGAAAGAGAAACAGAGTATTCAATGTGAAGAGGTGGTCGAGGGAGCGCTCAATATCATCAGCTCCTCTTTGATAAATAAGAAGATCACACTTAAGAGTGACTTTCAGTGTCATAAGACCATTCATGTACTTGCTAACGAGATGAGACAGGTGATATTGAACCTCATTAAGAATGCGGAGGATATTCTGATCGAAAAAGAGATAGACTCACCTACGATATGGGTACGAACCTATCATGATAAGAGCTGTGCATATCTGGAAGTATCGGATAATGCCGGTGGGATCCCTGAAAAGATCAAAGAGAAGATATTTGAGCCGTACTTCTCTACCAAACCCAAAAAAGAGGGAACAGGGCTTGGTCTATATATGAGTAAGTTGATCATTGAAGACCATTGTCATAGAAAGCTCTATGTCAAGAACGGGAAAGAAGGGGCATGTTTTACTATACAGATAACCTTTATTTGAGAATATGGAAAAAGTGTAAAAATGGATAGGAAGGTATAAAAATAGTATTTTTTTATCTATTTATTTCTTACCTATCAATAAAAATGATATTTTTGTGTTATACTTTTGAGCAATAGGAAGTAGAATGAAGAGCGATTATAATAAATTCAAGATAGAAAAAAGTGGTGTATGGTGGAACAGCAAGATATTGAAACACTAATAGAGCTCAATCAAGACCTCTCGGTACTTTATGTTGAGGATGATGATAGTGTAAGGTTCAGTACCCTTGCACTTTTAGAGAACTTTTTCCCACATATCGATCCGGCGGAAGATGGAGTGGTAGGGCTGGAGAAGTATAAGCGTTTTTATGAGGAGGAGTCTCGATTCTACGATATCGTGATCACCGATATCAATATGCCTCATATGAACGGGATTGAAATGAGCGAGGAGATCCTCAAGATAAATCCCGAACAGAACATTATCGTGATCTCCGCACACGATGAATCTCACTATCTGCTCAAACTGATCAATGCGGGCATTACGAACTTTGTACTTAAACCGATCGATCTTAAACAGCTTCAAAACGTACTCTACCGTGTTCTCAGTGCGATCCAGCAAAAGAGAACCCTTAAAGAGCAGCATGAGAGATTGGAAAGTATCAACAAAGAGCTTGAAGAGCAAAAGAACAGAGCAGAAGAGGCATCACGTCAAAAGAGTCTTTTTTTGGCGAACATGTCCCATGAGATACGTACTCCCCTCAATGCGATCACCGGTTTTATCTCTTTGCTACAAAAGGAAGAGACCAATCCTCGACGTATCAAATATCTGGATATCATCCAGAACTCTTCAAGTTCACTGCTTCAGATCATCAATGATATCTTGGATATCAGTAAGATCGAAAGCGGTAAAATGGAAGTTGAGTTCGTTGATTTCAATCCATACAACGATCTTATTACCGTAGCGGAGCTTTTTCAGCAAAAGGCAACGGAGAAGGGTGTGGTGCTTGAGATCAAATATAATCACACCATGCCAAAGACCCTCTTTTCCGATGTGGTCAAGATCAAGCAGATACTCTCGAACCTTCTTTCCAATGCAGTCAAGTTCACTCCTGCGGGTAAAAAGATAAAATGTATTATCTGGTATCAGCATGGTAAGTTGAATATCCGTGTAAAAGATTATGGTATCGGTATCGACGAAGAGAAACAGAAGAGTATCTTTCAAGCCTTTGTGCAAGCAGAGAACTCTACAGTACGCGAGTATGGCGGTACAGGACTTGGATTGACCATTTGTGCCAAGCTTGCGGAGATGCTGGAGGGGAGCTTGACTCTTGAGAGTACACCGGGGAAAGGGAGTACCTTCCTGCTCTCTATTCCTGTAGAGGAGCGTACCTACAGTGATGACGAGAAAGAGACACCGCTTCCTGAAAAGCTCGATGGTCATATCTTGGTGGTTGACGATACCGAGACAAATCGTATGTTCATCAGTATTCTGTTAGAGAATGTAGGTCTGACCTATGATATGGCAAATGACGGTCTTGAAGCGATAGAGCAGTTCAAAAAGAACCGTTACGATCTGATCTTGATGGATGAGAATATGCCAAACCTCAATGGCACGGGAGCTGCAAAGGTGATCATGGAGATGGAAAAGGAACAAGGTCTGACACATACACCTGTTATTTCATTGACTGCCAATGCACTCAAAGGTGATAGAGAACGCTTCTTGCAAGCGGGAATGGATGACTACCTGAGTAAACCGATAAACCCCGATACACTCTTACGACTGCTTGCAAAGTTCTTATAGATATATAACTGCCTTTTTTTTGGAAAAAGGCAGAGATGTAACAAATAAGATCAATTTACTCCTAATTAAATTTTTTCCTCAAAATCCTTATCAAAACCCCATTCTTTATGTTAAACTAACCCAAATAAAAAGTCCACATATAAGGAAATTATCATGCTAAAAGAACTTTACTATCCCAATCCGGAGTTGGTGAAAGAAGCAAGGATCGGTTCTATGGAGCAGTACTGGTATCTGCAAAATAGAGCGAAGAATGACTATGAAGGGTTTTGGGGCGAGTATGCTAAAGAGAAGATCGACTGGATCAAGCCTTTCCATACAGTCCTAGATGAGTCGGACGCTCCGTTTGTCAAATGGTTTGACGGTGGTAAGCTCAATGTCGCTTACCAGTGTATAGATAGACATCTTGATACACGCAAGAACAAAGCGGCGATCATCTTTGTCGGAGACAGAGGAGAAGAGATAGCCGTGACTTATCAGGATCTCTACAGAAACGTGAACAGGTTCGCCAACCTGCTGAAAGAGGACTTTGGTGTTCAAAAGGGTGACAGGGTTGTCATCTATATGCCGATGATCCTTGAAGCGGCGTATGCAATCTTGGCGTGTGCGCGTATTGGTGCGGTACACTCCATCGTATTTGGCGGGTTCAGTGCCGAAGCGCTCAAAGACAGGGTCCTCGATGCGGAAGCAAAAGTGGTCATTACCGCGGATGGTGCTTACAGAAAGTCCAAGCCATATATGCTCAAGCCTGTGGTTGACAAAGCGCTTGAAGCGAATGATACACCGGTGGAAAAAGTACTCGTTGTCGAGCGTAACGGTGAGGATGTCGAGTGGGTAGCAGGACGTGACTACTCATATAATGAACTTATTAAAGACAAAGGCATTACGTGTGCACCTGAAGTGATGGAGAGTGAAGATCCGCTTTTCCTTCTCTATACCTCAGGAAGTACAGGGAAACCCAAAGGGGTACAGCACAATCAGGCTGGGTACATTCTCTGGGCACAAATGACCATGGAGTGGGTCTTTGATGTCAAAGAGAACGATACCTACTGGTGTACGGCGGATATCGGTTGGATCACGGGGCATACCTACATCATCTACGGACCGCTTGCCATGGGTGCGACGACCGTGATGTTCGAAGGGGTCATTACCTATCCTGATGCAGGTCGTCCGTGGCAGATCGTAGAGTCTCTTGGTGTGAACCAGTTCTATACCGCACCGACAGCCATCAGGGTACTACACAAGATGGGTGAAGATGAGCCTAAAAAGTATGACCTCTCTTCTCTCAAAGTACTAGGAACGGTGGGAGAGCCTATCGACCCGACGGCATGGAAGTGGTACTATGAGGTGGTAGGTAACAGCAAGTGTGCCATTGTCGATACCTACTGGCAGACAGAGACGGGTGGACACATCGTCTCTCCGCTTCCTGGTGCAACCCCTATCAAACCGGCATGTGCGACACTGCCTCTGCCGGGTATCATGGCGGAGATCCTCGACCCTGAGACAGGAGAGAAGGTTGAAGCGGGAGAGGGCGGATATATGTGTATCACACGCCCTTGGCCATCACAGATCAGAAATGTCTGGGGTGATCCTGAGCGTTACAAGAAGTCCTACTTCGGGGATGTCAAAAAAGACGGTAAGCCGGTCTACTTTACCGGTGACGGTGCGGTGTATGATGAGAACGGTTACATCACCATTACCGGACGTACCGATGATGTCATCAACGTTTCAGGACACAGAATGGGAACGGCAGAAGTTGAAGCGGCTATCAAAAAACATGAGAATGTCGCTGCCGTTGCGGTTGTCGGAAAACCGCATGAGCTCAAAGGCGAGGGGATCTTTGCCTATGTCGTCCTTAAGAGTGATGAAGGTGTTGGTGACGAGATCGAAGAGGTCAAAGCGATCAATAACATCATTAAGCAGGAGATCGGTAATATTGCGATCTGTGATGATATGGTATTTGTTCCAGATCTGCCTAAGACCCGTTCAGGGAAGATCATGCGAAGAATCCTTCGAGCCCTTGCCAAAGGTGAGAAGATCACACAGGATACTTCTACTCTTGAAGATCCGAGCATTGTACCTACGATCGAGGAGATCATTCAGTGTAAGTGCTAAGACAGCTGCACTTTCTCTACATGACACCCTTGGGGTGTCTATAGAGCTTCCATTAAAGCTTTTACTTTTTTCAAATCCTCAAATACCTCTTTTTTGGCACTGGGGTTACGCAGTAGAAAACTTGGATGATAGGTAGGAATAAGCGTATATCCCTCTTGTTGAAGCAGTGTGCCCCGAATCTTGGTAATGCCTGTCTCATCCCCCGTCATATAGTGGTATGCCGTACCTCCCAATGTAATGATGATCTTCGGATCGATCAGCGCGATTTGTTTTTGCAGGAACGGCTGGCAGGTATGCGCTTCACTAGGCGTTGGTATACGGTTGTTGGGTGGTCGGCACTTAACGATATTGGCGATATAGACTGCTTCTCTTGGAATAAGGAGGACATTTTCGATCATCTTGGTCAAAAGTTCACCCGATCGGCCGACAAAGGGGCGTCCCATCTTATCTTCCGTAGCACCGGGGCCTTCACCAATGAACATAATATCCGCTTGTGGGTCTCCCTCTCCGAAGACCATATTTGTCCGGTGCTTGCTTAGTTCGCACAGATGGCATTGAAGTGCTTGCGCTTTCAGCTTTTCCAGATCATCAGGGAGGAAGAGATCGGGCTCACTCTCTTTATAGATCGATGCGGAGGTATAACGGAACCCTAGCTGTTTAAGCGTATAGAGCTGTTTGAGAAGAAGGGCGTTTTTGAGATTTTTCATGGTGTTATTATATCGGTATGTGCTTAGATATGGTAAAGTTAAGTTTTTTGGATAAAATAGAGCTATTATCTCATTAATGCTATAATTAACAGATATTTATCTGATAGAATTGATTTGATTTTAAGGAGTATCGTATAATGAGTAAAAGAATACTAATAGTTGATGATGTGGATTTCAATATTGAATTTGAAGCAAAGCTGATCCGTTCGCTTATGGCGGACCGAAACGTTGACGTAGAGATCGATACGGCGGATTCTGTTGCAATGGCGATGGAGAAGATCGAGAAGAACAGACCTTATGATGCAATGATCATCGATATGAACCTTCCCGACGGAACAGGTGTCGAGATCGCTAAAAAGGCACGTAGCCAAAATAAAAAGACACGTTTGGCAGCATTGACGATCTATCCGAACGAATATGAGAAAGAGCGTGAGTCCTTCGATCTGTTCTTAAAAAAACCGATCATGCTCGATTCCTTTAAGAACAGCTTCCTTCAGCTACTTGAGATGTGATCGAAAATAATATATAGCGGAAGAGAAGGAGGGGGAGCTTATGATGTTGGAGAGAGATCCGTTAACGGGATTGTATCGTTATGAGGCATTGGTAGAAGTACTGAAAGAAAAATTTGGAGAGGGGAGTGGTGAGTTTAAGTTGGTGCTCTTTTGCATTGAATTTGATGATCTTGCACGTTTTAATGATACCTTCGATATCGATCTTGATGAACAGCTTCTTATCCAACTGGCCGATACATTTCGTAAGCTTACTAGCGATAGAGATATCGTAGCACGGGCGGGTACCTACCGTTTTGTATGGCTCTCTGAAGGGACAAGCTCTAAAGAAGAGGCATATAATAAAGCACAAGCGATCCTTAATACACTGCAAGAGCCTTTCTGTATTGCAGGGAATATGTTCTATATCACTGCTTCAATCGGGATATCTCTCTCTTCCAATGAGAACAATAGTGCGATAAAGATGCTCAAGAGTGCCGAGAACACTATGCGTATGGCACAGAAAAAGGGCACGAACCATATTGAGATTGGATCAAATGAACCTAATCCTTCTCTCAAGACCGAGCTGCGTTTAATGAAAGATCTTCCTTCAGCCATTGATAACGGAGAGATCTATTTTGTTTACCAGGGACAGTATTCTTTAAAAGAGAAGCGCTTCGTGGGTGCAGAGATCCTTACACGTTGGCTGCATCCTGAGCTGGGGCATATCTCGCCAGGAGAGTTCATCCCTCTTGCAGAAAAAAGTGGAATGATCAGTCCATTGACAACAAAGATATTGGTAGCCTCCTCTTGTATGTTTAGGGAGTTGGAGGCACATGGTATCAAAGACTTCTCTCTATCTGTGAATATCTCCCCTTACGTACTTTTGGAAAAAAGCTTTTGTGATACGGTAGCTTTTCTCATAGAGAATTACGGACTTGCCGATAGCCAGTTGAACTTTGAGATCATGGAAGATACGATCTCTCAGAACCTTGAGAACTTTACACATCTCCTGAGTAAGATAAAGCAACGTAACATAGGTATCGAGATCGATGATTATGGGACTGGGAATACCTCTTTGAACTATTTGATCTCACTGCCGATCGATACGATCAAGATAGATCGTTCTTTTGTGAGCGATATAGATAAACATCCTAAGAAGTATGCACTTCTCTGTGCGATCATTGATATGGCAAAGGCATTGGAACTGGATGTCATTATTGAAGGGGTTGAAACGGAAATGGAGATCGCACTTCTTAGAAAGTTCGAGAATATTGTCGTTCAAGGGTATTACTTTACCAAACCGTTGAGCGAGTCCGAATTTATCGCTCTTTTAACGGAAAAATAAATAAAAAGGGTATATACTAGCACCCTTCTTCCAACACCTCTTTGATCCTCTTTTTGCTGAACGGTTTGCCTATGCGGCTATTAAAGAGTCCCTTTTCTTGCTCTTGTGTAACGTCTCCTGAGATCGAAACCGCAAAGAGTGGTTTTGTTTTTTTCGCTCTCTCATGTCTTCGAAAGGCTTGAAGTACTTCCGTACCTGTAAGTTTTGGCATATGCTGATCTAGGAATGCAAGGGTATATGGACTCTGAGTATCTAGTGCATGCTTAAGTAGACCAAGTGCTTCTTCTCCATCCTTGGCAGTATCTATTTGGTAGAACTCTTCGGAAAGGATCGCTTTGATAAGCTCAACATTGATCCTGTCATCATCTACGATCAATACACGCTTGGGAGTATTGACCGATATGAACTTATAGAGTTCGGGTGCATAGTAGGTATATTGGGAGATGATCGAGATGTTATCGCTTATGATACTGCTGTTCATCGAAAGGAACGATCTCTCTATGACGATCACGGGAATTTGTCTCTGTTGATGATATGTCAGAGTCTGCTCTTTCCATAGCTTTTCAAAACATATTAGATGTGTAAGATCCGAGGTAGGCTGTTTCCCTTTCATAAGAATGGAGAGGTTCTCTTTTTTTAAACCGAACTTTGAGAGATATCTCAAAATATTCTTACTGCTTTCAACATCTTCTCTATCCATCATGATACCAAGTTTGATATGTGCTGTTTGAGATGGCTTGAACATCGGTGTCATTTGAGAGACCTCTACGGGTATGGTGAAGTAGAAACTACTTCCTTTATCCAGTTCACTTTTAAGTTTAAGCTCTCCACCTAGTTTTTTCACATAGTCTGCACAGATACTTAACCCAAGTCCTGTACCTCCGTAAGTAGCTTTCGTCTCTTCTTCTGCCTGTGTAAATGCTTGAAATATCTCGGACTGTTTCTCTTTTGCGATACCTATACCCGTATCGGTCACACTAATAGAAAGCTGATGGTTCATAGCGATATATTTAACCATGAAGTTGACACTTTTTTGGCTTGGTGTGAATTTATAGGCATTATTAAGAAGGTTCATTAATACACGTTTTAGTAAGGTGGTATCTAAAAGTACCTCTTTAGGAATGAACGGGTCGATATAGATATTATACTGGATGGATTTACTGCTCATATTGGCAGAGAAACCTTCTGCAATATCGGCAAAGAACTTTGTTGGACTGACCTGTTGTGGCTTGGATACCTGTTGCTCTTTTGGGGATGAGAGATTATCCAGAATGGATGTTGTCAGTTCATTGATGAACTGTGCACTCTCTTTGGCATTTTTGACATATTGCAAGATACGTGGATCATCGAGTTTTTCTTCAAGAAGTTCAAGGAACCCATGGAGTGTATTTGCAGGTGTTCGAATATCATGTACCGTATTGGCCAAAAAACCGATCATTGAGTCTGGGGCTATCTCTACGGGTGCTTGCCGGATCTTCTCCGCTCGTTCTACGATCTGCTCGGAAGCGATACGTAAGGGTCTTTCATGCGCAACACTTTTAGGAAGGATACGCTGTTTTTCCGGATACATCTGGTAGATCACTTTGCTTAGGAATGGAACTATTGCCTGAAGCAGTTCCATATCTTCTTGATCGAAGTTCTTGATCTTTTTAACCGATGCATAGGCAGTGACCATTCCCAAGAATTGATCTTGATCGATAATAGGAACGATCAATTGTGATTTTATTTTGATATTGTCGGGATTATCAACCTCGGGAACATACCCTTTTTCACTGGCGATATAGTTGTATATCCCACTGCTTAGAGTAAAAAAACACTTTGCCAAGATCCCTTTTTGTCCCAGCATTGAGAGTTCTTTCAGTGTATTGTCGTCACGCTCTCTTCTAAGCGTGGCGCTCTCTTGATGAAAGATCCATAAAGAAGCGAACTCGGTACCGGTAACCTCTTTGATCAGTGCTTCTACGATCTGGTTGATCTTTGTTCTGTCCTGTTCATGCTCAAGTTGATTTGTTATATTGCTTAAAAGTCTTTTCAGGTCTTTAATATCCAGTTTTTCATGCATTGTTGATATTCCTATCGATTTATGGTTGGGTGAATTATAATGAAATGGCTCCAAAAAATATGTAGGATAAATCCTACAGACAATTTTTATCTTTTGAGATAAAATACGCATAACAATTTAATATGAAGAAAATATGAAGGAGCATAAGATCATGCAACGATCTGAACCAACAGATATTGAACGTGAGGTAAGTAGTGTGGATATGATCGTATCCAAAGGAGATGCAGAGGGGAATATTACCTACACTAACCCGATCTTTATGAAGATCTCAGGGTATACACAAGGGGAACTATTGGATAAACCGCACGCTATTTTAAGGCATCCGGATATGCCAAAGGTGATATTTAAATATCTTTGGGAGAACCTACAAGCAGGAAAAGAGGTAATAGCTTATGTAAAGAATCTCTGTAAAGACGGAAGTTACTACTGGGTAATTGCTCAGGTACGTGTGGCAAAGAACCCTGACGGTTCATTTAGAAACTATGTCTCTACAAGAAGATGTATCACACAAAGTGCGAAAGAGAAGATATCTGCACTTTATGCCTCTTTAATAGAGATAGAGTCTGCTAAAGGGATCGAGGCTTCGGAAAAAGCACTGGAGGCATTTTTGGTAGAGAATGGACACACATTTGAGACATTCAATACGTGTATGACACAACTTAACACAAAATAAACACTAGGAGAATATAATCATGATCGATTTTAATAATGCAATGAAAAGGCTTAGGGCCGTTAACGGATATTTGGGATCTGCGGTATTGAACTACTCAGGAGAGACACTCTATATCGATAATGAGAATACGGGGACAGATATCCCATACTCTGCGAGTATCTTCAACGATGCCTACAGAATGGTTTCAGAATCCTCTCTGGATGTCGGTTTTTCCGAGGCATCATCATTGGAGGCAAAAACACTCGATGGTCATGTCTTTTTGATCAACAGTGCCGGTGCATACGCTGAGGATCAGTTCGTGAAGATCAACGTATTTGCGATCTTTAGAGATGATGGAAATGTCGCATTGGCAAAGATGATCATGGATAAAGCATCGAAAATGATGTCTGACGAGTTGGGAAAACTCTAAGAAAATTTAAAAAGGTGTTCTCATCAAAACGTTATATTTTATCAGACATGCGAAGTCGAACTGGCAGGATGAAGGTGCCAGTGACTTCGAACGAGGTATCACTAAAAAAGGTAAAAAGAGTATTGAGACGATTGCTTCTTATCTGAAGCTTCGTGGTGTTATGCCAGATCGCATACTCTCAAGTTGTGCATCACGGGCACAGGAGAGTGCGGATAAGATCGCAAAGATCCTCTCATATGAGGGGCGTATCGAATATTTGCAAGAGTTGTACTATACACCTACGGAGGTTATGCATGAGATCCTTCTTATGCAAGATGATGCAGACGATACGATCTTTGTGATCGGACATAATCCTCAATTGACCGATATGGTGAACCTATTGGTAGATGATCATGTAGCAAAAATTCCTACTATGGGGGTAGTGGCGATCAATTTTGATATTGAGCACTGGAGTGAATTGTCGTATATTCGGGGGGAGTTGGATTTTTTTATTTATCCTAAACAGTTCAAGTATTATATTCCTAAACAGATCAGGGCGATTTTAGAACGTACCTAAAAATATAAAATCATATACTTTTCTTATCCTAAAATGATATAATATCAATAGGTACAGTATGTAAAAGTCTTGTATGAGGGGTGAATATATTTATTAAAAGGCAAAAGAAGGAGAATATTTTGTCTCAAAAAACAGTTGAGGAGTTATTGTCTGTTGATGGAGAACTTAGTCTACTTTATGTAGAAGACAATAAAGATGTACGTGATAGTATGGTGGAGTTGCTCGAACATTACTGTAGCGACTTCGATGTTGCAGTGGATGGACAGGAAGCATGGGAGAAGTACCAGTCTTACCATAAAAAGACGGGGCATTATTACGATATCGTTCTAACCGATATCAATATGCCGAAAATGAGTGGTATTCAACTTATCGAGAAGATCCGTGAACGGAATGAGCGTCAGATCATTGTGGTGATCTCTGCGCATAATGAGCTTGACATGCTTTTAAAGCTGATCGAACTGGAGATCTCGAATTTCATCGTGAAACCTTTGGAGATGGATCAGTTCGAAAGGGTCTTTGCCCGTGTGATCAATATTGTTCACCAACGGCGGACCTATTACCGCTTGAATGAAGATCTACAAAGAACAAAGATGCTTGCAGAACAGGCTACACAGTATAAAAGTCAGTTTCTGGCAAATATGTCACATGAGATACGTACTCCACTCAATGCGATCATCGGATTTATCTCACTTCTTCGTGAACGAGAGGATGATGAGACAAAGATGAAGTATTTGGATATCATTATGAACTCATCGGACTCACTCCTCCAACTGATCAATGATATTCTTGATGTGAGTAAGATCGAAAGCGGTAAGCTTGAGATCGAACCGCAGAACTTCAATCCATATAAGGATCTTATTACGGTTGCAGAACTTTTCCAGGCCAAAGCGGCGGAGAAGGATATCGTGCTTACGATCAAATACAACAACTCCATACCTGAACTACTATATGGAGACTCATTACGTATCAAACAGATCTTCTCCAATCTTCTTTCCAATGCCATTAAGTTCACACCTGAAGGCTCCAAGGTCAAGTGTGTCATCTGGTATAAAGACGGCAATCTCAATATCATGGTCAAAGATTACGGGATCGGTATCAGTAAAGAACAGCAGCAGAAGATATTCCAGCCCTTTACCCAAGCGGATGGTTCGATCGTGCGTAAGTATGGCGGTACGGGACTGGGCTTGACTATCAGTATGGAGCTTAGCAGGCTCTTAGGCGGTGAGTTGACACTAAAGAGTGAAGAAGGAAAAGGAAGTGTTTTCCGTCTGAGTCTGCCTATTCCTTTAGGAAAAGAGGAGAAAGAGGAAGAAGAGGAGAGTATCGAGAAGTTAGAGGGGCATGTTCTGGTGGTTGAAGATTATGAAGCGAACCGCATGTTCGTTGGGATCATTCTTGAAAATGCCGGTTTGACGTATGATATTGCACATGATGGAGTAGAAGCGATCAAAAAGTTCAAAGAGAACAAGTATGATCTTATCTTAATGGATGAGAATATGCCGAACCTCAATGGGACCGAGGCGACCAAAGAGATCTTGCGTCTTGAAAAGGAGCAAGGGCTTTCACATACACCCATCGTCTCCCTTACGGCCAATGCCCTAAAAGGTGACCGTGAACTCTTCCTTGCATCAGGGTTCGATGATTATCTAAGTAAACCGATCGATCCTCAGAAGCTTCTTAAGACAATGAAGCGTCTGTTGAACTCCTGTCCCCTACCTAGCTAGTTTGCCGTAATTCAAATGCAAACTGAATAAGCTGCGCGCTATTTTCTAAGTGCAGCTTCTCCAAGATACGTGTACGATAGGTAGAGACGGTCTTGGGGCTTAACGATAGCTTTTTTGCGATCTCTTGAAACGTCAATCCGTCCGAGAGTAGTGTCAGGACCTCCAACTCTCGTTGCGAAAGTGTCGAGAGAAGGTCTTGGGCTGAAGCTTCAAGAGAAAAACCAAACGGTAGGCTCTCTTGTAGGGTTTGACTGACATATTTTCTTCCTGCCATTATCTCTTCTATGGCACGGATCACTTCATTACTGAGTATGGTTTTGTTAAGATAGCCAGATGCACCTGCTTTAAATGCCCGTATTGCATAGATCTCTTCAGGATATGCACTGAGTATGAGGATCGGAAGTTCAGGTAAGATCCCTTTGATCTTTTTGATCGAATCTAAACCATTACTGTCTCCAAGGTTAAGGTCGAGGACAAGCAGATCTATGGAAGTTGTATCCAATGCTTTCATAAGTGCTACAAGTGAGGATGCAGAGATAACTACTTTCATCTTGTGAGATTCGATGATCATACTTAATCCGCTACGGACGATCTCATGATCATCGGCTAAACCTATCTTGAACATCGTTCCTCCCTAAAAACTTATATCTTTCACTATACATTATTTATTCTTTAAGGATACTGTGAGTGAATTGAAGTAATAATTACAGACAGTGTTATGCTGTTTATTTGTTATTATGTAGACAATATCTAGCAAACAAGCTCTTAAGAAGGCAGAGACAATGGAAGAATTAATTGAAGAGACAAAACGTATCGCACAGGCGCGATTTCAAACATTTGGGTTCGGTGAGGCTCAGATTGAACAGCTATTGGCGTCGGGGGAGAGAGATCTAAAAAAGGAGCTTGAGCATTTAAGAGAGCTTCTTATGCAAGAACCATGTGATCTTGATGCGATCAATCGGTCATTACATGCGCTTAAAGGTTTGGTGTTAAATATGGGAAATGATGATGCGGCAGAGAAACTTTCGGAGTTGAGGGGCTCTGAAGATCCTCAAGAGAAGATAGAAACGCTCAAAAGGTTGACACATATCGCATAAAACTGATAGAATTCCAAGATAATTGCCGATAAAGGCATATAATTGTACTATAATTGATATACTCATGAAGGGTAGTAATGATTTCAAGAAAGATTGTTTTAGTCGGGGATTTCTCAACGGGTAAAACAAGTTTGATCCGGCGTTTTGTCGATAACCAGTTCAGTGACAGTTATTTAAGCACGATCGGTGTGAAAATATCTAAAAAACAGATCCCTCTTAAAGAGGAAGTGATACAAGCACTGATCTGGGATATTGAGGGGGGTACACCTAATAAACCGGTCAACACGACATATCTTCTTGGTGCACACGGATGTATTTTGGTGGCAGATAGTACCCGTGAAGAGACTATTGAGAATATAGATGGTTATCTTGATATTGTTAAGAAGTGTGCACCTAAGTCGGCATTTATTTTAGTGTTGAACAAGTGCGATATGTTAAATGAGATCGAGAAAGAGTTGCTCTATAAAGGGGTTGGAGAACGTTTTAAAGACCGGATAGAACATATCTATCTCGCTTCGGCAAAAACAGGTGAAGAGGTAGAGACGATGTTTAGAGCGATCGCTACCTTGGTAAGTCCAAAAGGCTAAAGATGCATATTCAAGAAGTATTTAATGCGATCTATGCCAACCATCTTTATGAATATCTGGTTATCGATGAATCTCGTAAGATCATTGAGTATTCCGATAAGGCATTCTCTTTATGTTTGAACCGTCCGGAGAACTGTAAAGAGATGATCTTAGAAGAGGTTCTTCCTGAACTATGCGGTTTGGAAGAAGAGATAGAAAGGGTCTTTTCCGGAGATTCTTCCTCATTTACTCTCCCTTATATCTTTAAGGAACCTGATACCTATGTACATATTCATATCCATCCCGGACGTGAGAAGCAAGTATCCAAACCCGAAGAGAACCGTTATGAGAGCGTTATCATTCTTTTTGAAAATATCTCTGAGATCGCTACGGCACAACAAAGTTTGATCCAAGAGAGAAATGAAAAAGCGCTTTTGGTTAAAGAGGTTTCCCAAAAGAACATACTGCTCAAGCGTTTCAATGCACAAATGCAAGAGTTGGTGGATGAAGAGATACGAAAGAATATGGAAAAACAGCGTATCGTAGAACTTCAATCCCGCTATTCCCAGATGGGAGAGATCATCAGCATGATCATTCACCAATGGAAACAGCCTCTCAATGCTATGAGTATTATTGTCAATGTTCTCAAATTGAACTTGATGAAAAATACGCTCTCTCCAAATGAGATCAAGAATAAGCTTGACGATATCCTCTCTCAGATCAAATATATGGATCAGACGGTCAAGGATTTTCAGAACTTTTTCAATCCCTCGAAAGAACAGATACGCTTTAAAGCATATAATGTGATCCAAACGGTATTTGACCTTGTAGGATATACCTATGAGCATAAAAATATCTCATTGGAATTAGAAGGTGATAAAGAGGTCAGTATTGTTGGCCATCCCAATGAGTTCAGTCAGGTCATATTGACACTGCTTCAAAATGCAAAAGATGCCTTTATGGAACACCCTAGAGAGGATATGCGTATTGTTGTACGTATTGAGAAAGAGAAAGACCATGCAGTTATTATCGTAAGGGATAATGCCGGTGGTATTCCCGAAGAGATTATCGATAAGATATTCGATCTCTATATGACAACAAAAGAGCAGGGAACCGGTCTTGGACTCAATATTGCAAAACAGATGGTCGAGAAGAACATGAACGGTAGGCTCAGTGTACGTAATGTTGAAGAGGGTGCGGAGTTCAGGGTCTATATATGATAAAAAAACCGCTTTTGCTCTTTCTTCTTTCCTTGATTCTACTTATCATCATCGCCGTAGTATACCAGCGCTACTGCAAGTCCAAACCAAACGGTTGTAAAAAGGTTGAACGTAGTGCCGATGAGAGCTATCCGCAAAAAGGGATAGACTGGTAAGGCTGTTAACTATTTACCGCTATAATGGCACTCTAATTTAAGCGTGCTTCGATCAACGACTTTCTTTTTTGACCTTTAGGGTCTACAAATCACCAACTCCTTTGCCTTGGATCGACATTATACCCTAATGACAGGCACAGAACACACATAGGATATTTATGTCATTTACAAATTTGGGACTCAACGACTCCCTGCTCAAAGCGATCAAAGATCAAGGGTACGATACCCCAACACCCATTCAAAAACAAGCTATTCCTGTTGTCATCGAAGGCAAGGATGTCCTTGCCGCTGCACAGACAGGTACGGGGAAAACGGCTGGTTTTACACTGCCATTACTAGAAAGGCTCTCTCAAAGCAACCCAAAAATGGGTAAAAAACAGATTCGTGTACTGGTCTTGACACCTACGCGTGAATTGGCGGCACAGGTAGCAGAGAGTGTGGAGACGTATGGAAAGCATATGAAGTACACTTCTACGGTTATTTTCGGTGGGGTGGGGATCAATCCGCAACTTGCCACACTGCGTAAAGGGGTAGATATTGTTATCGCCACACCGGGGAGACTGCTCGATATCGCATCACAAAAAGGTATTGACTTCTCGGCACTGGAGACACTGGTACTCGATGAAGCGGACAGAATGCTCGATATGGGATTCATCCATGACATTAAAAAACTGATGAAGATGATGCCAAAGCAGAGACAGACCCTACTCTTTTCCGCTACTTTCTCCAAGGAGATCAAGCAGTTGGCATCGGGATTGCTTAATGATCCCGTACTCATTGAGGTTGCACGAGAGAATACAACATCAGAACAGGTAAGCCAAGTGGTCTATCCTGTTGATAAACGCAGAAAGAGAGAGCTCCTCTCTCAGCTCATTAAAACAAAGGACTGGAGACAGGTTCTGGTCTTTACCCGTACCAAGCATGGGGCGAACAAGTTGACAAAACAGCTTGAAGAGGCAGGCATAACGGCAGCTGCCATTCACGGGAACAAGTCGCAAGGAGCAAGAACCAAGGCGCTTGCGGCATTCAAGTCAGGTGAAATACGTGTCCTTGTTGCCACTGATATTGCAGCAAGAGGAATAGACATCGACCAACTTCCGCATGTGGTTAATTACGAACTGCCGAACATTCCTGAAGATTACGTACACCGTATCGGTCGTACCGGACGTGCAGGGCAGAGTGGCGAAGCGGTCTCTTTGGTCTGTATCGATGAACATAAACTCTTGGCAGACATTGAACGTTTTACCAAATCAAAGATCAAAAAAGTGGATATTGAAGCTTTTAGACCCGATCCCGATATTAAAGCCGAGCCGATCCAAAACGGAAGAGGCGGTGGACAGAGACGCGGTGCCAATACAAGAGGACGAAGCGGTGGTAACAGCAGCCGTAACCGTTCGACACAAAGAAGCAGGAGCAGAGCATGAGAAAGACATTTCAACTAGTAGACCCCAAAAAACATGAAGACCGCGTACTTGAAGCGATCAAACACGAGATCCGTAAATATGTAAAAAGAGAGAAGAAAAAAGAGCTCCCTGAAAAAGAGACGATGTATTGGGATTTTGACTGTAAGATAGGTGCGAGTATAGAAGATGCCAAAACTGTTGTCTTTGAGGAGCTCATTCAATCACTGGATAGATTGAAAGCTTCCGGTGCTGCCGAGGTGTATGTGGAGGTCATTGCAAAGGCTGTACCGAAGCCACCTAGAACAGAGAATAAAGAGAAAGTAGCTGACAAAGCGGAAGAGGCGTAGGCCCTCTTCTCAATGTATTAAATAGTTACCGATCATTTAGCAACCTCTCTAGCCAACTTTGTGTTTCCAAGAAACTCTCTCCATACATATTTAGAATACGTAGTAATTTAAAGTTTACTTTATGGATATTTTTAAAAGATATTGGAATAAAAAAAGGTTTATTAAGGAGTTATATAAAAATAAGCCCGCAAATGCGGGCTTGAAAATGTAGGAGAATTAGTCCGCTACAGTCACTTCAACCGGAGTTGATTCCCAGATCCCGTGTTTTGTACAGTATCCGTGAGCAACAAGGTTGAGTTTGCTTTTCATTGGTCTGATGTTGAATGTTACTTCAGCGTGAGACTTCTCGTTTCCAAGAGTACCAGGTACGAAAGTAGCCATTGCAAGTTTTGTGTCACCGTCAAAAAGTGTGATAGACTCGATGTAGTGATCGAAATCATCAGGGTGTGTATACTCGTTACCCATTTTTACGTTTACTTTAAGCATTTCACCTTTTTTTGCTTCACCCTCTACAGTGATAAATGGTGAGTGTCTGTCGATAAGGTCTTTTTTCGCTTCTCTATCGATCTCTGAAATGTCTTGGTATTTATTGATCTTTGGCATATTCAATCCTTTTAATTTGGTTTTGTGGGAGTATTATAACATAAAAAGTTAATAAATAGGATAAAAAATGTCTTATTTAACTTTTTTTACTTTTGCTTTGGGGTATAATGGGTACAAAAAGGTATAAGTATGAGAGTTGAGCCTACTGTTTTAAATGGAGCACTGCATGGGCAATTACCATCGACATTTAGTCTGTTGTGTTGGAATCTGCATAAACAGGGTTCTTTGGATCCTGTGGTAAGCGAATGGCTCGAACGTGTCAATTGGATATCGGACCTGATGTTGTTTCAAGAAGCTGCATGGCAAGAGCCGCTTTCTTTGGATATGTGGCAGGGGTATGATGTTGCGGCTGTTGCCAACCTCAAATGGCAAGAACGGCGTTATGGTGTGATGAGCCTCTCATTAGCTAAGGTGTTGGGGGTAGAGGGGTATTTGAGCTTACATCGAGAAGTGGGATGGACAACGCGCAAAGGGGCACTTTTTTGCCGTTACGGGGTAGATGGAACTATTTTGTTAACGGTAAATGTCCATATGTTGAACTTTCATCACGATGTGGCATATGAAGATGAGTTGGCACGCTTAGAATATCTTTTGGAAAGGTATGAAGGAGCATTGATCCTAGCAGGGGATTTTAACACATGGAACCGTAGGCGCACACTGCTTTTGAAAACGATGTGCCGGAGGTTGAAGTTGCGTCATGTGGCAGTGAAGGGTGTGCGAAGATTTGGCAGATATGCTTTAGACCATCTCTTCTATCGGGGTGTGCAGATGGTTGATGCCTCCGTACTTCAAACACATCGACTCTCCGATCATCACCCGATACGAGTGTGTTTTACGATGCCACGATCCGTTTGATCGCCTCAGAGCAGGCAATAAGCCCGAAAGTCCCTGTGACGGCAACGCAAGAGCCTTTCTCTTTACACTTATCCTCTTCGGACGAGAAGATGACCGTGAAATTCCGGTCGAATTTTGCTTTTTTAAGCTCGTTTCTGACCTTTCTAGCCAGTGCGTTCCCATGGGTCTTCCAGATGCCTGCTACCTCTATTTTGGTGGTATCGTACCGTTTGGCAGAGCCCATTGCCATAATGAGCTTCTTGTAGCACTTCTTGGCTACTTCTATTTTGACCTTGGTGGTATCTGCGGCATCGATGATGATATCGTAAGGCTCAAAATCAAATGATGCCACCCATGTCATATCCATTTTCTGTTCCATCCCTTTAATACCGGGGTAGAGGGCTATGAGCGTGGCGACCTTGCTCTCTCCAACCGCATCTGAGCCTATTTGCCGATTACGGTTTGTTTCATCGAAGGTATCGTAGTCGATAATGGTAATGTCGGTCACACCTGAGCGGTAGAGGCAGTCAAGCGCATAGGAGCCGACTCCGCCTACGCCCAAAATGAGTACTTTGGCTTGTTGGAGTTTTTCGAAGTCCTCTCCAAAGAGCATGCGGCAGCGATGGAACCTCATTGTGCTGCTCCGCAATACAATGAGGAGTGAGGAGTGAATAGTGTCGGTATGCAATGCTTTTGTCTTATATACCAATAACTAATATGACTACTGTTCATTGAACCACTCCTGAAGGGTGTTTATCTCATCATGTGCGGTCATATCGAGTTGAATGGGGCTGATGGAAACATAGCCGTCATTGACCGCTTCGAAGTCGGTGGTGTGTCCTTGTGTGTCCATCCAGCCCAGTTCGGGCAGTCCGATCCAGTAGTACTCTTTGCCTCTGGGGTTGTAGTGTACTTCAGCATTGTGGGCGTAGAGACGGTTGCCGGCACGGGTGACCTTGAAGCCTTTGCATCGGTTCTTAGGAATAGGAGGAATGTTGATATTGAGAAATTTACGTGGCGGCAGAGGAAAATCACCTTTGAATATCTTTTCTACTAGAGTTGCAATGCTTTTTTGTGCCAATGCGTATCCAAACTCATCGATGCTTTTGCCGTGTTCTGCGTAGACCTGGCTGACAGCAATACCCGGAATACCTTGAAGTACCGCTTCCATCGCTGCTGATGCGGTTCCTGAGTAGGTGATGTCCTCACCCATGTTCGAGCCTATGTTGATGCCGGAGATAACAATGTCTGGTTTATGCTCTTTAAAGAGCTTGTTGAGTGCCAGAAAAACACAGTCGGACGGTGTACCGTCGTCGAGTTTATAGAAGTTTGGCTCAAGCTCGATGAAGTGGAGGGGGCGTGTCAGTGTCAGTGAGTGTCCGCAAGCGGACTTTTCGCTACTAGGTGCGACCACAACCACCTTCCCAAGGGGTTTGAGCGCCTCGATGAGCGCATGTAAGCCTTTTGATTCGTATCCGTCGTCGTTGGTGATGAGTATGCGTTTTGTTTGTGCCATATGCTTGACCTTTGTTCTTGTGTGGGAAGTATATACAAAAGGGTATGAAATGTCAAAGTTTTAAACTTAAAAATAGATTTACAACTCCAATTTATTGAATTAAAAATAGATCTATAAGTCTAATTTTGATAGAATGGATAAAAATTAAGAGAGGATAGACCATGTTGGATGAGCTTAGGGAGTATCAGCGTACGCTTTTTGCTAAAAACAATTTTATCTATAAACGATATTTTCACCGTACACTTAACCTCGATAAAAAGCTGGTAGGTCTTATTGGTGCCAGAGGGGTGGGAAAAACGACCTACCTTATTCAGTACCTCAAAGCACTCGATATCCCTTTTAGTCAAAAACTCTACATCAGTGCCGATACGATCACCATCCCCTCACTCTTTGAAGTGGCTCAAGCATTTCAGAAAGAAGAGGGCAAGGTGCTTGTGATTGATGAGATACATAAATACAAAGACTTTGAGATAGAGCTTAAAAAGATCTATGATATTTTAGATCTCAAAGTTATTTTCAGCGGAAGCAGCGCTTTAAAGTTGGACAATGCCAAAGCGGACTTGAGCAGAAGGGCGGTTGTGTATGAAGTGGACGGTTTGAGCTTCAGAGAGTTCATTGAGTTGAGTGAAGGGATCGAGCTGCCAAATTTTACATTGGAAGAGATTTTAAAGAACCATGTAGATATCGCCTATGAGCTGCTTGAAAAGTTCAACGTGACGCTACGCTTTAGAGAGTATATTGCACAGGGGTATTATCCGTTCTATTTTGAAGACAAAGAGGATTATCTTATTAAACTCAATCAGACGATCAATACGGTGATCGAAGTGGATATCCCCTCTATCTTCCCCATAGAATATGACAGTGTGCAAAATCTTAAAAAGCTGGTACGGCTTCTGTGTGAGTCCCACCCCTATACACCCAACATCAAAGAGCTGCTACATAAAATGGACATGAAGGATAACTATAAAGGGCTTTATCGGTTTTTGGATTATCTCAATCATGCGAAGATATTGCATACCATCAAGCCTAAAGCCAAAGGCGATACGATCTTTGTAAAACCTGACAAGATATACCTGAACAATACCAATCTGCACCATGCCTATTGTACGCAAAGCAACATTGGTACACTCAGAGAAGTATTTGTAGCAAGTATGCTGCAAAACAGACACCAGATAGAAGTAGCGAAAAAAGGTGACTTTTTGGTAGATGGTGCATATCTGCTGGAAGTAGGCGGCAAAAGAAAGTCGTTTAGGCAGATCAAAGATGAGTCTAACGCTTTTGTGGTGGCGGATGATATTGAGATCGGAAGCGGTAATAAGATTCCGTTGTGGTTGTTTGGGTTTATGTATTGAGAAAAGGAAGGAACGTTAAAGCAGATAGAAAAAGATCTGAAGTTATAAAAATACTGAGCAGTCCAAATCTGTAACCCTATAGGTTAATCTGCTATAATATCCCCAATCAAAGACAATCAAACCATTTTAAAGGAAGAATCGTGCAAAAAGAGCCGATGTTACGTGAAACGTATGTAAAGTTGAGTGAAGAGCTTGAGCAGTTAAAGACCCATGAGAGAGGCAAGATCGCCAAAGTGATCGATGAGGCAAGAGAACTGGGTGACCTCAAAGAGAATGCGGAGTACCATGCGGCAAAAGAGAAGCAGGGATTGATGGAAGCGCGTATTGCAGAGTTGACCGATGTGATCGGACGTGCACAGGTGGTCGATCCTTCGACATTGGCGCATGAGCGTGTAAGCTTTGGTTCGACGGTCTGCTTGACCTGCCAAGAGAGCGGGGAGGAGGTGAAGTATACGATCGTCGGAAGTATGGAGTCAGACCCGGAGAGAGGGCTCATCTCGTTCCAGTCACCGATGGCACGTGCGCTTATTGGTAAAGAGGAGGGGGATGAAGTAGAGTTGATGCTTCCAAGTGGCAAGAAAGCGTACGATATTGAAGAGATTTCATATGAGGAGATCGTCCTCAAAAGTGAATAGTGAATAACGAATAGTGAATAATGTTGGTATGCATTGCATAGCAATGCTTTTATAATGTAGGAAGGATAATCAATGGTAAAAGTAGGTGTAGTTGGTGCCAGTGGATATACGGGGCTTGAACTGGTGAAGATGTTAATCACTCATCCGGGGTTCGAGTTGACCTATCTGGCAACGACACAGGGCGATACGATGATAGAGGCACTTCATCCCTCCCTTGAAGGAGTTGTGACTCAGCCTGTGGCCAAAGCGGATGTTAACGGTGTGACGGAGCATTGTGACCTGGTATTTCTAGCCTTGCCGCATAAAGCCTCCATGGGTTTTGCCAAAGATCTCATTGAGAACGGTTTGAAAGTCGTGGATCTCTCTGCCGATTACCGTTTGGAACTTGATACCTACGAGGCACACTACTGTCCGCATGAGGACAAGGAACATCTTGGTGAGGCTGTCTATGCACTTATCGAGTACTACCGTGAAGCACTTAAAAATACAAACCTTGCCGCAGGACCGGGCTGTTACCCTACAGCGACACTGCTGGGTATCTTGCCGTTCATCCCCTACCTTGATACTGCCGCACCGCTCTTTGTCGATGCCAAATCGGGTGTGAGTGGGGCAGGGAAGAAGCTAAGCGAGACGACCCATTTTGTGACGGTCAATGACAACATCTTTGCATACAACCCGCTCAAGCACCGCCATGCACCCGAGATCGCAGAGAAGATAGAGAAGGTGCATGGAGTAAAGATGCATGTCAATTTCGTGCCACATCTCATTCCTGCTACCCGTGGAGAGCTTGTGAGTGTCTATGCCATGCTCAAAGCCGATATCGACCCGTTAATGGTACTTAAAGAGGCATATGCCAATGATCCGTTCATCCGTATCCGTGAAAAACCGGTGGATATCAAGAGTACGGCTGGAACACACTTTTGTGACATCTATGCCGCACGAAACGGCAATGCGCTCTTTGTCAGTTCGGCTATTGACAACCTTTTAAGAGGGGCAAGCTCTCAGGCACTTGCAGCAGCGAACCTGATGTGCGGATATGATGAGGGGATGGGTATCCCAACGATCGCTTACGTCCCCTAATAATGAGGAATGAGGAATGAGGAATGAGGAACCGAATGAGATAAAAGAGGGGGCTTTGTTTATTGCTGACTCTCACTATCCTCACCATGGTGAGGAGTTTCTGACTCTGCTTCAAAAACTCTCATCAGGCAAGATCACTACACCCCAGCTCTTTTTGATGGGGGATAACTTCGATCTTCTCTTTGGCTATAACGACTACATTAAAAGCTTCTCTCAAGAGGCGATAGACCTTCTTGGTAGCCTTTCTGAAATCTTGGAGATACACTACTTTGAAGGCAATCACGATTTTTGCCTCTCTCCGATCTTCCCAAATATACATGTCTACCCCAGAGAAGTACAACCTGTTTATTTTAGGCTGAATGAAAAGCGTGTAGCGCTCTCTCATGGCGACAGGTATGCCACGGGTGCAGGGTATGACCTCTATAGCAGACTGCTTCGCAACAGATCGATATTGACACTCCTTAAGCCTTGGGAGAAGCGGATCATTGATGATCGGATGGCAAAGCTTTCACAAAAAGAGATATGTCATGACTTTGAGGGGTTTACAAAGCGGGTGGCGCGTATTTTAACCTATTATGACGATGCCGATCTGGTCATTGAAGGGCATTTTCATCAGGCTAGAACGCTAGGAAAGTACATATCTCTGCCTTCGCTTGCCTGCCAAAAGTGTGTGGGCATGGTGTGCAACGGGAGTGTGGATTTTGTTGAGAGTCATACGCTAGGGTGATGGTTTACCTCTCATTATTCGGTGTGGCATTCATCTCTGCAACACTGCTTCCGATGGGAAGTGAAGCAGTACTGCTTTATGATCTGAACTTGGATAAGACTTCTGCGTGGCTTTTGTGGCTGAGTGCTACGCTTGGCAATACCCTTGGTGCGGTCGTGAACTACTGGCTGGGGCTCAAAGGAGAAAGCTTCCTTGAGAAACGCGGCTACCTCTCAGCCATGAAGATGCAGCGTGCTCATGTGCGATTTGAGAAGTGGGGCGGTTGGGTCCTACTGCTGAGCTGGGTACCGGTCATTGGTGATCCTTTGACATTCATTGCCGGGGTATTGCGGTTTCATTTTTGGACATTTTTGTGGGTGGTTGCTGTAGCAAAAGGGGTGCGCTATGCGGTTGTGATCAGAGGGTATTTGCTGATATAGTGCGGGACGTAGTGTCCCAAAAGATCACACACGTACCTTTTGCAAGGCAGGTGCGTACTTTGTTTTGAGTACTCTATTTGTATAGAACGATCCAAACGGTACAAGTGAGAGCAGGAAGTACCAGAGTGTCTCTCTTTTGCCAAACTGCTCTTCACTTTTTGCTTCAAGTAGCTGATAGATAAAGGCGATAAAGAGCATTCCGTGGATCATACCTGCAATTTTGGTAGCAACAGGGATCCCCATTGCATATTTTAGCGGCATTGCCAGAAAAACAAGTACCAAAAATGAGTACCCTTCGATTTTGTTAATGAGTAGAAATTTTTTTAATTCGGACATAATTACTCCTATTTAAGATATGTAAGTATAGCATAGGGAGCTTCAGGAAAGATAAAAATTATTATTTGATGGAGAAAAAGCTGCCAAAATATCGGCAGCTTTTATGAAGGGGGGGAGTTAGATCTTAGAGAGTACGAATTGCTCCATATCTGCAACGACCTCTTCAAGGCTTCTCTCACCGTCGATCACGGTAAGAAGCCCTTTTTCTTCATAGAACTTCTGAATTTCAGGAAGCGGATCGGTGTAGATCTTCATACGGCTTACAAAGACCTCTTCACTGTCGTCACTTCTCTCTTCGCCCGGTGCCGCTTCTGCACGGCGACCCAAAATTCTCTCTCTTGCAACCTCTTCGGAAACACGCACTTCGATAACCGCTGCAAGGTCGATGTTCTCTTCTTTGCTAACGATCTCGTCAAATGCTGTCATCTGCTCTGTACTTCTTGGGTATCCGTCGATAAGAATGTTGTCTACAGGTGCATTGTTGATCGCAGATACGATCGTATCGATGATGATGTTCAGTGGTACCAAAGCCCCTTTAGAGATGTAGCTCTCAATCTCTTGTCCAAGTTCGGAACCGCTTGCAACCTCTTCACGAAGCATATCTCCGGTAGAGTAGTGAACGATCTTGTCACTGTGTTTTTCAGCGATGATACTCGCATCAGTTGTTTTCCCTGAACCGGGTGCCCCGATGATCAAAAATAGTTTTTTCATGTTGTTTCCTTATCTGTTTTTTGTCATATTGAATAGAAGTGAAGCAATCGCTTCACATACTGAATATTATTCATCATTCACTATTCGTTATTCACTAAGCTGTTGGTGTTTGTCTGATACGCAGACTCAACTCTTTAAGCTGCTCTGCATCGACCGGGCTTGGTGCTTGTGTCAGCAGACACTGTGCACGTTGCGTTTTTGGGAATGCAATGACATCACGGATGCTCTCCGCACCTGTCATGAGCATGATCATTCTGTCAAGTCCCATAGCGAATCCACCGTGCGGCGGTGCACCGAACTTAAGCGCGTCAAGCAAGAAACCGAACTTCTCTTGCGCTTCCTCTTCGCTGATACCAAGCAGTTTGAAGATCTCCGCTTGCATCTCCTCTTTATGAATACGGATAGAACCACCACCAAGCTCCGTACCGTTAAGTACGATGTCATATGCGATGGACTCGATCTCTTCAATATCCTCATAGTCAAGCGATTTTGGTTGTGTGAACGGATGGTGAAGCGCTTTGACGCGTCCGTCTTCCACTTCGAACATCGGGAAATCAACAACCCATAAGAACTCAAATACACCCTCAGGGATGATCTCCATAAGCTCTGCAAGGTAGAGTCTGAAACGACCCATGTAGTCAAGTACTACTTTTTTCTCACCCGCACCGAAGAATACGACATCGCCTACTTCAAGCTCACAACGTGCAACAATCGCTTCGAGATCCGCTTCGGTAAAGAATTTCGTTAGCGGTCCTTTGAGACCGTCCTCTTTCATCTGGAAGTATCCGAGACCTTGCGCACCGAACTTGCGGACGTAATCTTCAAACCCTTTCATTTGACGCTTGGAGAAGATGTTGTCGCCGTTTGGTACTTTAAGCGCTTTGATACGGTTCTTCTTCGGTGATTTTGCAATGTTCGAGAAGATCTCGTTGTCACACTTCTCAAAGATGTCGATCACATCGACCATTGCCATATCGAAACGAAGGTCAGGTTTGTCCGAACCGTACTTCTCCATCGCTTCATGGTATGTTATACGTTTAAATGTTTTAGGAATATCAAATCCGCACTGTGTGAAGATATCGTTAATGAGCTTCTCTGCAACGGCAATGACATCATCTTGCGTACAGAAGCTCATCTCAACGTCTATTTGCGTGAACTCCGGCTGTCTGTCCGCTCTGAGGTCTTCGTCACGGAAACACTTTGCGATCTGGAAGTAACGGTCGAACCCCGATACCATCAATAGCTGTTTGAAAAGCTGCGGAGATTGTGGAAGTGCGTAGAACTCACCGCCATGCACACGGCTTGGTACGAGGTAGTCACGCGCACCCTCAGGGGTTGACTTTGTCAGTACCGGTGTTTCCACTTCGAGGAAACCGAGCTCATCGAGAGAGTTACGTGTCGCAATGGTCGCTTTGGAGCGGAGTTTGAAGATGTCGTATGACTTTTGACTTCTAAGCTCAAGGTAGCGGTATTTAAGACGGATCTCTTCGTTTACTTTCTCGTCGCCCAGATCGAACGGCATCGGCTTGGAGCGGTTTTCGATGACAAGGTTGTCTACAACGATCTCGACTTTTCCTGTTTTGAGGTTCGGGTTCTCAAGCCCTTCGCCTCTGGCTCTGACCTTACCTGTGGCGATGAGGACGAACTGATCACGCACCTCTTCGGCCATCTTGTGCGCATCGGCATTGTCGGCAGGGTCACAGACAAGCTGTACCACTTCGTCTTTATCTCTGAGGTCGATGAAGATCACCCCTCCGTGGTCTCTACGGCTGGCAACCCAACCGGCTACGGTGACTTCCTCACCGATATGTGTTTCGTTTATCTCGGCACAATAGTGTGTTCTCACGTGCAATCCTTCGATGTAATAGTGCCGCGATTATATCGAAAACTCCTTTAGAGTCTTAAAAACCTTCTCTGTGGTACTCACTGCTCATGGTGAACATTACCTTCAGATCGGTAGGGGAGGTGGCGTACTGATATGCCTGATCTTCAGTGATCTTCCCTTGTAATGTAAGGTTATAGAGTGCCCGATTGAAAGTGATCGAACCGTAGGATTTTCCCGATCTTTCGATAGCATCGTAGATCTCGTCTTCACGCTTGTTGAGAATGAGCTCCTGCATAAGGCTGCTTTTGAACATCAGCTCAACGGCGGGAACAAGATCACCTGAGGTACTTTTGATCAGCCTTTGGGAGATGGTCGCCTCAAGGGTGCTGGCGATCATATGGCGTATACGCTGTTCATCCTGACTAGGGAAGAGGGCGATAAGACGGCTGATGGTCTCTTTGGCATCGAGTGTATGGATGGTGGAAAATACAAGGTGTCCGGTGTTGACCGCATGAATGATGCTCTCGGCGGTCTCGACATCCCGTATCTCCCCTACGACGATAATATCGGGATCTTCACGGAGGCTGGCACGGAGGGCAGAGGCGAAGTTCTGTGTATGTTTGCCCACTTCACGCTGTTCGATGATGGAGCGCTCATCATGAAAGATATACTCCACGGGATCTTCAATGGTGATGATATGTCTGCGGTGCTTCTGGTTGATCGCATTGATGATCGCTGCGAGTGTCGAGGTCTTTCCGCTGCCGGTCGTACCTGTAATGAGTACCAATCCGTGCCGAAGGTCTATGAGCTTTTCCATTGCCGAAGGGAGGTTCAGCTCCCGAAATGTCTTGATGTGCGGTGGGATCAGTCTGAAAGTGATGGCATATCCGTCAATATGCTCATAGATATTGAAACGAAAACGGTACTGTTTATTGAGCTTGAACGCCCCGTCGAACTCTTTTGTCTCCAAGAATCTTTCATACTTCTCGGCAGTCAAGAAGCGTATCAGGGTGCTGACGATACGGTGTTCTATAGTTGCTCTGGAGAGTTTGGTTATCTCCGTTCTTACTCTTGCATGCAGATGGGAATTACTTTTAATATGAAGGTCTGTACCTCCCTTCTTAATAAGTAGGTGAAGCCAACTCTCAAGTTGTTTCTGTGCGACTTTTAAATAATCCATTTCCATATCTCCCTCAAAATATGTTGTAGAAATCATAGCATAAAAGCGCTATTGTTTACACGTGGTTTACCCTGAGGGTGTAGTATGTGGCTAGCAAGATCGAATTGAAAGGAATATCAAATGATCAAAAAATTAACGCTAAGTGCGATCACGGCACTGTCACTTCTCAGTATCTCTGCCGTTGCGCAGGGGATGGAAAACGGTATGATGCAGCAGGCAAACATGCCTCAAAAGCAGAAGATGATGAAAAAGAAGAAGAACTCTCCTTTCCTCATTAAGCGTGGGCTTCCGCACATGACCAAACTTCTCATGATGAACTGGGATGATCCGAAGTTGGCACTGACCCTTGAGCAGAAAGAGAAGTTGATGGTGGTACGTAAAGAGACCATCGGTGGTGTTCGTCAGATCAAGCCTGAGGTCAACCGTCTTAGAAAAGAGATCGTTCAAGCGATCAAGAACGGTGTAAAAGCCGATACCCTCAAAGAGAAAGTGGAAAAGCTCGCATCACTTGAAGCCGAAGCGACCATGATCCACCTTCGATGTATTGAGAACACGAAAGCGGTACTCAGCCAAGAGCAGTTGGCATATTTGATGCAAAAACAGAAGCAAAAGAGGATGAACCGCACGAAGTAGTGCCAACAACGGTCTTGATAAAAGGATCTTTTATGAATAAACAGTATATCTTACGTGCCACGCTCTTCATCTCCATTATGGTGATGAGTCCCGCTGTTGCGCAGGTCAATCTGCGTACGGTACAAGTGACACAGCAAAAAGAGGCACAGCACGACCTGCAAATGGAAATAGCCACAGCACTTGAAGCCAAAGGGCTTGAACGTGATGCCGCAGAGCAGATCGTAAAAGAGCATGTCAAAGGGGAGGGAACAGCACAAATGGTAGAAGCCATTGCTACACATACCTCCCTCTCAAAAGCTTCTATTGTCGCCTATTTAGGTGAAAAGGCACTCTTTAGAAAAAGTGTCGACCTTACATCTTATGATGTACTTCTTAGTATGATCGGTAGTATCACCAACCATACACCCGATGTTTCAACACGCGCGAAACTCAAACAACTCTCCAAGTATTACAGTAGACAAACTGTATAAACAGAGCCCTTCGGGGCTTCTTTCCTATAGTAAAAATATGACAATATGACATATTTTTTGTTTTTTGTTTTAGAATACTTCTATCGTTTTTCCTCAGGTTCAAGAAGATTTTTATAAGTTTAGATTTTGAGGTATAGTATGGTATATAAGTATATTTTAAAATGTTCAGATAACAGTTATTATACAGTGAGTACAAAAAACCTTGAATAAAACATATTGGTTAACATAATATAAATTCTGTTAAAAAAGTAGATATGCTCTTCCGGCTGTATGTGTGTGTCGGTTTTATTATTTATGAAAAATGGATTTTTAGGTTTCTCTCTATTTTTTGCTTGTCTAATGTTTATTTGATAGAAAATGGATTCTGCTCCTACGGATTTTTTTGGATGCTTTAAATAAATTATTGTGATTTTAAAATTGTGATTTTAAAATGGGCAGACACATAGGTCTGCTTCTACAAGGAATATTCTCATATTTAATAATATTGCAAAAGTGATTTTATCTGTAGGCAGTAGATCCTGTATCTGCCCCTACAGTACAACAAAATATGGCTCCTATATTAATATTTTAAAATATATAAAACTCCTATTTTCTCTACAAGGAATAAACTCTAATCTCCACAAGCCCCCTAAAATACGAGCTTTGTGCCTATACAGAAGAACAGTTGTTCACTTAATAAAAAAAGAGCAATATTAAAAAAGAACAGATGTTCACTAAAAAGGATTTGAAGAAAATTAAGTATGAACAAATGTTCATAAGTTTTGGATCCCCTATTCTTGACATATGAACAATTGTTCACTATAATTTTAAAAAAGGAGTCACTATGAACGAGCCTACGGGCACTTCCGCCCCTTCTAAAGGAAGTAAAACCAAAGTAAAAATACTCAAAACGGCACTGAAGCTCTTCTCTTCTAAAGGTTACAAAGCTACTACGGTAAGAGATATCGCAGGTGCGATGGGAATGAAGCAAAGTGCGCTTTATAATCACTTCAAGAACAAAGATGCGATACTAGAAGCACTTATTAGTGACCTGACCTCTTCGGCGATTGTTACGTTATTTGAGAATAAAGATGCCCAGCAGCTTCATAAACAGGGGAAATCACTTCTAATGAGTATTGCCACTACTTTCAAGCTTTTGAGCTTTGACGGGCAAAATGAGGCGCTTTTTAAATTGATGATGCAGGAGATGTTCAGAAATGAGAGGGTTAGAGAGATATATAACGAGTATTTCTATCAGGAGAATGTTAAAAAGCTCTCCGGTATCTTCTTTGCGATGATGCAGGATGAGATGATCAAGTCCTCCGATCCGCTTTTGTTGGCAAATGAGTTCCTCTCTCCGCTCTTTTTCTATCAGATGCAGGTTTCTTTGCTAAAATTAGACAAGAAATCGACCTCTTCGGTTGTTTCGATGTTCGAAAAGCATGTAGATCACTTCTGGGATACCATAAAAGTGGTCAATCAGGATACGCTATTTTAGCTAAAGAATGCAAAATATTTACGAATATTAAAAAATAGAAAATAATATTAAGGAATATAAAAAAATGGATCAAAAAAAAGTGGACCTTTTTGCGCATAAATCAAAAAATTGGGATATGAAATCTCGTCGAGTGACAAATGCACGAAACATAGCAGAGTTAATAGTAAAAAATATAGAACTTAATAAGCGTATGGAGATCATGGATTTTGGTGCGGGAACGGGACTGCTTGGATTTTTCATCGCCCCGTTCGTCAAAAAGATCGTTGCGGTGGATAACTCCCCTTCTATGCTGCTTGAGTTCAAGAAGAAGTGTGATGAGTTCCAATGTGAGACTGAAGCGGTGGAGAAAGACCTCTCTTGTGAGATACTTGATTGTAAATTTGACGGTATCATCTCTTCGATGACCATTCACCATCTTGAAGATACACTTACCCTCTTCCGTAAGTTCTATGATATGCTGCATGAGGGTGGTTTCATTGCCATTGCAGACCTCGATACGGAGGATGGCAGCTTTCATTCGGACAATACGGGTGTGTTTCACCATGGCTTTGACCGTGAAGTGCTTCAGGCTGTTGTCGAGGAGGCAGGATTTAAAGATGTAAAGTTCGATACGGCTTCGACCATTAACAAGCCACATAGGGACTTTACGGTTTTCTTGCTTACCGCGAGAAAATGATGAATGATGAATTTATAGTGATATTGAATAATATAAAGGCAAAATGATGAAACAGTGGCTTTGGTTAGGGGTGTTTACGGTGATGTTGGTCTGGTCTGGGATCAACCCTAAAGATCAGTTTACATGGTTCTTGGAGGTGTTTCCTGCACTCATCGGATTTGTGCTTATTGTACTTACTTACAAGAAGTTTCCGCTTACACCCCTGCTCTATACGCTCATATTGATGCATATGATCATTTTGATGGTGGGTGGGCACTACACTTATGCCGAAGTACCTGTGGGCGAATGGATCAGGGAGCTGCTGCATCAGAGCCGTAATAACTACGATAAGCTTGGGCACTTCTTTCAGGGATTCGAACCTGCCATCTTGGCACGGGAGATACTCATTCGTAAAGATATTGTAACGGCAAGCAGAGCGTGGTTGAACTACATCATCTTAAGCATTGTACTTGCTTTTTCTGCATTTTACGAACTCATCGAATGGTGGGTGGCGTTGGTTACGGGAGAAGATGCCGAAGCGTTTTTAGGTACGCAGGGGTATATGTGGGATACGCAGTCAGATATGATGTATGCACTGGTCGGTGGTATTGCCGCCTTGCTTCTGCTGAGTCGTTGGCATGATAAAGAGTTGGAGCAATTGAGGAATGAAGGTGCGCGTGATGCGCCCTTTGGGTTTTAGTGATTTTTGATCTCTGTGACGATCACGCCTCTAAGGTCGCCCTCTTTAAATCCTGTGGCGTGGTCGTTAGGGTATGCACTTTTGAGTGCATCTTGGATCTGCGGTGAGAGATCGCTTCCGTGACACTTGAGACAGACTTTTTTGGTTACAAGCGGTTTATAGACACGGGTGGTGTCTCCTACTTCGACTACTTTAATATCTTTTGGGGTAAATGTTTTTGCCTCTATCGCCGCCTCATACGCCTTCATCACCTTCTCATCGGTACTGTCTGGTGTATTGACCTTGTCGTTTCTTACCTTGAGTGCCGTACGTCTGACTTTGGCATAGGCTGGTAGTTTGGCATTGACATCATGGGTGATCTTGTCTGCACTGCCCGTACAGAATGCCAGTGCTTCCAGACCACTCGGGTCTTTTTTCATGTGGGCTTTGAGTTCGCCTTTCAGTGCGCCGCCAAGCATTTTGATGTATTTGACACCTTCCATCTTGACAGCGGTATTGTCCGCCATGCAAACAGATGTCAATAAAAGGGCTGAAAGTGCTATCGTTGATAATTTCATCTTATCACTCCTATCAATTTTTTTGTGATTATAGTCAGTTTTGATTAATGGCAGATGTAATTTTGGTAGCAGTAAGGAAAATGTACTGTTTGCCGGTAATGGTCACACGGAATTTTTTTTGCTGGAGGTACTTTTTGGCAAACATCACATCGTTGAACAGCAGGCTCATCTCGCTCATGGCATAGTTGGGTGCTTTGGCACCATAGATCATCTCGCCGTTGATCCAGCGGGAGTTGGGAAAGCCGAGGATGAGTGCGGCATTTTCGGTAAGGTGGTTTTGTACCAGATCCATGAGGAAGGGTTTGTAGTTAATCCCCGGACTCTGAAGCGTACCGATGCTAATGAGAAGATCGGCTTTTGGAAGTTTAAGTGAAGCAAGATCATTGATATCATGCGCATAGAGGTCGACATGTGAGGGGGAAAAACGTTCTCTTGCTTTGACAAGTGCACTCTTGGAATGGTCGATACCGACAAGATGCATCTGAGAGAAGGTCTCTTGTGAAATCATGTTTTCAATGACCTTAAACTCATCACCCCGGTTAATACCGAGGTTGAGGATCTCTCTTCTGTTCTCTACTTTGACATTACGGAGTGCCTGTAAGTAGTAGTGTAAGAATGCCGCCTCTTCCATTTTGTGAATACGTGCAAAATGTGAGTCGTTACCGTACTTCTCTTCACGTTGGGTAACGATCTTCTGGTGAAAGGAGTCATTTTCCCTTTTATATAATGTAAGTGAAATACGATGTTCATCGATGGGTTTGGGGAGCATCATACGGCACTCTAGAAGTTCGGCGAACTCCATCCACGTACGCAAGCTTCGATATCGGTAGTGTCTACCTGAAACTTCTATCATCTCTCCGGCATATGTACCGGGAGCGTAGTCGGGATTGAGTAGATGTAAGGTGATACGTGAATGTGTGTCAAGAAGTTGCCGTAGTTGTCGTTCTATCTGTTGAAGCGGCTGATCCGTGATCTCTATGGTCATGCTTCCGACCTTTTTAGAAAAGCCGAGGGTGATTCATGGATAAGTATGATCTCATACTCCAGATGATCGAGTGGATAACGTTCCATTAACTGTTTCATCTGTCGGTAGCCCAAGATGTTACGCCCCGCTCCGACACCGCTCTTTTTCATATAGCGGAACATCTCTCTGACCGATGGGAAGGCAAGCCTCTCCTGCATGATATCAAAAGATGCATGGGGGAAGTGTTTGTGTGCCAAGCGTTCTACCTCCTCTTTGGTACGTAAAAGAGGTGGGATGTTCGCTACATCGTAGAGTGTTTTGAATGTGTTTGCTGTAAAAATGGCAAGGGAGACGGGACTTTTGAGTGCTGAGATCTGCGTAAGTGTCGCATCGAGGTCGCTCGCCCACTGGAGTGCGGAGGCGGAGATGATACGATCAAAACGGTAGTCATGCAGTTGTTCGAAAGCCTCAGGGTCGTTAAAGTTCCCGTTGATAAGCGTGATGTTCTCATCACGCGGATGAAGTGCCAGCATCCCTTCTGCAAAATCCATCCCCACAAAGTGTGTGATCGGCCAATCGACCGCTTCGTAGACACTGCCGTTCCCGCAACCGATATCGAGGATGCGTCGGGGTGCATCGGTGATCTTTGCCAAGAGTGCGTGGTGAACCCTCTTTTGGATGACATTGACTTGGGTATAGGCTTGGGCGTTTTGAGAGAAGGATCGCTGAATATTCATCGTGGTTCCGCATCGTTTGAGAATTTTAAGTGTATTATACGATTTTTAAGTTAGATACATCTATAAAAGGGAGGTGTTCCCTTCCTTAATGGGGTGAAAAGGGAGAAGAATGTTTCAACTGAATGGAGGAGTGAAAACATTAAATTAAGGAAGGGATAGTGAAAGTATACGCTTTTAATGTTAACCCAATGTTAATTATGAGATAAAAATGAGATATTTTGCTATTATTGTACAAAAAAGAGCGGAAAGGTTTTTTTGTGAAGTCAGATGACTATGATATTATCGTGATTGGAGCCGGTGCGGCAGGAATGTTCGCAGCCATTACCGCTGCACGTCAGGGGAAGTGTGTGCTTGTGCTGGAGAAGTTGCCTAAGATCGGTACGAAGCTTAAAGCAACGGGAGGCGGACGCTGTAACCTGACCAATACGCTGGAGAGTGAACGTTTCATGGAGTCGTTCGGAAGAGAAGGACGTTTTATGCGTTCTGCACTGCACGCTTTCGACCACCATGCCTTGGTTACCTTCTTAGAAGAAATAGGGGTCAAGAGCCATGCACCTGACGGATTTCGCATCTTTCCCGTCACACATAAAGCGACAACCATTATTGAGGCTCTGGAGCGGGAGATGTCAAGGCTTGGCATTACGGTGCTTTGCGGATGTCGGGTCGATAGGTTACTTGATGAAGCTATGCGGGTTCAAGGGGTGAAGCTGGATGACGGACGCTCTTTTTATGCTACAAAGGTGATCGTGGCAACGGGTGGCAAGGGGTATCCTCAGCTGGGTGCGGAGGGAGACGGCTACAAGCTCGCTTCGGAAGTAGGACATACCATTAGCGAACTCTATCCTGCGATGATGCCTCTGAAAGTTAAAGAGACGTGGATCGCCTCCTGCCGTGCCGATACCCTGCCTAAAGTGACCCTGCGTGTGGATATGAAGAAGTATCGCAAATATCAGGCTACGGGAGATCTCATCTTTACCAAAGATGGCATACGCGGGCCTGTGGTGCTCGATTTTTCACGGGAGATCACGCCACTGCTACACCGTTATGACGAGGTTCCGCTAGTTGCGAACTTTACCAGAGGGATGAATGAAGAGCAGGTACGAACCCTCTTTAACGAGATACGTCAAAAAGAGCCGCACTTGACGACACTGGCACTGGTAGAGTATCTGCTTCCCCATTCTGTTGCAAGTGCGCTATGTGATTTGGCAAAGGTCGTACCCGATAAGGGTTTCAAAAAGCAGACAGGAAAAGCTAGAGAGCGGCTTATTCAGCTATTGGCATGGACACCGTTGACCGTTACGGGGCACGAGGGTTTTAAGATGGCGATGATCACCCGCGGAGGTGTCAAACTAAAGGAGATCGAACCTCGAACGATGGAGAGTCGAAAAGTGCAAGGGCTCTACTTCTGTGGAGAGGTATTGGACCTCGACGGACCTTGTGGCGGCTACAACCTTCAGTGGTCATTCTCCAGTGGTTATCTCGCGGGGTTGAGTGCTGCGCTCTGAGTCATTTTCATTCAGAAAGAGCACAATGAAACATGCACCGTTCGCACGGTTCTCAACGGTGAGTTCGGCATGGTGCTTTCGTGCGATACGCTGACTCATATAGAGTCCTATTCCTGTTCCTTCCCCCTCCTCTTTGGTCGTGGTGTTGGCATCAAAGAGCGTATCGAGGATCTCTTCGGGGATACCTCCGGCGTTATCTTCTATCTCTAGACGCGGATGATCGCCGGTGTGGTTGATGAGGCGAATGATAATGGAGCGTTTTTGTATCCTACGCTCGATAAAGGCATCTTTGGCATTGTTGATGATATTGAGAATAAGGTGTTTGAACTCGTTCTCGAACCCGTTGACAATGATCTCGTCCGTTTGTGCGATCTTAACGAGAATACGGTTCTTTAAGATGTCGTCCTTGGCAAGGAAGAGTGCCGAGTTGACGACATCGAGGAGCTTGAAGTCGCTGCGCTCTTTGTTTGGACGGAAGAATGAGCGGAACTCATCGAGGGTATTGACCATGTGGTCGATCTGAAGCTGAATATCTTTTCTGAACTTCTCGATATAGGCTTGATCCACGTTGCCCTCTTCAAAATCGTTGCGGATCATTTCACTATAGAGCATTAAGGCATTGAGCGGTTGTTTCCATTGATGTGCGACCGAATCCATCATCTCGCCTATCATTGCCATTTTTGACTGCTGGATGAGCATCTCCTCTTGCGCGATACGGAGGCGGTACTCTTCGCTCTCACGTTTTTGTGCCCGTATAATGTGATGGGTTCGCGCATTGAGACTATCGACAAGTATTCCGATCTCACTTTTATTGTCGAACTGGATCGTATGGTAGGTATCTTTCTCCTGTAGTTGTTCGATCAGCTTTTCGATGGGACGTACGAAGAGCGCACGCAGAATGAAATAGCCAATAAGTGTGGCAAGGAGGGTAATGACAAGGGTTCGCCACCGTACTTCATCGATGATCTTTGAGAATGTGTCGTGCTGTCTGGGTGCATGCATAAAGGAGGGGTCGTTCTTTAGCAGTGTGAATATCTCCGCTTTGGAAAGGTTGCATTCACTGTGTTTGGTCAAGAGTACGGCGGCACGCTCGGCACTTATTTCGGAGGTGCGCGTCATTACTTCTTGTGGGTTGATCATGGAGAATGTACGGATGATACTAATAAGGTAGATCATGAAGATCAAGACAAAAAAGCCGATCATCTTCACTTTTAGACTGTTATACCACTTCATATGCACCTTTAGTTCGCTCAAGTGCTTCAATTATATCAAACGATATGTTAAGTTCTTGTATAAATGGAGATGAAAGTGTGGGAATACACCAATGGTTAACCAAAGTGTATTAAGATGGTGGGAAAATCAATACGATGGATCACTTATGGCGTTACGACCGATACCGATTATCATACTTCTTACCGTGTTCATAGCCGCCTCATTGCAGGCTGACTATACGCTCAAACCAAGCAAACGCAAATCCAGCCGTATCGACCATATGCCAAAAGCCGTGGTGGCTGATATGCACCGCATTCCCCAAGATCCTGCCTTCTATGCCAAGCAGATCAAACCGTGGTCAAAGTGGCGACAGAAGCGTGCGGACGAGGTTTTTAACAAAAAGTACTTCAAACCGTGGGAGCTGAGACGTTTGGATATTCCGGCACAGGATTTCGGCTGGGAGATACGCTTTGTGACCAAGAACGAGATCTATACCGCTTTGGGAAAACGCATCGGGGAGCGAACCTACAAACGGTGGATAGACAACGCTAACTATGCGCAAAAAGACACCCTGCGCTACCGTGCTATTACGACCGAGCGGGTCAATGTGCGTGCGCTTCCGACCACAACGGCATTCTACCTTGATCCAAAACGTCCCGGAGAGGGATTTCCGTTCAACTACAATCAGAACTCGGCACTGCACATGAACGTACCGTTGTATGTCTCGCACTTCTCCAAGGACAGAAAATGGGCGTTCGTGCGTGCTTCGTATGCGTTTGGATGGGTAAAGGTAAGCGATATCGCCTTTGTTGACAACAAGTTCATCAAGCGTTTCAAGAACGGCCGGTATGCCATGACCATCAAGGATGACCTGCGTCTCTACAACGAGCGTGGCAAGGCAGTGAGCTTTGTGAAGCTTGGTACCCTCTTCCCTATCGCCAAAGACGGCAAACGCTACCTTGCTGCAGCACGTACGGCGAACGGTCAGGTACGTCTGAAGCGTGTACGCGTCGTGGAGCATGGACTTATCGCCAAAAAACCTCTGCCCTTTACGGCACGCAATGTAGCAAAAGTTGCCAAAGAGTTCTACAACGAGCCATACGGTTGGGGCGGTGGATACGGCTGTCGTGACTGCTCGGCGACCACACGCGACTTTTTAGGTGTATTTGGTATTTTCCTGCCGAGAAACTCCAGCAAACAGGCAAAGGCCGGTAAGAGCGTGCCTATTAGAGGGTTGCTAAAAAGTGCGAAGAAGCGCAAGATCATCCAAGAGGCCGAACCCTTCCGTTCGCTACTCTACGTTCCGGGACATATTGTGCTCTATCTGGGGCAGTACAAGGGTGAGCCGGTCATTATGCATACCTATTGGGGTATCCGCAAGAATGACGGTACCAAGCTTGTTACCGGACGTACCATCATCACCACGACAGAGCCGGGGAAAGAGCGGCGGGATGTCAGAGAGCGCAGTAAGCTTATCAACACGCTAAAAACCATTGTGAAGTTTTAGATCTTTGTTGGGTGGGTAATTGCCCTCCACGTATGTAAAATTGAATATTTTACATCGGACTAAAGCCCACCCTACACGCAACTATGGTAAAATATGCTTATGAAATATCAAGACAGACAACAAGACAGACAACGAAGAGGAAAAGAGAAGATCAAACTCTTTACCACTACCATCATTGCAGGTGAGTTCAAAGGTAAACAGATCGAGATCCCCGATATCTCTACTACACGAAGCTCCAAATCCATTTTGAAAGAGTCGTTCTTTAACACCATTCAGTTCGAGATCATCGACCGTAACTTCGTCGAGGTCTTTGCCGGAAGCGGATCGGTCGGGCTTGAAGCGCTCAGCCGCGGGGCGGCACAGTGTTACTTTATGGAGTATAACAAGATCGCCTTCCGTTCACTGGAGAACAACATCCGCCAGACCGACCCAAGCCGCTGTCATGCCCTTTTTGGAGACAGCTTTGAGAACTTCTCAACACTCTATGACCTTATCAAACGTCAAGGAAGAAAGACCTACTTCTACTTCGATCCGCCCTTCTCCACTCGTGACGGCATGGATGACATCTACGACAAGACCATCGCCCTCATCGAGCAGATAGAGCCTGAAGTGTGCGAAATGGTCGCAGTCGAGCACATGACCAATCTTACTATGCCTGAAGAGGTAGGTGCATTACAAAAGAGTAAAAAGAAGAAGTTTGGGCGTTCAACCCTGACCTATTACAAACCTAAAGCATAATACCATTTTCCCAAAAGGGTAACCATAAGGGTTACCCCCCTACAAATAGAAAATATACCCTCCATTTGCCTGTAGGGGCAACCTTTGTGGTTGCCTTTATTACGTTTGTTTACTCTTAGCCGTTAACACATGCTATAATAAATGAAAAAAGAAGTAAGATGAGAAAAAAAGAAGATCATATCGCCCTCTTTATCGACTGCGACAACATTTCGCACCGTTCGATCGAGGGTATTATTAACGAACTAAGTAAGTACGGGGTGGTGAACATCCGCCAGGCGTACGGCAACTGGACCAAAGAGAACCTCAAGAACTGGGAGGACAAACTCTTGGAGTTTGCCATCAAGCCCATTCAGCAGTTTGATTACTCCAAGAACAAGAACGCAACAGACATCCTCATGACCATCGATGCCATTGACCTGCTGCATACCAAGGACATTGATGCATTTGCCTTTGCTACGAGTGATTCGGACTTTACGCCGGTGGTAATGCGCGTACAGGCAGAGGGCATCAAAGTATTCGGCTTTGGGGAGAAGAAGACACCCAAGCCTTTTATGGCGGCGTGTTCGCAGTTCATCTTTACCGAGAACCTTATGGGAAATACCGAAGATGAGAACAGTGTTGAGACACCGGTGCAAAAAGAGCAACGCAGAAAGAACGGCAAACAGTTAAGACAGGACAGCTGGCTGGTCAACCTGCTACGTACGGCAGTAGAGCAGACAGCTGACGATTACGGCTGGGCGAACCTCTCGGAAGTAGGACAGTACATCAACAATAAATCCTCCTTCTCTCCACTCAACTACGGCTACAAGAAGCTCAGCTCGCTCATCAAAGAGATCGACTTGTTCGATGTCGCCTACGATGATGTGAGTAAACAGATGAGTATCCGTGACAAACGTTGGAAGGGGCAGTAATAGTGGCGGAGAGGTTCATGCAAGTTGCCATTGAAGAGGCACAAAAAGGTGTGAGTGCAGGTGACGGCGGTCCTTTTGGTGCGGTGATCGTCAAAGATGGCGAGATCATTGCCAAGGCACACAACGAGGTAGTCAAAGAGAACGACCCTACCGCACATGCAGAGATCCTTGCGATACGGCGTGCTTCGGCACGGCTTGGAACATATGTGCTGGGAGGGTGTGTACTCTATACCACCGGAGAGCCCTGTCCAATGTGCTTTTCAGCTATTCACTGGGCGCATATCGATAAGGTCTACTATTGCAATACCAAAGAGGATGCGGAGGCTATTGGATTTGATGATGCTTTTATTACGAAGGTGCTTTGCAAGGAGATCCCCTCTCCTATTCCTTTTGTCCGACTCTCTTCCAATAGCTGTCGAAAACTCTTTATTACGTGGTACACAAGCCCAAATAGAAAGCCTTACTAAGTAGTCTTATTACCCTTTGTTTCAGCTTCGACGAACTCTCCTTTTATAAGCCCCGCTTCATGGAGGAACTGGGAGGGTTTGTAATCGACCTTCTTTAGTTTGTCATACTTTGCCAAGGAAAGGTAGAGTTTATCTTTGGCGCGTGTAACGGCCACATAGAAAAGCCTTCTTTCCTCTTCGATAGAGCTCATCATACGGCGGTTTGGAAAACGTCCGTCCACCAGATCGACCACATAGACTTCAGGAAACTCCAATCCTTTGGATGCATGTACCGTAAGCAGGTTCACCCCTTCGCCCTCACTCAGCTCTCCACCGCCAAGTACCATCGCATTGACAAAACGTCTGAGTTCCTTATATTGACGAGAGAGGTTCAGTAGCAGGTTCGCTTTACGGATGATACGCTCACGAGCCGTTTTGCGTTTCTCTTCATCGATCTCACCGTTCTTGAGGCGTCCACGCTGTTTGGAAAGCATCTCGACGATCCCTTCGTAAAGGCGGGACGAGAGTGCGGTTTGAAGTACGGCGGAGGGGTCCTCTTGATGTTTGACATGACGCATCAGGCTGTAGAAGCGCTCAAAGAACTTCACCCCCTCCTGTGTGAGCTTTGGGTGCTTGAGTAGTGGATGGTTATAGACCTCTTGAGGCAGTTCAAGGTGGCGAAATCGGGTTGCCGAACCTATTTCGAAGTCATCATCGAAAAGTCCGAGCTGGACGTTCTTTTTGGGATTGAGCTTGGGAAGTTCCTTTTCGATAGGGTGCAGTACGCCCTGCATGAAGCTACCACGCCCAAAGTGGATGAAGCACTGGAACATCTCTTTGGAGAGTGCTGAGCCAACACCTCCTGCATATTCGAAAATATGAATGAACGCCATCATATCTTTGGGATTGACCAGCAAAGAGAGGATATCTAACAAGAACTTGATCTCTTTGGCATCGAAAAAGCTGGTACCTCCCTTGCGTTTACAGCTTATGCCCATCTCTCTTAGGCTCGCTTCTATCCCGTCGGCAGAGGAGTTGTTACGGAAGATGACGGCAATGTCATTGTTGGGAACATGCGTATGCTTAATGGAGTGCGCGATCGCCTGATACTGCTCGAAGAGGTCATTGTAGATAAGAAGCTTGGGTGAGTAGGACTTGCCGTGCCGCCCTACTTCAAGTTTTTTTGGGTAGATGCGCTCGTTTCTTTCGATCACCCTGTTTGCCAAGGAGAGAATGGGTGCAGTGGAACGATAGTTGGTTTTGAGGGTGAATACCTTGGCATTTGGATAGCGTTTGGAGAAGGTTGCGATATTCTCGATATTGGCTCCGTTGAAGGCGTAGATACTCTGGTCGTAATCCCCCACACAGAAAAGTGATTTTGGTTTGAGTGAATCGATCAAGGCACTTTGTAGGGTGTTGGTGTCTTGATATTCGTCGACCAATACTTCATCAAAGGGGATGGTATGCTCCTCAAGGTGGGCTTTCATGCGTAACAGCAGATCGTTGAAAGAGGCGAACCCATAAGAGAGTTTCTCTGCTTCGAACTCTTCAATGATGTGCATATAGGCATCCATCACCACTTCATGCTCGGGATACTTCTCTAAGAACCATACATCGAACCCCTCAAGCGAGGCATTCTGATAGAGTGAGTACATCTCATAGAGATAGGTTGCCGAAAAGGGTGCAGTGGACAGGTTCATCCGCTCGAAATTACGCTTCTCATAGATACTGCGAAAGAGTGTTTTGAGTTCGCTTGGCTGTTTGAGTGCAAGGTTCGGGTGCATCTCTTTGAGCCATCGGTAGCTGACCGCATGGAAGGTTCCCGACTCGATCTTTGAGACCACGCGTTTTGGGAAAAACCGCTCCAGACGGGCGATCATCTCTCCGGCTGCTTTATTGGTAAAGGTAAGAAGCAGGATCTTTTGCGGTTTGATACCGCTTTGGAGAAGGTGGGCGATACGCCCGACGATCGTAGAGGTCTTTCCCGTACCTGCCGATGCGATGATAAGGTTATGTCCTAGTGGTGCGGTAGCAGCGCTGAGCTGTTCCGCATTGAGGGATGAGAGTGGCACTTATGCGTGACCGATGATGTAGTATGTGTTTTTGTTCTCTACTTTTTGAAGCTTGAGCTTATATTTGTCCGCCCAGTGCTCTACCAATACGTTGAATGCGCTCAAGTTGTCTGCATTGGAGTCCTCATCACACTTGATCTTCAGGTGGTCAACGGAATTGGACATAGCGATATACCCTTTTTCAACGGCAAGCGTATCGGCAAACGAAGGGATATGTGGGAGGAACTTCTCCAAACCTTCAGTGTTTGCGATGATCTTCTCCATCTGTGCGAGTGTCTGCTCCGTTACGTTGTAACCGAGCTGCTTCAAAAGTGCTTCGGGGGTGAGTTCTAAATGCATGAATGATCCTCGTGTTAAAATAGAATTTAAGAAGGGGATTGTATCGAATTTTTGATTAGGGTTGGAAACGGTATAAGCCGATACCACCCTTATGGGGTATCGACCATCTCTATGAGCGCTTTGTAGTGCTCGACGTTCTGAAAAGCTTTTTCATAACGCCAGCGCAGTACGAACTCGATGATCTCGTTCTTCAGTCCCTCGTCCAGTTTCTCCGCTTTTCCGAAGTAGCCTAAAGAGACGTTCTTTGCCTTTTTCTTACCGTTCTTGTCCGGTTCGTAAGTGATGGCGATCACTTGAATGTACTTCCCTTCTCTGACCTGACCGAAATCCTCCTCTTTCAACCCGATACCTGAAAGGTTCATCGCCTTGTAATGAAAGATATTCTCGAATGAAGGGGACTTCTCATAAATGTTCAGTTTCTCGTAGAGCGTACGAAGTCTGTCGATATTGGCATCTCTGACTGTTTTGGATGTATGTTTTGGGGTGAAGAGCGGCGGTGGTGTCGCCTCCTGTGTCTGTTCTGGCTGAGGAGCTTTTTCCGGGGTCTCTTGTTTGATCTCTGTAAGGGGTGCAGCCGCTATGGTTGCCTGTGTGGGCTGCACCTCTTTTTTCTGTTTCTGCTCAAGCTTCTCCTCCAGTTTACTGGTAAGGGCTCTAAGCTTGTCTAAACTAGTTGACATCACATTTCCTGTTATCTTTTACGTTATTGAATCTCCGTATATCCGAACCATAGGGATAGTTTATCGTTCAAATATTAGAAAATATACTACATCATTACTAATAGAACCTTTAAAATGATAGTGAATAATATGAATTTTTTTATTTTTTAATGTAAAAATATCCAAATATGCTGATATTATAAAATATTTCACCTTAAACGCTCTAGATTAACCTACCTTTGGATAAAATATCCCCCTTAATATGAACGAGAAGAAGGATGGAAAAGAATGGATTATCTACAGATCAACGGTGGGAAGAAGCTTAACGGAACGGTTACGATCAGTGGTGCGAAGAATGCCGCACTACCGGTCATTGCCGCAACGATATTGAGTGATTCTCCGGTAAAGCTAACGAACCTTCCCAATGTTGTGGATATCCGTACACTCTTAAAACTTCTGACGATGCTAGGGGGAAAAGTGGTGCATGAGGGAACGGTCGCGACTATCGATAACGGTTCGATCACCTCACATAAAGCTGTCTATGAGATCGTAGCGCAGATGCGTGCGTCCATTCTTGTATTAGGACCTCTTTTGGCACGTTTTGGCGAGTGTGAGGTAAGCCTTCCGGGAGGTTGTGCCATCGGTCAGCGCCCTATCGATCTTCATCTCAAAGCACTTGAGTCGATGGGGGCTTCCATTGAGATCAAAGGCGGGTATGTACATGCAGTCGCACCTGAAGGCGGCTTGAAAGGTGCGAAGATCATCTTTGATAAGATCACCGTCGGAGGAACGGAAAATACCCTTATGGCGGCAGCGTTGGCGCATGGAACGACCACTATCCTCAATGCGGCAAAAGAGCCGGAGATCGTACAGCTTTGCGTGATGCTCGCCTCTGCGGGTGTGTCTATCGAAGGGATCGGTACGAGTGAACTGACCATCGAAGGAACGGGTGGAAAACCGCTCACATTCCCTCAGACCGAGATCATCCCCGACCGTATAGAAGCAGGAACCTATCTATGTGCCGGAGCGATCACAAACTCCGAGATCACGCTTAACAAGGTCGATGTCGAGCATATCCGTGCCTCTATCGACAAGCTTGAATCGATGGGCTTTGATTTCACTATCGATGGGGATACCATTACCATCCATCCTGCCGAAGAGATCAAACCGGTGAACATCATTACTGTAGAGTATCCGGGCTTCCCTACCGATATGCAAGCACAGTTCATGGCGGTCGCGGCGATCGCCAAGGGTGAAAGCCTTATTGAAGAGCGTCTTTTTGAGAACCGCTTCATGCATGTGAGTGAACTCAATCGTCTGGGTGCGGATATCTGGCTTAAAGGCTCGACAGCTGCGGTCAAAGGAGTGGAGAAGCTCTATGGTGCCGATGTGATGGCAACGGATCTGCGTGCCTCCTCTGCACTGGTACTGGCTGGATTGGTCGCAGAGGGTACGACCAATGTCAGACGTATCTATCATCTTGACCGTGGGTATGACGACCTTGAAGGGAAGTTGGCGGCTCTGGGTGCGGATATCATACGAAAAAGAGAGCAGAAGTAACTATGGCGACAGAGATAGAGCGTAAGTTCCTGGTCGATACCGCTAAGCTTCCACCACTGCCAAAGCCGCATATCATTAAACAGGGCTATGTTCCGGCAAATGGTGTGACCGTACGGGTACGGCTCTATGATGATAACGCTTTTCTTACATTAAAAGGGCGTACTCAGGGAGTGAGCCGTTTGGAGTTCGAGTATCCTATTCCCGTTTCTGATGCGGAGGAGATGCTCAAAGCACTTTGTATGCAGCCTTTCATCGATAAAAAACGCTATGAGATCATCTATGCGGGACACTGTTGGGAACTGGATATTTTCGAAGGGGAGAATCAGGGACTTGTCATTGCCGAGATAGAGCTCTCAAATGAGAACGAGTCGTTCGAAAAGCCCGAGTGGGTCACACAAGAGGTCTCCGCCGATCCCCGATACCGTAACGGGAACCTTGTTACCAAGCCTTACTCTCAGTGGTGACGTAAACGCGAAAGCGCTGCATTTATCTTCTTCTGATCGAGTTGAAAACTTAGCTCGATCCGTCTGGATGCCTCTTTATCCTCCACGCCGTTAATGATAACTGGATCTTGCTCTCCCATTCCTTTGGCTACAAGAAAGCGTGAGAGTCCATGCTTCTTGGCGATCGGTAAAGAGAGGATATAGCGCTTGATCTCTTCTGCTCTTTGTGCGGAGAGGCGTTGGTTAAGGCTTTGGCTTCCCGAAGTATCGGTATAGCCTTTGATGATGATACGCTTGAGATATTGTCCGTTGTGTGTGGTATTGATGATCGTATCGATATAGGTACCGATATCCTCTTTGAGGCTCTCGATAAGTTCGGGGTTGGGGACAACGCTTCCCGCTTCAAACAGATTCTTACTTTGGATAGTAAGCGCACCGTTTTTAGGATTTGGTATCGCATTGTTGTAGTGCTGCCTTGTAACGGCAAGGATAAGGCGGGTACTCATACTACGCAGTGCATCGATCTTTGCTTGTGTTTTGGGATCGATACGGGGTTTGGAGAGTACTTTTTGTAGGCTCTTTACCATTTTTTCCATGCTTTGTGTCAGCTGTGCGATATGCGCTCTTTCGGCTTTGAGCTCGGTATTCAAGGCAGATTGTGAGGCTTCAAGCTTCTGCGTCTTTTTTTGAAGTGTATGGAGTGCCTGTTCGCTTTGTTGGAGGGTTTCGAGTTTGTGCTGCTGCATCTTAAACTTACGGCTGATCTCCTCTATTGGCATATAGAGTGCGTTGATGATGGGAAGATCGGTCTGTTTTTTCAGGATCGCCCGTACCTTGCCAAGGTGGTCGATCTCTCTAAGCTCCCCTTTAAGATAGAGCCTGCCGTCCTCTTCATGGAGTGATATCTTCTCCCCTGTACGCTGTTGAATACGCTTTTCCAATACATAATAGCCGTATTTTTCTTTTAGGAAGAGCCCTGCTCCCAGTGTTATCGTACCTATGAGCAAAGCGGCAACGATCTTGGAGGCATGACTCTCTTTATGCTTCTGTTTTTTCGTACCGTTGCTTTGGGTGTTGAGGAACTTGAGCAGTTCGGCTTCTACCTTGGCAATACGCGGGTCACTGTCATCCCCCTCGAACTCTTGAAAAAGTGTACTGTAACGTTTAATGATCTGGGCAAAGAAGAGGTTGATCTCCTTACGCTGCTCATGATCGGGTTCGGAATCGAGGAATGCAATGAGGTAGACCGAACCGGCACTCTCTATGTAGAGGGTCGCATCGCCGTAACTGAGCAGTTGTACCTCTTTGCTACCGCTTTCTGCTTGATTGCTGATCCAGTCGTTGACGAAGTCCTTGATAGCACTTGCCATGGAGGCGACCATATGCGGATCGTCGATCTCACTGTTCTCATTGTTCGCTTCGGCGATGAGGAGTCCCGTCTCTTTATGGATAATGAAGATGGACTCGATGGTCGCATCACTGCTCTCCTCAAGCAAGAGCTCTGTCTCGCTTACGCCGGTCAGTTTGGCTTTGACCTTCCGTTTGTAGCGCTCGACCGAGAGCCCCTGCTCGATCTTGTCGTTGATCTTCTCCATCATCTCCTTGATCGCCTGTGTGACGTACTTGGAGATCATCCCACCCATGATCGGGTAGAGTGCATCGATCATCTTGTCCTTGTTCTCTGCGATCTCCTGTGCGATCGCCGGAGAGATGATGCTTCGAAGAGACTGCTCCAGCGCATGCGGATCGTGTGCGGCACTCTGGGTGATGATCTGTGCAAGATAGCGTGAGAGGATCGTAATGGTTTGGCTCTCTTTTTGTGCTAAACGTGCGAGTAATAGGTCATCAAAGAGTGGTAGGAGTTTGGTTTTGATCGCCTCCTCATCGAGGGTCTCGAACTCAAGGTGTTCTACCTTTGATGCCAGTTTTTCAAGCAGAGCAAGCTCATCAGCAAGCAGAAGTTGCTTTAACTGATCGAGCTCAGAGTTACTTTGTTTCAGGTTTTTGCTCCTGTGTCAAAAGGGTATTGACATCGGTACCTTGTATCTTCATTGCCACTTCAAGCAGCATACCCGCCATCGCATCGCGAGAGAGCTTCTCTTCACCAAGGTCCGAGAGCCCTTTGTTCAATGCCGCTTCGATCTGGGATCTCATCTGAGAGAGATTGCGGTTCATCTTCTCGTTCTCGTCCTCGATGTTCTCTTTCATGATCTTCAGTTTGGTCAGGAACTCATTCTTTTGATTGGTCAGTTGTGTCTGAAGCGTCTCATCGGTCGTACCGATAAGCTCTTTGAGCTTGTTGCGCTCTTTCTGTGTCGCTGTTGCGAGGTTGTCTATTTTCTGCTCCAGTGCTTCAAGAGAGCGTTCAGTCTCTCTTTGGAGCTTGGTATGGGACTCTTTGAATGTCTGGAGCATCTTCTCCTCAACAGTGTGTAGTGTACGGTTGAGTGTTTCGAAACGTTCGTCGAACTCTTTAAGTTGCGAACCGAAAATTAAGTCTCTGATCTGATCTACATTGTTCATGTTCTTCTCTGCCATGGTCGGTTTATCCTCATACATTAGATTTATACGATAATTATATACCCTTATGAAGCGTTATCTGCTTATTTTCAGTCAAATTTTAAGTAAAATCGCTATCTTTATGGAAAATTAAATACAAATATCATGTTTGTACGGGAGGAATATCCATGTTTCAAAAAATCGCACCTCTGATCGTTTTGGCGATGTTCGCTATAGGCGCATACTTCATGATCCAAGGGATGCACAATGCCACACAGATGGCAAAGAGCAAAGAACCGGCTATTATCGAATAGTCTATCTATTTCATAGTCGTCAGGATCTTTTCGACCTTTGCTTGAGGGTCGGCATCTTTATAGATTGGTCGTCCAATCACAGGAAAATCCACCCCCTCTTTTGCCGCGATATCCAGTGTCGCGACACGCTGCTGGTCACCGGCATCTTCACCGAAAGGTCTAATACCGGGGCAGAGTGTCAGGAAGCTGTCTGATGTGGCTTCTTTGATCGCCCTGCTCTCAAATGTCGAGCAGACCACACCGTCCAACCCGTTCTCGTAACTCATCTTCGCAAACTGCTCCGCTTTTTCATCAATACCCTTTTCGTAGATCATTCTAAATGTTGCATCATCAAATGATGTGAGTGCCGTTACTGCCAGCACCAACGGTCTCTTTTCATACGTTGAAAGACGATCCATGACTGTACGCATGGCAACCGGGCCTGCCGAGGCATGGATGTTGAACATATCCACACCCAGCTTAGCGATCTCTTCAGCGGCATCTGCCATGGTATTGGGAATGTCATAAAGCTTTAGGTCAAGGAAGATCTTGAAGTCGGGGTTGATCTGCTTGAGTGCCTCAATGAACGGCTTACCGTCTCTAATGTAAGCGCGAAAGCCTACTTTCATCCAGATATTATACGTTTTGAGTGATCTTGCCAGTGCCAAATTCTCTTCAGCAGAGGGAAGATCGAGTGCTACGCACAGTTCCATTGGTCATACCCTTATGTTTTAGTGGTATAATTATACTTTAAATTAACTACAGAAGGACTAAACAACGATGTTCGGAAAACAATCAAAACGTTACGATATCCCACAAGATGTGATGGAGACATACAACTACGCAAAGATCAAGACAAGCAAAGGTGACATCTGGGTCAAGCTCTACCATGAGGATGCACCCAACACAGTTGCGAACTTCGCACACTTGGCGAACGAAGGGTTCTACAACAACCTGAAGTTCCACAGGGTCATTCCGGGCTTCATGGCGCAAGGCGGTTGCCCTCACTCAGGCCCTACAGGTAACCCTGCATTGGCAGGAACAGGCGGACCGGACTGGCAGATCGACTGTGAGACCGATACGAGTAACCATCCGCACAGACGCGGAAGCCTCTCTATGGCACATGCAGGGCCAAACACCGGAGGAAGCCAGTTCTTCATCTGTTTTGTCGCGTGTCCTCACCTTGACGGTGTGCATACCGTATTCGGCGGTATTGAAGAGGATGATACCGATAGCTTCATGGTGCTTGACAAGATCGAGCAGAACGATGAGATCGAAACGATCGAAATTCACGCAGAGAAAGCGTAGTTCGAATCAAGTTTCAGCATGTTTGTAGGGTGGGAATTGCCCACCTTGAGATCATAAAAATGAAAAAACAAGAAGGTAGGCAATTGCCTACCCTACGTGTTAAGGAAATGAATGTTTGGTTATTACCGAGTCGCAGCAGCAGTCAACACCACCACCGTAGCTAATCCCGCTAAAAATGCCAAAGAGATCCTTGCGCTCATCAAAGAGGCGCACAAAAAAGAGGTCAGTGTCGTTGTATTCCCCGAACTTACCTTCACCGGTTACACCGCCAGTGACCTTTTCCTTAACCAGACACTTTTAAAAGCGCAAAACGAAGCCCTTGAAGAAATATTAAAAAATATAACAGAGATAAATACCGTTGCCGTTATCGGTATGGCACTGCTTGAAGCCGACAGGCTCTACAACTGTGCTGTGATCATACAACAAGGAAAGATACTTGGGATCGTGCCCAAATCCTACTTGCCGAGCAAAAAAGAGTTCTATGAGAAGCGGCAGTTCGTCTCAGGACGCGATGTCGTGCGAACGACCACGGAGCTCTTAGGCGAAGAGGTGCCGTTTGGTGTCGACCTGCTCTTTAGTGACGGTGCCGATATGACCTTCGGGGTGGAGATATGTGAGGATCTCTGGGCGGTCACTCCTCCAAGTAATCATATGGCTAGCAACGGGGCGAACCTGCTTTTGAACCTCTCTGCAAGCAATGAGATCATCGGTAAACATGCCTACCGTGAGGAGCTGGTACGTACGCAGAGTGCGCGCTGTATGGCGGCATATGTCTATAGCTCCGCAGGGGTTGGAGAGAGTACGACAGATACGGTCTACGGCGGGCATGCCATCATCAGCGAGTATGGTTCGACTTTGGCTCAGAATGAGCGCTTTTGTATGCAAAGCCACCTTATTACCGCAGATGTAGACCTTGAGAGGCTGCGATGGCTTCGGCTCAATGAGGGAAGTTATGGCGATGCAAGACGCAAAAAGACACGTACGCTCAAACTTGCCACCCTACCTACGCTAAGCAGTCTGCAAAGAGAGATAGACCCTTTCCCGTTCGTCCCATCCGAATATGCAGATAAAAAAGCACGCTGTGACGAGATCGTACACATTCAGGCGCATGGGCTTATAAAGCGTATGACGCATGCGCATATCCAAAAGGCGGTCATCGGCATTAGCGGTGGATTGGACTCGACCCTTGCCCTGCTCTCCGTTCACCGTGCATTTGAGATGATGGGATGGCATGTCGCGGACATCATTGCCGTGACCATGCCCGGATTCGGTACCACAAGCCGTACCAAGTCCAATGCCATGATGCTCTGCAAAGCCTTGGGTGTGACACTTAAAGAGGTGGATATTACCGACCTTTCGCTCAAAGAGTTCGATGCTATCGGACACGACCCAGCCGAGCATACGGTCACCTATGAGAACGTACAGGCACGGGCACGTACTTCCATTTTGATGAACCTTGCCAATAAAGAGGGGGGACTTGTCATCGGAACGGGTGATCTGAGCGAGATCGCCCTTGGCTGGAGTACCTATAATGGGGATCATATGAGTATGTATGCGCTCAACAGCGGTATTCCAAAGACGCTTATTCAGTATGTGATCGAATACTTTAAAAGTAATATGAAGATCGCTAGGATCATCGATGATATCCTCGCTACTCCTATCAGTCCGGAGCTGTTGCCGCACAGTGACGATGAGATCACACAGGAGACCGAGGAGATCGTAGGACCGTACGAGTTGCACGATTTCTTTTTGTATCACTTCATCAAGTATGGCGCAAAGCCTGAGAAGATACGCTTTCTTGCCACCCTTGCCTTTAAAGACAAGTATGATGAAGCGACCATTGCAAAATGGCTGAGACTTTTCCTTCGCCGCTTCTTTACACAGCAGTTCAAGCGCAGCTGTATGCCCGACGGTCCCAAAGTCGGTACGATCTCCCTCAGCCCCAGAGCAGACTGGAAGATGCCAAGCGATGCGGACTTTGAGGCGTGGCTTGATCCTCTTTAGAAGCATTTGACCTTACAGTATGCATGGTTCGTATGCTTTAAGGGTATTTTCTTTCTTATCTTGGTAAACGAAGTAAGGGACGGGATGTACCTGATGGACAAAGCGGCTGAAGGAGAGGAGTAACCCCTCCTCTTGGCATCTTGGTTGCCTATAATGGTGGCACAAAGGTGTATTTGATCTACTTTACTCCTCTATCTGCATCGCGCTACAATGAAAAATAGAGTACAATAGTCGCATGTTGAACAAGAAAGTATTCCTTACAAAAACAGATACGACCATAGGATTCGTCTCACAGGATGCGGATGCATTGAACCGTATTAAGCGGCGACCACCCCATAAGCACTACATCAAGGCCGTGGACTCTTTGCAAACCCTACAGCACTTCACCCGTGTGCCTCAGCTGTTTAAGAACCATCTTAGACGTGCAAGCAGAACGACCTTTATCATGCCAAGTGGTGACTCCTACCGTGTGATCAAAGATAGACATCATCTCGGTTTGATCAAACGGCTTAAATGGGCCTATACCACCTCTGCGAATATCAGTGGTGCGTCTTATGATAAGAGCTTCGCGATCGAGGCGGCGGACGTGGTCGTTAGGCCACTGGAGGGGACGCAAAACCCCTCTACTATCTTAAAACTAGGAAAACACACCCGAAGGAGAATACGATAATGGCAGCAGTCTATGAGAATGAAAATATCCGAATAGAGATAGAAGAGAGTGAAATACCGTGGTTGAAGATATTTACGCAGCACACCTATAAAGAGATGAGCGAAGTACCGCGTGAGATACGTATGGAGATCTATGATCTGCTCGATACTATCGAAAGAGAGATGATCGACCACTACGCACCGGATAAGATCAATATTGCGTCATTTGGGAACTATGTGCCTCATGTACATTGGCATATTATGGCACGTTTCAAGGAAGATAGCTACTTCCCTGAGCCGATGTGGGGGACAAAACAGCGTGAAGCATCACTCTTGCTTCCTGATATCGGAGAGTTCTGCGAGCGTCTTGTCAGCCGCTTGAAGGAGGCGTAATGTCACATGCGGATAAAGAGAAGTGGGATCGAAAATATCGTCAAAAACCCACCTTGCTTCAAGATCGACCTGCCAGTAAGTTGCTACAGCGTTATGCGAAGGAAGCATCAGGAAGTGTTGCGATAGACCTTGCTTGTGGAAATGGCAGAAATACCCTCTTTCTTGCAAAAGAAGGCTTTCATGTTGATGCTGTCGATATTTCCGAAGTGGCATTGGCGAACCTTAAAGAGAAAGTAAACGGTTTGGATGTGCAATTGATCGTATGTGATCTTGACGACTTTATACCAGAAGCCGGGCACTATGACCTTGCAGTGATGACGAACTATCTCGACCGTGCCTTGATCTTGCGTATGGCAGAAGCGTTGAAGTCAGGTGCACTTTTTATTATTGAAACCTATATGGCACATCCTGAGAATGAGAAAAAAGATTCCAATCCCGATTTCCTTCTGGCAAAAGAGGAGCTTCTTGCGATGTTCGACAAGAGAGGGTATGAGGTGTTGGCATATGAAGAGTTCTTGAACGAACCGCATGAACTCTACCGAATGTATAAAGAGGCGATCGTAGTGAAGAAGCGATATCGGTAGCTTCTTTATCGGTCAAGCCAATATCCACCCTTTACTTCTTCGTACGATCACGTCACGATACAACCAGAGCTTTTTGATGCGTTCTTGCTCTTGGGGTGAGAGTTGCGGTGACTGGAAAAGTCCTGCCTCTTCACGTTGGCGTTGTGCCTCGAACAAAATAAGCGCAGAAGCGACCGAGACATTCAAACTCTGTACCATCCCCCGCATCGGAATGAGTACCCGTTTATCCGCAAGTGCCAAGATCTCATCACTCACTCCATCCTTCTCATTTCCCATAACGATCATGGTCGGTTGCGTATAGTCCACATCACGGAAGGAGACTGTGCTCTGGTCCAGGTGGGTGGCGACTATCTGGTAGCCGGATTTTTGCTTCTCTTTTAGGAACGCTACCTTATCTGCCGTATCGATACGCCGATGCTCCACCCAACGGTGTGCGCCTTGGGAGATGGTCTTGTGAATACGAAGACTCTGGTCGTCGTTGACAGCGTAGTGGAAGTAGAGTACTCCTGCCCCGTCGCATGAGCGTAAAATGGCAGAGATATTCTGGGACATATGGACATTGTCACAGAAGAGTTGAAGATCGGGTTGTTTGTGGCGGAGGATCTCTTCGATCCTCGCAATGCGTTTGGCTTCTAACATGAACGTAGTATAGCCAAAAGAAGGTTTAGATACCGCTGACTCTGAGCAGTTTTGTCTTACCGACCATCAGGTCGATACTCATGAAGATACGTTTAAAGACAGACTCCTGTCTGTACTCAAGGTTGTGCTTTTTGCAGATATCTTTGACGATCGGCTGCATCTTCTGATAGTAGCTTAGCGGCATGTTCGGAAAGAGATGATGTTCGACCTGATAGTTCAAGAATCCATGCAAGAAGTCGATCCAGTCCGAACCGGTATTGTAGTTGACGCTTCCCATGATCTGACGAAGGTAAAATTCACCCGTACTCTTGTGTGGTTCGGAGAACATATAGATGTCTTCTGCCGAGTGGTTAGGGACGATGACAAGGAACGAGTGCAGATTCGCAAAGAACTCCGCCATCAGCAAAATAATAAACGCTGTCCAGACCGCGTGCAGTCCCAAAGGTAAGAAGAGTGCCGGGAAGAGAACGAACTTAATGACGATGTATGGAAGAAGATATTCCATCCAAAGTTCCAGACCGTTCTTGGTACGTGGATTGTATTCAAAGTCCTTGATCTCCAGTTTGTCTTGGTCCCTTCGCTTTTTATTCTCCAAAATTCTAAGCGTGTTGGGTGCATAGTAGGTGAACTTCCAAGTGCCTGCAAAGAGGTAGACAAATAGATAACGAAGCCACATCGGTGTTTTGGACTGAATAAGCCACTGAAGGTTACGCTCGACATTGTCGGGGTCTTCATCTTCTCCGAGGTGGTAGTGGTGCATGATATTGTGTTCATACTCCCAAGCCTGGGGTTTGATCCAGTCCAACCAGTCGACGTAGCGTCTGGCACCTTTGGCAAAGAACTTCTTGGTATAGCGCTCAGGGATGTTGGGTACTTTGTCGTAGGCACCATGCAGTACAGGGTGGGTCACATTCGCCCAGCGTGCCACGTTCCCCGTGCTGATAAGCAGTGCGGCAACAATGGCAGCAGGCCAGAAGATCCAGCCTGAGAGTTCTCCGCCTAAGAATTCGGTAAGGGCGATGATGAGGATGAGCGCATAGCCCGAGAAGGTAAATGCCCTTCCCCAGCGCTCCATCTTAAGCAAGTGTTGAAAGTCCTCTTCCCCTACCGGGTCCATGGTCTTTTTGATCTCGTCAATGTCTTTTTCCAGCTGATCTTTATCGATATCTTCGTAGCGTGCGTATTGGTGTGTGTCGTTGTGTTCGGGGTGTTCGGGGTGTTCGGGGTGTTTACTCATGTAGATTTCCATTAAAAATAATGATTATTATAGTGAAATATTATTAATCTTACGTATAGGTGCTGACTTCTTTGGGATTTCGCTATAATACCGTTCAATTTAACATAAGAGAATATGATGTGTGATTTCAACAACCTTAGTGATAAGCAGAAGCTTCATTACCATAGACTACTGCTAGATGCTGCCGAGAAGTTCGGTGGTAAGAACTTCTTTCTTCATCTGCTTGAAGCGATCCGTGAGAGTAAACCTCACCCTTTGACCGCCGCCAACCGTACCTTTACGATGGAACTTGGTGAGATCAAGTGGAACAAGGTCATTTTCAATGATAAACTGCAACTGCTTCAAAAGATGCGTACAGGTGAGAGCGAGCGTGGTAACTTGTTGCCAAGTGAGGATGCAAAGAACTATAAGAAGGTACTTAACCTCGTGCGTACCCTCAAACCCATTGTATTCCATGTCAAACCTACAGACAAAGCTGACGGACCGGGCTTTTTCTTTCAGCCCTTTGAAGTGATAGATAAAAAGACCACCCGACTCAACCCGCTCTTTGATGCACTCTTCTTCTGTGCCATCGGTACGGTTAAAAAGATACTTAACTATGAATCTAAGTAAGGATGGTAAAAAGCGTGCCGATATCAGGTACGGATTGGATGTGGGTGTGGTGCTCAAAGAGGATCAGCCTACAGGCTACATCACCTACGGAAAGGTACAGAAAGTACTAACCAACTCTCCTACCCACCCACACGGCATTAAAGTACGACTCAATACGGGAGAGGTAGGACGGGTCAAAGAGATACTCTAAATAAAGAACATCCCCACCATAAGACCGAAAAAAGGTACCATCGCTAACATATAGATGCTCTTTTGGGTCTTGAGTGCCTTATAGACACCCCAAAAGAAGAGTGTGACGCAAAAGAGAAAAATAAGAATGAGCGTTAGGTTGTTCATGAGAGTTTCTCCAGTTCTTCTTTATGCAGTCTATCGACCATCTTGATACTATCGAGTGCATTAAGCAGTATCTTTTTTGTCGAAGCCAACGGTTTCATATGTACATTGGTGTACTGTTTGTCGATGGTCTCGTCACCGACAATACGCATCACCTCGGACTCGAGCGAGTCGATGATCTCCTGAATGTTCTTCTCGATAAGTTGCATATCCATTATTTTGCCTTTGGTCTGAATATTTTAATAACCTCTTCATTGGCTTCCATATAGCTACCGCCAATGAGGTCGATACAGTACGGTACTGCCGGAAATACCGCATCGAGACACTCACGGATCGACTTGGGTTTTCCAGGGAGGTTGATAATGAGCGATCCGTTACAGATACCTGCGGTCTGTCTGGAGAGAATAGCGGTCGGTACATACTGAAGGCTGACTGCGCGCATCTGCTCACCAAAGCCCGGAAGGAGCTTTTGACAGACGTTCTCCGTCGCTTCGGTGGTGACATCTCTGGGAGCGGGTCCCGTTCCGCCGGTGGTGACGATGAGATCGCAGTTCATATCACGTGATAGCTCAATAAGCGTTGTTTCGATGATGCTCTGTTCATCGGGAATACAGCGGTACTCATACTCACACGGATTAAGCAGGTACTCTTTCATCGTATCCATGATGGCAACACCGGAGATATCTTCATATATTCCTTGTGATGCTCTGTCGCTGGTGGTGACCACGCCTATTTTAATGGTGTCCATGACGCTCCTTTATGGTGCTTTGTTTTGTGCAATTATAGCAGGGTAGCTTTAGGGTTTTAGCATCTCTTCGATCGTAACTTTGACGTTCTCTCCCAATGCCTGCACATCATACCCGCCTTCGAGGAAGAAGATCAACGGTGTATCGGTAGTATCGAGGATGGTGCGTACCATGCGGGCTATCCCTTTGGTAGTGACGTTCAGCTGTGCCAAAGGGTCGCTTTCATGGATATCGTATCCGGCAGATACCAGAACGATATCGGGTTGAAATGTGCGCATTATAGGTGGAAGATCTTCTTGGTATATCTCTAAGATCTCTTTGTCACCACTATCTGGCATCAGCAGGAAATTGCGTGTGTAGCCCTCTCCTTCTCCTGCGCCGATCTCTGACTCCATACCCGTACCCGGATAGGCGAATGACTGATGGCTGGAGAAGTAGAATACACTGCCATCTTCCCAGAATGCATCTTGGGTGCCATTACCGTGGTGAACGTCAAAATCGATGATCATCACACGCGAGAAGCCCTGTTGCTGTGCATATTTTGCTGTGATCGCAATGTTGTTGAAGAGACAAAAGCCCATGGAGGTCGTAGGTGTTGCATGGTGTCCCGGAGGGCGTACGACACAAAAAGCCCTTTGAAATTCATCTGCTTTGATGCCATCGACCGCACGTATGCCTGCACCTACAGCTGTTTTGGCGGCAATGTAGGAGTCGTAGCTACAGTGGGTATCGCTGTCAATGGAGCTTGAGAGCAGACTGCATCGTTTGACCGTATCGATCTGCTCTTGTGTGTGGACACTACGTAGAATCGTCTCCTTTACACATAGCGGTTTGAGGCTGAGAAGTCTCTCTTTTAGCGGTGCAACGGCTTGTTCGATAGCGGTCAGACGTGCTTTTGATTCGGGGTGCCCACTACCTGTATCGTGTTGTAGATAGATATCGTCGGTAATGTAGGCACACACCATTATTTCAATCCCATACTGATCTTCAGGTTGTCCATCTCACGGCGAAGACGCGTTACTTCATCTTGCAAAGAGAGAACCAGTCTTTGCATCTCTTCGTTGGAAAGGGAGATCTCTTTACTCTCTTCTTTTTGGCTCTTTTGGGGCGTTTCCGTATCTTGCGGAAGAATGTAGGTTGCCTCTTTGCCGTCCTCTTCGACCGTTTCGCTCTGTAGTTGTCCGGATTTGACCATTTTCACTACATTAAAAAGGCTGAGTTTGTGTTTGACGGCATACTGTTTCAGTGTCATTCGTGCCATGTTCACCTCCTGTATAAAATTATGCGATTATACACAATTTATTCATATTTATCTGCTATAATGCACATAATCAAATATCATATTAAGGAATATAACATGAAATTGAAACGTATTTCACTTGTACTAGGTGCGGCGATGACCATGTTCATGGGAACACTGCTACATGCAGAAGCGGCAAAGGTGATCGATGCCAAAGCGGATGTTGCGGTCGAGCTCTTCAAGAAAAAGGTAAAAGGGGGCGGACGTTTCCTTGAACGTGTCAAGGGGTATCTTGTTTTCCCTTCCGTCTATAAAGGCGGTTTCATTGTCGGTGGTGAGTATGGTGAGGGTGTTTTGCGCATCAACGGTAAGAGTGTTGCCTATTACAGCATTGCATCCGCATCGCTCGGGCTTCAGATAGGTGCGCAGAAGACTTCCTATATTTTCGCGTTCGCCGACCAGTATGCACTCGACAAGTTTATGAAGAGTGATGGATGGGAAGCGGGTGTGGACGGTTCTATTGCCGTAGCGAAGTGGGGACAGGGTATCGATATCAGTTCTATCAGCTTCGAGAAGCCGATCTACGCGTTTGTATTTAATAACAAAGGGTTGATGGCGAATGTCTCTCTTGAAGGGACGAAGTTCACCAAGATCCATCCTGATGACTCTCTTTGATCCAAACGGGTGGGCCTCTCCCGCCCTCTTTTAACACCCCCTCTATCCTACTCTCAATCTTTATTCAGTATACTACTTTAATCATACATATAAGGAGCTACCCATGACACCTAGGATCGAAGAGATGATGCAGGATATCGAAACGATGAAAGCGCGTTTACGTGAAGAGATAGCCAAAGAGGAGAAGAAGATCGCCTATACGATCAAGAACGGATCGGTGGTCTTTGAGGAGGCACTTTTGCAACGGCAACGCCAACAGATGAAACAGCTAGGTGCATGGTTTCGTGAGATCCCTTTCATTCAGCTTTTAACGGCACCGGTGATCTACGGTATGATGATCCCCGCTGTTATTTTGGATCTCTCACTCTGGATATATAAGATCATTGTAGGCAAAGTGTTTAATATCAAGTTCGCAGAGCGTAAGGATTATATTGTTTTTGACAGGCACTATCTGGGGTATTTGAATATCATTGAAAAGATCAACTGCGTCTACTGTTCCTACTTCAACGGACTGATGAACTATGCCGTTGCGATCGCAGGACGTACCGAGCTTTACTTCTGTCCTATTAAACATGCGAAGAAAGTAGCGTATGAACACCCGTTTAGCTACCGCTTCTTCTCTTACGCGGATGGAGAATCCTATCAAGAGAGATTAAAAAGGCTTAGAGAGGAGACGGCAAAGAAGTAGCCAAGGCTACCCTTTGATCTCTTTGAGCGTTTCGTAAGCGGCTTTGATCGCCTCTTCTATCATCTCATCGGTGGTCGCAGTTGAGATGAATCCCGTTTCAAACGATGAACATGCCAAGTAGATACCACGGTCTAGCATCCCTTTATGGAACTTGGCAAAGAGCTTTTGGTCGTTCTCCATCGCATCGGCGAAGTTCTTGACCGGTTTGTCTGAGAAGAAGAAACCGAACATGCTTCCACGTACATCCGTTACCATCGGTACATTGACCGCATCTGCCGCTTTTTTGAAGCCCTCTACCAGTTTTTTGGCTTTGTTCCCAAGCTCTACATAGACAGCCGGGTTGTTCTTGAGCTTTCTGAGACTTGTCAGCCCTGCTGCCATAGCAACAGGGTTTCCGCTGAGTGTTCCCGCCTGATAGACCGGCCCTTCAGGAGAGAGGTGGGACATGATCTCCGCTCTGGCACCAAAGGCACCGACAGGCATACCCGCACCAATAACCTTACCGAGTGTCACCATATCGGGCTTGACCTGTGTGATCCCCTGCGCACCTTTGAGTGAGGCTCTAAAACCACTCATCACTTCATCGAAGATAAGCAGTGCACCATGCTCATCACAAAGTGCTCTTAGCCCCTCAAGGAACTTCTCATCGGCAGGCACCAGTCCCATATTCCCTGCAATAGGCTCGATAATCACACATGCCACACCACCTTCAGAGTCTGCAAAACACTTCTCAACCGATGCAAGGTCATTGTAGGTTGCCAAGAGTGTGTGCTTGGTCAGGTCTGCCGGTACACCCGGGCTACTAGGGTTACCAAATGTCGCCGCTCCCGAACCTGCCTGAACAAGCAGAGAGTCGCTGTGTCCGTGGTAGCACCCTGTGAACTTTACAATATCATCACGTCCGGTAAATCCACGTGCAAGACGCAATGCGCTCATGACCGCTTCAGTTCCCGAACTGACGAAACGTACCTTGTCGATGGTATCGAAGAGCGTGACGATCTCTGTAGCGAGTTCTGTTTCTACCGTGGTCGGCGCACCGAAACTCAACCCTCTCTTGACCGCTTCGATGACCGAAGCTTCAATGTCTGCGTCACAGTGACCAAAGATCAGCGGTCCCCAGCTCTGTACATAGTCGATGTATTTATTCCCATCGATGTCATAGAGGTAACCACCCTCACCTCTTTCAATGAACGGAGGTGTACCCTCCACACCGCTGAATGCTCTTACCGGAGAGTCTACACCTCCGGGAATAACCTTATATGCCTCTTCAAATGCTGCAATTGACTTGTCGTATGCCATACTATTAATCCTCATTATGTATAATTGCGGTGATTATACACTATAGGGACTAAAAGGTGAGAGATACTCGTACACTCAAAGGGTTTTTACTATCGTTTATCTTTCACCTGATCATTTTTCTACTCTTTTTTCTCTCTTTTGAAGAGTTGAAGATCATTCCTCCTTCGTCCTCAAAACAGGACAAGAAGATCACCCTGAACCTTTCACAGTTCACCCCTCCGGCTCCACAACCCAAACCACGCCAAAAAGTCACACCGCCACAACAGAAATCTGTACCAACCCCACCGGTAACCCCACCAAAACCGGTAGAGAAGCCTGTCATCAAAAAGCCGAAAGTCAAACCTGAGCCCCCTAAGCCTGTTGCGGAAAAAAAGGTGGTAGAAGAGAAAAAGAGTATCCGTGTTGCTAAAAAGGCCAAGAAGGACAATAATATCACCAAAATAGCTAAGACAGAAAAAAAGCAGAAACTTGCCAAAACAAAACCCAAAAAGAAAGTAAAGAAAAAGATCGCAAAGAAAAAATCGCTGCCTAAAACCTTCAGATTGCCTAGAAAACATAGTAAGGACAAACTTGCAAACGCACTTCTCGGAGGAAGAGGGAAAACAAGATCCGCTACAAATATAAAACCGACACCGTTGATTCGTAGACTCTATGGAAAAGAGTTCTATTCGTTCACACCTACGCAACAAAAATTCATTAAAGATCACCTCAACGAAATACATCGTATCACTCAAAATACGCTTACAATCAACGGCTATCCCGATGTTGCTGTTCGTACGGGACAACAAGGGGTCAATGTCGTTTCCTTCTACCTTCATCCCAACGGTGACATCAGTCATCTCAGACTTGTAAAACGTATGGGGTACGAAGCGCTCGACAACAATACGATCGCCGTTATCCAGATTGCGTATAAGGACTATCCAAGACCAAAAACAAAAACAAAAATCGTTTTTTATGTCAACTACCGTCTCTATTAATGTTACTATTATTTTAGAAACAATATAATTGGAAATAATATAAATTAATGTACGAGGAGAAATAGACACATGTTTGATTTTTTATTTTCTTCTAAAAATGAAAAGCTTGTCAAGAAGTGGCATAAAGAGCATGAGGAGATTGTGGAACTTGCGCATAAAGTAATAGGAGAGTACTCTAAAAACAATCATGACGCCGCAAAAAAGTATCTTAAAAAGTTAAATGACCTTGCCGTCGACCATGTGATGGACGAAGATATTCAACTCTTCAAGCTGACGCACGACGAAAAGAGTATCGACCCGAAAACGGAGGTGCTGGTAGAGGACTTCATTAAGAGTTTCAAGAAAACGAAACTGGCGCTTATGGATTTTCTTAGCAAATACTCCAGACCCGAAACGCCTCTTGACGATACTTTCTTTCAGCAGTTTAATGATCTTGTCGAAGTACTCGGCGAACGCATTAACTTCGAAGAACGCAATGTCTATTCAAGACTGAAAGAGAAGTAATCTCGTAGCAACCTTTTCACATCCCGTTTCGTTCCTTGAATAAGAAGCGGGTTTTTCTCCTTCGACAGCCACTTAATCACCTCTTTCATCTCTTCCTCATCCATTACCGTACACCCTGCGGTAGGTACATCTTTGATATGTATGAAGATACACGATCCCGCCCCCGGAACCGCACCCACTTCATCGATGTGGTTGTGATTGACCACAACACCGTACTTGTAGTAGTTCTTGGGGAACTTCATATGCTCTTTGCTCTTGTAGTCCACTTTGACCTTGGTACTGTCGACGATCTTGTTGTAGAGTTTTGAGTGAACATCATCTACGCAGTGGTTGGTCTCTTTGTAGACTTTGTAGGGATACTTCACATCAAAAGGCGCGTAGCCAAACGCCTGTTTAAGCTCGAAGATCCCTGCCGGTGCTCTGCCGTCTCCCTCTTTTTTGATATATCTGGCATCTTTGGGGATGGTGTGCAGCCCTCTTCCCCAGCCTAGTCCGTTGCGACCAAGCTTGATGTCGATGGCTTTGCCTACCTTGTGCCACTTCCCACGGCTCTTCTCATACCGTTGCAGTGTTCCAGTGTTATCGTTCCAACCTTGGGTCGTTACGACAATGAGTTGTTTGGTATCATGGAACTCCTTCCCATAGATAAAAGTAAAAAATAAAATTCCTATCAGTAAAATTTTTTGCATTGTGTTATAATCTCTCTTAAATAAATTAAAGGTACTGTTGAATGGAATACGGCATTCTCTCCATCGCTATCCCGCTGCTTACAATCTTTCTTGCCATTATAACAAAAGATGTCATTGTCTCTCTGATGGGCGGTATTTTTGCAGGTCTGTTGGTGCTTAATGGCTACAACCCTGCTACGGCGTTTACCGCTCTTTTTAACGGCATTATCGAGCAGTTTGGCGAAGGGTGGATCACCAAGACCCTGCTCTTTACTCTATTGGTGGGAGCGGTCATCAAACTTCTTTCTACAAGTGGTTCTGTGGAAAGTTTTGTTGCCTACCTCGATGAGAAATCCGAAAAGATAGACTCTCCCAAAGGGGCGATGCTGCTTGCCTATATTATCGGGGTAGTGATCTTCATCGAGTCTTCCATTACTTCACTCGTAGCTGGTACCGTTGCCAAGCCGCTGTGCGACCGTAACGGTGTCAGCCGTGAGAAGCTCGCCTACATCTGCGACTCCACCTCCGCCCCCATCTGCTCGCTCATTCCGCTTAATGCATGGGGTGCGCTGCTTTTGGGGCTCATCGTGACTGCCATAGAGAGCAAGGTCATCAGCGGAGACGGCATTAGCCTGCTTATCGCCTCACTGCCGTACAACTTCTATGCCATTTTTACGCTCATCTTGGTGCTCATTGTCATCTTTACCGACTGGAGTATCGGCCCTATGAAAGGTGCCAAACCCCACCCTTACCATACCGAGCATCTCAGTGCCGATGTCAAACCTGCCCTCTTTCCTATGCTATTGCCGCTGATCGTCATGGTGCTTGCCGTTCCGGTGGGTTTGTACATAACAGGAGAGGGTGATATCTTCAAAGGTTCAGGCTCAACTTCGGTCTACTACGCCACCATCGTCACGCTCATCAGCATGTACGGCTACTATGTCACGACCAAAAGGCTCAAGCACCGTGCCTTTTTTGACGGATTCTTCAAAGGAATGGGAGAGATGATCCCCATCGCGATGATCCTCCTCTTTGCCATCTTCATCGGCAAGGTCATCGGCGATCTCGGTACGGCAAAGTACATCGCCCACATGCTTCACGGCAACATCTCACCCGTACTTATGCCGATGCTCATCTTCCTTGTAGCCAGCATCACGGCATTTAGCACGGGTACGAGCTGGGGAACCTTCTCCATCATGATGCCCATCGGCTTAGCTCTGGGAGCGACCATGGGGCTGGACATCCCCCTTGTCATCGCAGCCGTCATCGCCGGAGGGATCTTCGGCGACCACGCCTCCCCCATCAGTGATACCACCATCATCTCCTCCATGGCGGCAGGCTGTGACCATGTGGAGCATGTGAGGACGCAGCTGCCGTATGCACTCATTGGCGGGGCTTTGGCTGCGGTGGCGTTTTTGGTGGCTGGGTATTTAACGTTTTAGGTGAAAAAATGCATTTAAAAGAAGAACTTGAAAAGAAATTTGGTACAAATTGCTTTGAATACGGATTATTTTATCATTATGAGAATGCGTTACGATTTGAATTATCACCACCTCAAAGTTCATCTCGAATAAAAAGTTTCTTAACTGCATACAACAAAGCTGAAGAAATTTTGAATGATATTTTTCACACAAATAAATCGTTTACAATATGTCTTAGTTTTACAGGTGAAGAAAATCTAATTTCAAATCTAACTTTTTTTAAAAATCTCAAAGATAATGACATAGCCATTCCTAAACAAGTATGTTATTGGACAAAGATCCATAAAGAAGAAAATCCTGAACTTGAATTTAGACGTTGTTTTTTATTATTTAAATCAGATGATGAAGATATTTTATACAAGTTATTATGGGGTTCATTGGCAAAAGATATGTATATATTTCCAAGACTTTATTTTGATGTTTTTATTTATGATTTAAAAAAAGGAATTATTGTACAACCTTATGATGATAGAGGTATGGATATTATCGGTACAGACCATACATATATGCAAAACCTCTATCATAAATTTTCAAAATATCTTTTTGATTATGATATGAAAAAAATGGTAAACACATTTGAATAGATATAAACGGTAGGCAATTGCCTACCCTACAGGAACTCATGAAACTTTTATCGTAGGGTGGGCTTTAGCCCACCTTCTTAGCTTCTTTTTCTACCCAAGAATCGAAATAGAAAAATAATGAAATAAGCGGAGATGCCGTAAAATACGAGAAGAGAAGCCAACAGAAGCCCACCTGTCACTTTCACCCAACGGGTGAGGCTCCTGCCAAGGAGTAAAAGTATGACACAAAGACTTTTAAACTTTACTGTAGAAAGCACTGATGAGAGATTGACATCCAGAGCAGGAGAGGCAGTTTTGGGAGAGTTTCTTAAAGCCATACGTTTAGATCGACTGTGTAACAGATATCTTCCCGCTTCCCGAAGCAATCACAGTTACGATCCCTATACATTTATCCATCCTTTGCTGTTAATGCTCCATAGCGGTGGCAGATATCTCGAAGATATACGCATGATTGCTTCAGACAAAGCATTGTGCGAACTGCTTGGAATAAAGAAAGTACCTGTAGCAGACAGTATCGGCAAATGGTTAAAGCGATCAACACAGAAAAAAGTTGAGGGGATGGAGAAGATCAACCGTATCCTGCTTGGACGCTATCTCTCAAAGATTGAAGAGCCCCTGGTACTGGATATTGATGCGACTGTGATAGAGAGCTATAAATCCATAGCAAGAACAACATATAAAATGTTTCCGGGATTCACTCCCATCATAGGACATCTCAATGGCGGCTATGTGATCCATCAGGAGTTCAGAGCAGGCAATGTAGCCCCGGCAGATGACAATTTGTCATTTGTACAACAATGTGAAGCACAATTACCCAAAAATCGGAAGATACATTACCTTAGAGCCGATGCGGCATCGTATCAGGCAGCATTGTTCAACTACTGCAATAAGAATCATATCACCTATGTCATAGGAGGACATCTTGACAGCAGTGTTCTCTCAACCATTGAAGAGATCAGGGAATGGGAGCCTCTTGATACCAAAGAAGGCCAAAGCCCATCATTTCAAAGAAGAGGTAGCAGAGTTTCTGCATACTATGGGTGATACCAACCATGCTTTCCGTATCATCGTTGTGAAAAAAACAGTAACCCCCGTACTTCACGGAATGGAGCAGTTTCTCTCCCCGGAAGAACTACTCTCCTATGGTTCTGAGCGTTACAGTGTGATCGCTACCAATGACCAAGAGATGGAAGCAGGAGAGATTGTACACTTCTACAGACAACGAGGAGATACCAGTGAAAACCGTATCAAGGAGTTCAAGAACGGTTTTAATCTGAAGTATCTGCCCACCTCTCACTTCAAAGCCAATGCCCTCTATTTTCATATCGGTACACTGGCTTATAATCTCTTTATCCTTTTTAAACAGATACTGCACAGCAACTGGCAGAAACATACCATACAGACCATTCGCTACAAGCTCTATCATATTGCAGGAAAGGTGATCACCCATGCAAGACAAACCATCCTCAAAGTCAATGGGCAGTTTGTAGAGATACTCAATGCCATACGGCAAAAAAACTATGAGATCAGTTTGGAGTGACAGCAACTTCGGGTATCACCGAAATCTTTTTACAAATTATCCTCTGTCATAGGATAGCTCTGTCTGAAAAAAGGCAAAAAACCTATAAGCTACTTCACATATTTCTGACAGAAATCAGCCCTCTTTTTCACCCTCTTACCTTAGCTATGATGTAAACGGTAGTTATTTCCTACCTGTTTTTGCGGGAGGGGAATTTCTATTTCGGGATTTGGGTTCTAAGCAAATCTTGACAAACATAGTATAATTAAAGTATACTTTTTATACCTATATTAAAAAGGATTGATGTGAAGTTCGAGTATGACGAACAAAAAAGTCTCATCAACAAAGAGAAACACAAGATAGACTTTGTCGAGGCTCAAAAGCTTTGGCAGGATGAAAATGCACTTATCGTTCCTGCCAATATTGTTGACGGAGAAGTGCGCTATGCACTCATCTCGACCATACTCAAAAAGTGCTTTGTCGCCATCTTTACCATAAGAGATGATGCCTACAGAATCATCAGTGTTCGCAGATGCAGAAAGAATGAGGAGAAACATTATGAAGAAAATAACAGCTAAAGAATTTGATAAGAAATTCGATAACGGTGAAGATATCAGTGAATACCTTGATTTCTCAAAGGCAGTCAAACTCAAAGATGCCAAACTGAAAACAGCTACCAAAAAGGTCAATGTCGATTTCCCCGAATGGGTCATTGAGTCTTTGGACAGAGAAGCTAAAAAGATCGGTGTAACAAGACAGTCCGTCATTAAAGTATGGATCGCTGAACGGCTTAAGGAAGAAGCTGGGCATTTAGAAGTGGGATGATATAACTTTTTCCCTCCTCATTGCATGTCTTCTAATATCGTAGAGGTAACCCTTGTGGTTACCCTCCGGTACGTGTTATTTAAGGGCAACCACAAGGGATCGCCCCTATGTTATTATCAAGGAAAACAGTATGCTCAAAGAACCAATATTTAAATCCCTACCAACAGAAGAGGACTTCTATTATGATGGTGACTGTGATGAGCGTTACACGATCAAAGAGTATCTAGGTAAAGATATTGACTATGTAATAAATCGTTACCATCATTTATGCGGTATCTCGGTACTTCATGACTTTTATTTTGTAGGTACCAAGGCGGCAAGATACTATCTTTTCGGTGCATTCCGCTATTTACAGGAAGATGAAAAAGATGAATTGGAAGCGCTAGGGGTCTACACTGCATTACCTAAAGTACTTTTCAAACACTTAGAGGAGAATAGTAAAGATATGGCATATATTGCCGATTATCTGATGCGATTTTGTCAGTGGGCGATCGACAATTATGAAACATTCGATGTTGATGAAGAGATCTATGGTGATACAAGGCGGGAGTATATGGAGCTTTTAGATAAGATCAAAGCGATCTATGGTCGGGACTGAAGTCCCGATTCCAAATATCTGAAAACAAGTTAAAAACGTTATAATACCCCAATACCGAATCAAAGGAACTTTTATGCGCAAATTTCTCCTCATATTCTTTCCTCTTCTCTCTTTGGCATCCGATACGGGTATGCACTACTTTGTCAATCGTGTCGACTATCCTATGGATATTGAAAATGCAGATACTTCTACACTTAAAAACTATGACTTTATCCGTTTGCATATTTCAAAAAAGGGAATAGTAAGCGGTTATGATGAGTTCTACCCTTATGTGGCACCTTATACCAGGTATTCGCTTACCGGAAGTTATGACTCCTCCAGCCATTTGGTAAAGGTTGTGGCAAACGGGTGGCTTCACAAGGAGTATTACTATAGAGACGGCAAACTCTATGTTGAAGAGAATGATACCAAAGAGACCATTAATGAAGTGAGTGAAAAGGAGTTTAGCCAAAGGTATGAGATGGCACGCAAACGTCTTGACTCGGACAAAGCCACTTTAAAAATGAGAAGACTCAAGGTCGGTTTTCTTGTAGAAATGGATCCAATGTGGGGTGAAATGGCATTTTTTCCTGTGGGATTCAAAAAGGTCAGCAGTATCGAACCTTCGGCAGGAGCGTTATGGTTCCTTCCTAGACTACTTAGTGCCGGAGGCTGGAAACGGGGTGAAGCGACACCACAAAAGGTCATGGTACGTTTTCACAAGTTTGCCTCCTCCGATTTTAACAACACGGGTCGTCTCGATCACATCATAGACGGTCTTATCTTACTGGACAACTATCTAACCCGTGTGGAACTTAGTCCCTTTAACGGTGAGCATATGGAGGCGATAGAGAAGGAACTTTTGGAAACGGAAGTGAAAACGATAGAAGAGTAGAATGTAAGAGGCTAAGTGTAAAAAATATCTCTATCCAAATCCTAAAGATATTTAAGTATGCTTTTATTAACCATTAATGAAGAAGAGGATAAAGATGATATTTCGTTACGCTAAAGGGGTGGTGCTTGGGGCGCTGCTGGGAAGTTCGTTGCTTTTTGCAGAAGTTCCTGAGACAAAGATGGAAGCGCTCAATGCACTCCCCTCACAGTATGATATGATCGTTGCTTTTTACGGAAGACCCGGAAGTAAGAACCTTGGGATATTGGGAACCTATCCTGTCGATTTACTTTTTAAAAAGGTCAAGGAGAAAGCAAAGCTTTATGAAGAGGCACTAGAACATACCCATCATGTGACTCCGGGTGTGGAGATCATCTATGAGATGGCGACCACCCATCCGGGAAAAGACGGCTCTTATGTCCTTACGCTACCGGAAAAGACGCTGATGCGTTATATCCGTAAGGCACAAGATGAGAATGCGGTGGTGGTGCTTGATGTGCAACTGGGGAAGAAGCGTCCTGCCGAGGCGATAAGACCGCTTTTGAAATATCTCTCCTACCCTAACGTACATTTGGCGATCGACCCTGAATTCTCGGTCGATGACCTTGATGTGCGTCCGGGGAAGAAGATAGGCTCTATTACCGGAGAGCAGATCAATGAAGCGCAGGTGCTGATGCAGCACTACCTCAATGAGCATCACATCCCTGAAGATAAGATACTGCTTGTGCATATGTTCACCGAAAAAATGGTGACACATAAGAGTGCGGTCCGATACCATGAGCGTATCCATCTTATTATGAACCTTGACGGGCACGGCTCTCCTGCCTTGAAGATCAAGATATACAACGGGCTCTATACCGAAGCAAGAGTGGCGAAGGTCGTAGGTGGGTTCAAGGTGTTCACCAAGCATGACAAGCCGGTGATGACCCCGAAGCAGGTGTTGGGGCTTGAACCCGTAGGGAATGCCCGTGTACGGGAGATGCCGAGGTTCATCAACTATCAGTAGGGTTTTTGCAAGGGCGATAGACCCATATCGCCCTTGGATTTTCTCTAAATACGCCCGAAAAAACGATTTAACTCCGATTTATCCTCCCCGAGTATACTCCATAAAACAGCAACCTCTTAGTGAGATTTCTATAAAATAATAAACCAATTTACGGAGTATACTATCCATGATAAGAAAAAGTAAGAAAATCATTGCAGCAGGACTCATTTCGACTATAGGTGCGGCATATCTTTTTGGGGCATCCCCCCTACAGAACAGCCAGAACCAAAGCAGCATGAGCGCCAAAGAGAAACTTGAAGCCTATATCAAGTTCACGCAGATACTCAATATTATCGAAAAAGAGTATGTCGATGATGTCAATACCAGTACCTTGATCGACAAGGCATTGAAAGGGTTGATGAGCAACCTCGATGCGCACTCAAGCTATATGGATAAGAAATCATTCAAAGACCTGACCGTTCAGACCAAAGGTGAGTTCGGCGGGCTTGGTATCTCCGTAGGTATGAAAGACGGTGCATTGACCGTTATCGCACCGCTTGAAGGAACACCGGCAATGAAAGCAGGTGTCAAGGCGGGTGATATCATTCTTAAGATAGACGATAAAGCGACCATCGGAATGAACATCGATGAAGCGGTGAAATTGATGCGCGGTAAGCCGGGTACGGATATCGTGCTGACTATCGTACGCAAGAAAGAACCTAAGCCGCTTAAGATCAAGATTACCAGAGCTATCATTAAAATTGACTCGGTCTACCCTAAGAGTATAGAGAAAGAGGACGGTATTCTCTATCTGCACGTAGCATCGTTCGATCAGAAAGTGGTCGAGAGCGTCAAAAAGGCGATCGCAGAGCATAACAATACCAAAGGGATCATCCTCGATCTTCGTAACAATCCGGGCGGATTGCTCGACCAAGCGACCGGGCTTGTCGATATGTTCGTTGAAAAAGGTGTCATCGTTAGCCAAAAAGGGCGTACGAAGTTCGAGAACGTTGAGTATGAAGCGCATAAGAAAGGGACCGATACCAAGACCCCTATCGTGACATTGGTCAACGGCGGTTCGGCATCCGCAAGTGAGATCGTCTCGGGAGCGCTTCAGGACTTTAACCGTTCTGTCGTGGTCGGAGAGAAGACCTTTGGAAAAGGTTCGGTTCAGATCGTTATTCCTGTAGGTCAGGACGAGGCACTGAAGTTGACCGTAGCACGTTACTACCTGCCTAGCGGTCGTACTATTCAGAACGAGGGTGTAACGCCGGATATCATTGTTCATACCGGAAAGATCGACTATAGTGAAGATCCTGTTCTTCTCAAAGAGAGAGATCTGAAAAAACACCTTGAAGTAGAACTCTCCAAACTTGAAGGCGACAAAAAAGGCTCTGATGTCAAAACAAAAACGGCAAAAGCCGAAGATAGCAATACGACACAGACGGATGATAAGCGTATTACCGAAGAGATGATCTATAACGATGCACAGCTTAAAAGCGCGCTCGATATTCTCAAAGCATTAATTATTACACAGAAAGGAAAATAGTACATGGAAAAAAAGTCACTTGTCTATGAGGGCAAAGCCAAAAAGATCTGGTCTACGGATGATGAGAAGCTCTATATCTCCGAGTTCAAAGATGACCTTACCGCATTCAATGGAGAGAAGAAATCTTCCGAGGCGGGGAAAGGTGCGCTGAATAACAAGATCTCTACGGAGCTTTTCAAGTATCTTAGCGCCAAAGGGGTACCGACCCACTTTGTAGAGATGCTCGATGACAACCATATGCTTCACAAAAAGGCTGATGTGATCCTCATTGAAGTGATCGTACGTAACATCGCAACAGGAAGTTTGAGCCGAAACCTCGGTATCGAGGATGGGAAAGTACTTCCGTTCACGCTGGTTGAGTTCGACTACAAAAACGACGAGCTTGGTGATCCGAAGCTTAACGACCAGCACTGTCTTATCTTGGAGCTTGTCAATGATGCTTCCGAGCTTGAGTATATCCGATACTGGGCAAGACGTATCAACGACCTGCTTAAAGCCTTCTATGCTGAGCGCGGTTTGATACTTGTTGATTTCAAGCTTGAGTTCGGACGTGACAGCGACGGTAATATCATCCTTATCGATGAGCTTAGCCCTGACAACTTCAGACTTTGGGACTCAGAGAGTGGTGAGAGTATGGACAAAGACCGTTTCAGAAAAGGTCTTGGCGGTTTGAAAGTGGCATACGAAGAGGTACTCAACCGTATCTTGGGTACGAAACAGTAATTTTATATTAAATCATATTAACAGGGAGAAACCATGACAGCGATCGTAAACGTATTTTTGAAAGAGGGTGTACTTGACCCTCAAGGTAAAGCGGCACACCATGCACTGGATTCACTTGGGTTCGAAGGTGTCAAGGATGTACGTATCGGTAAGCAGATCGTACTTCAGCTCGATACTGATGACAGAGCCAAAGCGGAAACGGAAGTCAAAGAGATGTGTGAGACACTTCTTGCCAATACCGTGATCGAAGACTACACTATCGAGATCAAGTAATGAAAGTAGCAGTATTACGATTTCCGGGGACAAACTGTGAGTTCGATACGCAGTATGCGTTCGAAAAACTGGGACATACGACTGAGCTTGTGTGGCATGAGGAGGAGTCACTCCCTTCCGATATCGACCTTGTGGTCGTACCCGGCGGGTTCTCATACGGTGACTATTTGCGTTCGGGTTCGATCGCGCGTTTCTCTCCTGTCATGAAAGCGGTATCGAAGTATGCGGAGGACGGCGGTAAAGTGCTTGGGATCTGTAACGGGTTCCAGATTTTGACTGAAGCGGGTCTGCTTCCGGGTGCTTTGAAGCGTAACAACAACCTTCACTTCATCTCCAAGCATCAGTACCTGCGTGTAGAGAATACCGATAACGATTTCCTTAACAAGTGTGAAGCGGGAGAGGTATTGAACATCCCTATCGCCCATGCGGACGGGAACTACTATATCGATGACGAGGGGCTTGAGAAACTGGAAGCCAACGGTCAAGTACTGCTTCGTTACAGTGATTCCGAAGGTAATCGTGTGGTAGTGAACGGTTCTGTTACCTCCATTGCAGGTATCTGTAACGAGAAAAAGAATGTCTTTGGGCTTATGCCTCACCCTGAACGTGCGCTTGAAGCGATCCTTGGAAGCGAGGACGGTGTGAAGATGCTTAAAGGCTTCGAGTCCTAATGCATGCCTTTCGCACCTTGCTATCTTGGTGGAGCATCCTGCTCTTGGCTTCGGCTCTGCTCCACGCCGAAGGTGCGTTCAAATACAGCTACCTTCCCAAAAAAGTCTATGAAAATCAAGTCTTTCCCGTAACGATCATCGATACGCGTACGAACAAAGAGAAGATCAGCTACCGTTTTGATTTTCGAACGGGTATCCGAACGCTCTCTACGAAACCATTGGTCATTCGTAACGGAAATGACAACTTCTACACCTTTTACTACAAAGCCAAAGATGGAATGACCGTCACGATCCCCCGTATTACCATTCGAACCTCCCAAGAGAAGTTTATTTTACCCTCTCAATCCATAGCGGTGGAGAAGCTCTCTGCACCACGTTCATTCTGTGGTGTACTTGCAGCGGACCTGAAGATGAAGAACCATCAAGTCTCCCACTATGACGAGTCGAACTACCTTGTGACACTGGCACTTGAGGCGTATGAGGCGAACCTTGAAGATATGTATTTGCCAGGTGCGACCGAGTATGGAGTGGAGTCGCTTAAAAGACACGGTGCCAAGGTCAAGGGCGAGTTCTATGTGGTTGTTCCGACATCGACGAAATCGTTGGATTTTAGCTACTACAACACTATCAAGGGGCAGTATATCATGCTTCATGTCCCTGTGTCGCTCATGGACAGCAGTGTGGTGACACAGAGTGACCTGAACCCGAAAGAGGACAGCTTTGAGAAGCTGAAGAAGTACTCTCTCATGGCATTGGCAGGCTTTTTTGTACTGATGTTCCTTCTCTACCGTGATATTTTCTATCTGGTACTGGGGACGGTCTCGATCATAACGCTTCTGACCTTCTATACGCCAAAGAAGAAGGTGTGCATTAAACAAGGTGCCCCACTCTACATTCTGCCGACAGAGAACAGTACGGTCAGCACCAAGGTAGAGAAGAAGATGGAGACGATACTTTTGGGCGAACGTCTGAACTATAAGAAAATAGAGTATAAGAACGGAATGATAGGATGGGTAAAAGATGAAGACCTTTGCAAAAATTAGATTCTACTGGGGTGCTGCGGTCATCTCTCTTAATACGGCGGTTCTCATGATCCCTGCCATTTTGATGATGAATAAATATAAACATCTCTTTTTGCATTACATCAATCGCATGACCATGTTCATGATGGGTGCGAAGTATCGGATGGAGGGTGAGCTTGACCCTGAGGCAGATATGATCGTGATGAACCATCAGGGGATCATGGATATCGTTGCTATGGAAGCGATGCAGAAGAACCATCTTCGATGGGTAGCGAAAAAAGAGCTGTTTGAGACACCGTGGTTCGGACTTTTGCTTCAAAAGTCCGATATGATCCGACTCGATAGAGGCTCAAAGGCAGGGCTGGTCGGTCTTTTCAAAGATGTTAAAGAGTCTTTGGAGGTCAAGCACCGACAAGTTGCTATCTTTCCTGAAGGAACACGTGCAAAGGGGCAGAAGCTCCTGCCATTTAAGAATGGGACGAAGATGATCGCCGAGAAGTTGAAGCTTAAAGTTCAGCCGGTGGTCATTACAGGAAGCAAGTGGGTACTGAACGAACATAACCGTACAGGACACAGCGGTACGGTACACTATAAATGTCTGCCTACCATCGATGTGGCGAATGCCCCTGAAGATTGGTTCGAAGCACTCCATGAAACAATGCAAAAAGAGATAGACACGATCTACGAGAAAGAAGGAAGAGAGCGTTAACTCTCTTACTAAATATATAAATAAGGATATTGAAGCATGGCTACACTACAAGAAGAAGTGACCAAACATATTAAGAAGCTGGTACGTCCGCTCAAAGATGAATCGGAGCTACGTGACGTATTGAAGGTCAAACTAACGAAAAAAGAGTTCAAACTCCTCAATGCGTGGGCAGAAGAGAGATCCCTTGAAGCGCTCAAAGAGAAACTCAACCTCGATGAGGAGCGTTATGGCAAACTCTCGATAAAACTTATCAAGAAACTCAATCAAGAGAGGATCAAACAGGCGATGTGCCTGTAGTTCCCTCTTTAATACCATACTCCTTTCCTAATAATAACAACTCCTCAGGGATCATATAGTCTACAAATGCCACATCTTCAATACTTCTATAACCAAACCCACCATCGTTATAGCATATAACGGCATCTTTACGCCCCTCTAAAAGTCCATCTATGGCATGAGTGACAAAACGATATGCCATCAATCGGTCATAAACGGTAGGGTTCCCGCCACGTTGGACATGTCCTAGTACGGTTGCCCTGCTCTCTATGCCTATCTCTTTTTCAAACCATGTAACCAGTGTTTGCGTTTGATCTAACGCTTCGGAGACAATAGCTACAAAGTAGTCACGTCCTGCAGATTTCTCTCTTAGGAAACGCTCCTTATAGGTATGAAGGTCATAAGGTATTTCAGGAATAAGGCACAACTCCGCACCGCTTGTTAGGGCTGAGACCAGTGCAAGGTAGCCGCATTCGCGCCCCATGGTCTCAATGACGAAGGCACGGTCAAATGAAGAAGCGGTATCGCGAATGGCATCGATGGCATTCTTGATGATATTAAGTGCGGTATCGACACCAAGGCAGTATTCGGTACCTGCAATATCGTTGTCGATAGTTGCAGGAATACCGCTAAAGGAGATATCACTCTCTTGACTGAGCTTCTGCATTCCCTTGAACGAGCCGTCACCTCCCAGTACGACCACCCCTTCAATACCGTGAGCCTTGAGGTTCTTTAAGGCTTGAGTACGGTAGTGTTTTTCCAAAAAGCGTTTGGAGCGTGCCGATTTGATAATGGTACCCCCTTTGGTGATGATGCCAGCAACCTCTTTATACCCTACGGGGTAGATATGGTCATCTATCATTCCCTCATACCCATGTTCGATGAAATACGGTTGCATCTTTTTTAGCAGGGCATACTCGACAAAGCGTTTAAGTGCAGCATTCATACCTGAGACATCTCCACCGGAACAGAGAATGGCGATTTTTTTCATCAGAGCCTCTTTTTTATTTAGATTATAACACTTTTTAAAGAGCAATACTTTTAAGTGCCCTATATTTTTCTAAAGCGTTTTTCTAAAGCGCATCGGCATGGTAGGAACTTCTTACCAATGCTCCTGATGCCACCGCTTCAAACCCCATCTCATAGGCTTTCTCTTTCATATGTTCAAACCATTCGGGTGCATAGTACTGCATGACGGGATGATGGTGTGGGGTTGGTTGCAGATACTGTCCGATGGTCAGTTCGTTCACTCCTGCGTTTAAAAGATCTGCCATTGTCTCCAGCAGTTCGGCTTCACTCTCTCCCAAACCGACCATTAATGAAGATTTGACCGCACCCTTAAAGTGTGTGGCGTAGTAACGCAGTGTTGCCAAAGAGCGGTCGTAGTTGCTTTGGGGACGGATGAATGGGGAGAGTCTGCGTGCGGTCTCTTCATTGTGGGCCAGTTTGTCCGCGCCGCAGGAGACCATGCGTGCAAGCAGTTCCTCTTTGGCTTTGAAGTCTGGGGTGAGCAGTTCGACTTTGATGCTGCTGTCCATCCTTTTAATGGCTTCGACCGTTCGTATGAACTGCCCTGCACTCAAATCGGGCAGGTCATCACGGTCAACGGAGGTGATGACCACATATCGCAGCCCCAGATATTTGACCGCTTGGGCAATGCGCTCAGGTTCGGTAGGGTCAGGCGGTGCGCCTTTGCCTGTTTTGACATTACAGAATCGGCAGGCACGGGTACAGGTGTCGCCGAGTATCATAAAGGTGGCGGTCTGACTGGCATAGCACTCGGTACGGTTGGGACAGGCAGCGGCTTCGCAGACGGTGGTGAGGTTGTGCGCACGGAGGATGTTACTTGTTTGACCGATAAGTTCAGGGTCTGGGGCTTTAACATGTGGCTTCGTTGAAGCTGAGTGAGGAGTTGGGTAGGCTTTAGGCATTGAAAACCTCTTCTATGTTTTTTACTACTTCTGTAAAGACTTCCTCTTCATTCATGTTAACACCCTCTGCTGCCAGTGATGTCGGTACAACACTTTCCAGTCCGCATGGTGGAACCTGTGCATGGAAGTTCAGGTCAACATCGACATTGAGTGCGACACCGTAGAGGCTGACCCCTTGGCTGTAGCGAAATCCCAAAGAGGCGATCTTTCGGTTTTCGATGTAGAAACCGGGATTATGTTTGTCGTAGGTGACTTTGGGGAGGTGTCGGAAGAAAAAGGCTTCAAACGCTTTGCGGACATTGGCGTAAAATCGTGCGGGGTTTGGGGTTTGAAAGACAAAGTAGAAGATGCACTGCCCCAGGGTGTGTGCGGTAATGGAACCGCCTCTGCCACACCGTACGGTCTTGACGCTCCACGCATTTTTGTCATCGCTTCCTACCGTGAAGAGCGGCGGATGGGAGCAGAGAATAAGGTGGTTCTCTTTGTGTTGTACCGCCTGGGCATGAAGCATTTGCATCCGCACTTCCGCCTCTTCAAACGGAACGACACCCCACTGATGAACGGTCATAACCGTAAGAATGCCTTCTCAAGACTCTCTGAGAAGCTAGGATGTGCCAAGATGGTCTCTTTTGCCGTAGCGGCATCCATCTCACCTGCGATCGCCATAGCAACCGTGGCAATGAGCTCTTCGGCATAGGGAGAGAATATCTCCCCGCCGATGATGAACTCCTCTCCATCGGCATAGAGTGCCATCACACCCAGATCACCGTCATGGCTGTGTACAAAAGGAAGACCTTTGAGTGGTACGACACTCTCTTTGAATGTCACACCCTCTTTTTCAAGCACTGTTTTGCTCTTGCCTACCGTTGCATAGCTGCACGGCAGTGTGTGGATAAACTTGATAATGCGACCCATGTCAATGATCTCGGCAGGTTTGCCAAGAATACGGCGTACCACATTGAGCACCTCGGCACGCGCAGCGTGGGCAAGCTGTATCTTGCCGTTGCAGTCCCCTACCGCGTAGTGTTTGGGGAGTGTGGTCTCGAACTTCTCATTGGTCTCAATGCCTTTAGCGCCTACTTTTATCTCTGCTGTCTGTACCACTTCGGTGTTGGCTTTTCTGCCTGTGGCGACCAGCAGTGTCGGTACATAGTGTTCACTACCGTCTTCAAAGACGATGTGCACCCCGCGTTTGTCGGTTGCTTTGGCACTTTGAATACTGCTTTGCGGTCTCAGCGTAATGCCAAGAGATTCAAGCTGCATTTTCATATTTGCAGATATCATCCCATGTGCCTGACGCAGCAGGGTATCATGCCGCCAGATGAGTTCGGTCTCTACACCTGAAGCGGCAAAGAAAGAAGCCATCTCCAGCCCGATGGCACCGTCACCATAAACAGCGATCTTCTGTGGAAGCTGCTTCATGTTCAGCACATCGTTACTGGTAATGACCTCCTTACCGTCATAGGCAATGCCTTCGGGTACGAACGGACGCGCACCCGTACCGATGACAATGTACTCTGCTGTGATCTTCTTGCCATTCGCTTCGACCGTATGCGGGGCAACCACCTGCCCCTCTGCATCGATGAGCGTCACATCTTTACACTGCGCGGTAATGCCCTGCGTAGCACGGTTGAGCAGTGCCTCTTTTTTGGCTTCGAGCTTTGCCATATCGAGTGTGAGTGCGCCGTCAAAATGGTCGTGCTTCGAGCGCCGCAGTGTCTCTGCCACTTCAAGGTACATCTTGGAGGGAATGCACCCGTTGTGCAGACAGGTACCGCCAAGATGCCCCATGTTTTTCTCTGCCAGTGCCGTTTTGAGTCCGCCTCTGGCTGCAATGATCGCTCCTGCATAGTTAAGCCCGCCACCGACAAAGAGGATATCGTAGTCGTAGTTCATATTGCTCCTTTAAAAAATGTCTCATCTTCTGCCAGCGCTTTGAGTGTCTGCATGAACTCTGCCGCCTGAAAGCCGTTAACCATACGGTGATCTAAGGTTAATGTAACAGCTATTGTACCATCTTTGGGGCTGCCGATGGCTGCAATGCCGCAGTCACTGCCGTTAACCATCGCATCAAAACGTTCAATACCGGTCATGCCGAGATTGGAGAGCCCAAAGGTCGAACCCTGCATCTCTTCAGCACTTAGTTTTTTCTCTTTAACTTTTGTTTTCAGCACTTGCAAGGCTTGGGCTGTCTCTTCCAAACTCAACGTGTCGATGGCTTTGAGTACCGGCATAAAGAGCGCCTCGCCATCTGCCATAGCAAGGGAGATGGAGGCATGCGGCCACACCTGCATGGTGTCGTCTTTGAGCGTTGTTCTAAAGGCTTCATGTCGCATCATTGCCTCGGAAAAAAGCTTGAGAAGCCACACCGTCACAGTGTAAGTTTTACTCTCATACTGATATAAAAGTGTCACATCGATGCTGTCATAGAGATGGTACACAGGCTTTGCAGCCGCTTGGGTAACGGTAGCAATAACCGCTTTTCGGTTGGCAGAGAGAGGCTTGGGAAGCGGAATGTTATATTTTTTAATATACTCCCATATATCCGCCTCTCTTTGTTTTTTATCAAGCCTGAAAAGATCGGCAGAGAGATGGTAGGTTTGCAGCAACCTCCACGCCTTAGGCGTAAAATAACGCTTCTTGATCACTGCTTCCACATCATCCTCATGCGCAGGGGTCGGCAGTTTTCCGGAAGCTTGCAGTTTCTCAATATCAAGCCCGTAACGGGAGGCGACGGCTTTGGCTTTGGGAGAAGCAGCGCCTTTGGCGGATTGAGGATTGAAGATGGAGGATTGAGAATGAGTAGTTTTATATTCATTTTGATGTGGTTTTTCAGCCTCGTTTTCAATAACAGTTCCAACTTTTTCGTTGCTCACTGCTACCTGCTCACTATTTTCCGTATCAATTCTGGCAATCACCGTCCCCACAGGTACTTCACTGCCCTCTTCCACCAAAAGTTCAGAGACCACACCGCTCTTGAAACTCTGTACCTCCATAATGGCCTTGTCACTCTCTACTTCGGCGATGACATCGCCCGTTTTTACTTCTTCTCCGGCTTTGACCTTCCAGCCAATAAGCTTTCCCTCCTCCATCGAGTCGGAGAGTTGGGGCATGCGTATCTCATGCGCCATGTTTCTCTCCCCACGCAACGATCTGCGCTGTAATGGAATCAGGGGTCGGGATGGAGGCGAGTTCAAGTTGTCGGTTATACGGAACGGGGATGTCTTCACCGGCAATGCGAAGCGGCGGCGCATCGAGGCTATAGAACATCTCCTCTGCCGCCCAGCTGACGATCTGCGCACCATAGCCGCCTGTTTTGTGATCCTCTTCGACCATGACGATACGTCCGGTCTTTTTCAGGGAGGCTTCAAGGGTAGCGTAGTCTACAGGGTTGAGCGAACAGAGGTCTATCACCTCACAGCTGATCCCCAGCTTCTCTTCGATGGCAGGGATGGCTTTCATCACATCATCGACCATCTTGAGGTAGCTGACGATGGTAACATCCTTGCCCTCTTTGACGATGCGGGCTTTGAGCGGGTCGATGTCGGCATTGAGATCGACTTCGCCTTTTTTGTTGTAGAGGAGTTCATGCTCGATGAAGATAACCGGATCATCACGCAAGATGGCATATTTGAGGGCATGGTAGGCGTAGTTGACATCGCTTGCCGCCAGCACAACAAGCCCCGGTACGGCAGCGAGCATCTGCTCGTAGCTCTCGGAGTGCTGCGCGGCAAGCTGTTTGCTCACTCCTTGCGGAAAACGTACCACCATGGGCAGTGTGATCTTCCCTGCGCTCATATAGTGCAGCTTCGCCATGTGGTTGATGATCTGATCGAACGCCAAAAGTGCGAAGTTTGCCGTCATGATCTCGGCTACAGGGCACAGTCCGCCTATTGCCATCCCCACCGCATTGCCGACAATGGATAGTTCGGCGATGGGTGTGTCGATGAGGCGAGCTTCACCATACTTGGCAACCAGCCCTTCCGTAACACGGTAGCTTCCGCCGTACAAGCCGACATCCTCACCCAAAACGACTACATTGCCGTCCATTGCCATGGTCTCATCAAGTGCTTTGTTGAGTGCTTCTCTATAGAGCATGATCGCCTCCTTCTTCAAACAGATGGTCAAATCGGGCTTCAAGCGGCGGCTCGGGGCTCTGGGAAGCAAAGGCAACCGCTTCATCTACTGCTGAGCGTGCTTTGGCTTCGAGTGCCTCGATGTGTGCCTGTGTTGTGCCAAACTCGCTCAGTAGCTGTGCTTTAAGCTTTGCTATGGGGTCTTTCTGTTTGCAAAGTGTCATTTCCTGCTCGCTTCGGTAGGTATTGGCATCACTGATCGAGTGTCCTTCGTAACGGCATGTCATCGCCTCAACGAAGACGGGACCATGCCCCTCTTCTATATAGTGCTGCGCTTCCCTGACAGCTTCATAGACTGCCAGTGCATCCATACCGTCCACATCTACCGTTCGCATATAGGGGTCTGCCTTTTTTGACTGTGTTTCAAAAGGAGCCACACGGGTGATCTTGGTGCCGATGGCATACTGGTTGTTCTCACACAAAAAGAGCAGCGGAAGTTTCTGTGCAGACGCGATGTTGAGCGACTCGAAGAACGCGCCACCGTTTGTCGCGCCATCACCAAAGACCACCATCACACCGCTCAGGTCACCCTGAAACTTGCGTGCATAGGCACACCCGACCGCATTGGGGATGTGGCCGCCTACGATGGCATCACCGCCGTAGAAGAAGTGAGAGGGGTCAAAGAGGTGCATCGACCCGCCCTTGCCTTCACTCACCCCTGTGGCTTTGCCAAAGAGCTCCGCCATGACCGCTTTGGGCTCGATGCCCCGTGCCATTGCCATGACGTGTTCACGGTAGGTGGAGAAGACATCACCCTTCTCAAAGGCTTTCATGGCAGCGACACTCAGTGCCTCCTGTCCGATGTCAAGGTGCAAGAATCCGGAGATCTCCCCTTGCATATAGTGCTCTTTTGCCGCATACTCGAACTGCCGTCCGAGCACCATGAGGTAGTAGATCTCCTCAGCAGTTAGTTTGTCAGGTTTCATGATCTCTCCTTTATCTTCATGATATCGGTACCCAAAGTGCCCACGCAATGGTGGCACATCCTAAAAGCGTGATCCAGAGTGCTGCATGTTTGCCACCCTGCCATCCGCCGAACCAAAGGGCGTAGAGTGCTTTGAGTAGATCGTTACTCCCCGCGGCGATCATGATCGCAGAGACCAGTTGGGTGGTCGTAACGCTGTATTTTCCCGTAAGAAGCGAGAGAATGAACGGATCGATGTCGGTAAACCCTACCGCGAACGAGAGCAGATGCAATCCGCTGTTACCGTAGTGCTCGGTGACATACTGCGTAAGAAGCATCATCACGACAAAAAGCCCTGCAAAGAGGAATGCTGTTCCCAGCTCCAACGGGTTTTTGTCGACATACTCCCCTTTCACCTGTGAAGCCGATTCGTGTTTAAGGTAGAAGAGTGAGATAAGCATGCCAAGCAGTGCCATGCTCCCAAAAGGAAGCAAGAGCCGGTGAGCTACTGCCATGTTGAATACCGCTGCGATAACAAGCAGACGCAGGTACATCATGGCAGTTGCCGCAATGATCGCCGCATCGATGACACGGTCGGCGCCGACACTTCTGGCTTTGCGTGCCAGTACGACGGTCGTGGCGGTGGAGGAGTATGTTCCGCCGAATATCCCCGTAAGAAAGTAACCCTTTTGCGGAAAGAGATACTTCTGCACCAGATATCCGCCGTAGCTGATACCAGAAATGACCACCACCGCCAACCAGAGTTTAAAAGGGGATATGGGCAGATAGTCAGAGATGTTGCTATCGGGAAGCAATGGAAGGATGACAGCCGAGAGCAGTACCATCTTCCCCAGTGTCTCGAACTCGTGCATGCTCGCTCCTTCGCTGAAGCGTTGCAGCGACTCCTTGGCATTGAGCACAAAGACGATCATAACAAAGAGCAGTGCGGGCATCCAGACCGGATAGAGCTGTGTGACCGGCCCGAAAGTATAGACCAGCAGCAGAATGACAAATGCCAAGATGCTCTGCCCACCCTCTTTAAGACGCTGAAAATAGAGCATCGCATAAAGCAGTGTGAACGCCCCCAGTATCGTAATGTAAACGCTTAGGTCGATACGATAGCCGACATAGCCCAATATCCCTGCAAAGGTGTAGGTGCGTGCCGTACCGAAGAAGAAGCGTTCATTGGCACCGTGGAACTGGATACGGTAGGTCTTCAGCTCCATCCCGATAAGGAAACTGAAGACGGTGGTGATGATAAGATGGGTCAGATCAGGATCAAGATGCATCGCCATTCCTTTTAATATTACATAATATCTTCACCATATCTCCTTCGGTAGTAGCCCAGTACCGCCATCTTCACCGCATCGTTAAAGACAAACCACAAGAGTGCATAGACCCATACCGCAGCCGCCCAGCCCCACCCGATAGGACGCATCAGCTCAAAGCCGTACACAGAGATGAGCGTTCCGATAATGGCACTTGCCCAAGTAGCGGTAAAGAGTGCGGCAGATGGACGCGGACGCTTCCAGAACCAGTCGTCGATACGGGTATTGTAGAGCGTTGCGTGTCCGGCTACGATGAGTTTGGTAAAGAAGAGCGACTGCACGAAGTCATCGGGCAGCTGAATGACGGACATACTGATGTAAAAGAGCAAGAATGAGGAGAGTACCCCTGCGATCCCCAGCCATGTCGAGAGGATGAACACCTCTTTCATATCCCACCGTACGGGGGCTTCTCTGACCTTTGTATGGTCGTAGGCGATGGTCATGATGGGGATGTCGTTGAGCAGTGCAAGGATGATGATCATGATCGCTGTAAGCGGATAGAAGTCATAGACCACGATCGCCAGCGTCATGAAAATGACAATACGCACCGTCTCGGCGATACGGTAGATGGTGTAGCTCTTCATACGCTCAAAGATCTTGCGCGACTCTTTGATGGCATCGACAATGACCATCAGCCCCGGGCTCATCAGTACGATATCCGCCGCCGCACGCGCCGCATCGGTTGCACCGCTTACGGCAATACCGCAGTCGGCTTTCTTAAGGGCGGGGGCATCATTGACCCCGTCGCCTGTCATCCCGACGATGTTATCGGCTTTTTGCAGCTCATCGACGATGAAGTACTTGTCCTCAGGGAAGACCTGCGCGAACCCGTTGGTCTTTTCGATCAGTGCGATCACCTCGGACTCATGCTTTTTGACAGAACCTTTGGGCAGCGGCATATTGTAGAGCTCTTTTTGGACATTTTGGACGATATCTTCGACAATACGCCCTATCTCTTCACTGCTCGCTTCGGGTTTGAGCGTACGGGTGATGGCTTTGGAGAGGACTTTGGAGAGGTAGAGATACTCTTCGAACGACTCCCCTTTGAGTGCACGTATATCTTCAATATCATCACCGATACCCAAAAGCGATGCGATATATTTGGCAACGGCGACATTGTCCCCTGTGACCATCTTGACAGTCACCCCTTTTGCCATCGCCTCCTTGATCGCCTCTTTGGAGTCCTCACGCGGTGGATCAAAAAGCGGGACAAGCCCGACGAAGTGGTATCGGTCCTCTTCGCACCGGCGGTAGGCGACCCCCAGCGTACGGAAGCCCTTTACGGCAAAAGCCTCCACCTGCTCGTAGGCTTTTGCTTTGTCGAACGCTTTGGTATCGCTCTGCTCGATGATCACCTGCGGCGCACCTTTGGTCACGACAAGCTCACACCCGTCCACTTCGTAGACCGCTTCGGTACGTTTTCGTACAGGATCGAAGGGAATGAACTTCTTGAGCGTATAGCCTTTGAGGCTTTCTTGAATGTTCCGCTCTTTGACATACTCGAAGATAGGCGCTTCGATGGGGTCGTTGTTCTCCTCTTTACTTGCGAGCGCCGCGTAGCGCATCAGGTCATTGGCAGAGTAGTTCCCCACAAGGTAGGGAATGGAGAGTGACATGCGGTTCTGTGTGAGCGTCCCTGTCTTGTCAGAGCAGAGAATGTTCATCCCCGCCATCTCCTCAATGGCTGCCAAGCGGCTGACAATGGCTTCTTTTTTGGCAAGCACCTGCGCGCCGATCGCCATGGTCACGGTCAGGACCGCCGGCATGGCAACAGGAATGGCGGAGATGGTCAGAACAAGCGAGAAGATGAGAAGCTCGGTCGCATCCTCCCCGCTTTTAAGCCCGTGGTAGATGATGACCACGATCATCACCAGTGTCATGGCAATGAGGAAGTTCCCTACGCGGATGACCATCTTCTGAAAATGGCTTCGGGACTCTTTTTGTGCCTTGGCGACCAGTCCTACGGTCTTTCCGAAGTAGGTCTCTTTCCCTGTGGCAGTGACCTCGGCGATCATCTCTCCTTGTTTGACCACGGCATTGGCATAGAGGCTCTCATTAGGCTTTTTATGTACAGGAAGCGACTCTCCCGTCAAAGCAGCCTGATCTACAAGCAGGAACTCCCCTCCCCCAAGCAGTTTTGCATCGGCAGGCACAATGTCACCGATCTTTACTTTAATGATGTCATCGGGAACGATCTCCTTCGCATCAACCTCCTGCCACTTCCCATCACGCAGCACCAGCGCTTTGCGTGCAAGTTTCTGTTTGAGTACGGCAATGGCGTTGAGCGCTTTGGACTCCTGATAGAAGTCGACAAAGGCGTTGACCAGAAGCATCAGCATGATGACACTGAAGTCCTCCCATCGCTGTACGCTTGCAGAGAGGATGGCAGCCACTTCGATCATCCACGGGATCGGACCCCAAAAGCGCCTAAAGAGCCTGTGTAGCCACGACTCCTCTTTTTCGTCGATGGTGTTTGAACCATACTTTTGAAGTCTCTCTTGCGCCTCTTGGCTACTGAGTCCCTCCAGATGCGTTTTAGGGTCTGTTCTCATGCTCAACTCCTTTTTGCTGTGGCTTACCGTCCGAGTGTTTGCTCCAGTTTTCCGATATTCTGTATAGTTCGCAGTACACTGTCAGGGTTAAGGCTCATCGAGTCGATACCAAGTTTGACAAGGTACTCCGCCATTTCAGGGTAGTCCGAAGGAGCCTGACCGCAGATGCCGCTGTGACGATTGTTGCGTTTTGCACCCTCTACTGCCATTTGTATCATCATCTTAACACCCTCATCGCGCTCATCATAATCAAAAGCAACTATCTCACTGTCACGGTCAACACCGAGTGTCAGTTGCGTGAGGTCATTACTTCCGATACTGAAACCATCAAAAAGCTTACTGAACGCATCGATCTGGATGACATTGTTAGGGATCTCACACATCACGTAAATCTCCAAACCGTTCTCACCCTGTTTCAGTCCGTGCTTCGCCATGGTCTCAATGACACGTTTCCCTTCATCAACACGTCGGCAGAACGGGATCATCAAGGTTACATTGGTAAAGCCCATCTCATCACGTACTCGCTTCATCGCTTTACACTCCAGTGCAAAGCCCTCTTCATAACGCGGATGCGCATAACGCGATGCACCACGGAAGCCGATCATTGGGTTGTCTTCGGGAAGCTCAAAGGTCGATCCGCCAAGCAGCGTAGCATACTCATTTGATTTAAAGTCACTCATACGCACAACACAGGGTTTGGGGTAGACACACGATGCAATCGTCGCAACACCTTCAGAGAGTGTTTTAACAAAGAAGTCTTCCATACTTTCATATGCCTGCGTGAGCACTTCAAGCTCTTTTCTTGTTGCATCATCAACTTTCTCAGGGTGTTTGAGTGCCATTGGATGGGCTTTGATGTATTCGTTGATAATGAACTCCATACGCGCCAGCCCGATGCCATCCACAGGCAAAGAGGCCAGAGAGAAGGCAAGATCGGGGTTGCCGAGGTTCATCATGATCTTGGTCTTGGTCTTTGGCAGGTTGCTAAGATCGGTCTGTTCGACCTCAAAAGCAAGCAGCCCCTCATAGACCACGCCCGTCTCCCCTTCGGCACAGCTGACGGTCACCTCCTGCGCATGGCTAAGCACTTCCGTGGCATTGTTGCACCCAACCACCGCAGGAATGCCCAGCTCACGGCTGAGGATCGCCGCGTGGCAGGTACGCCCGCCCGTATCGGTAATAATGGCTGAAGCGATCTTCATTACCGGTTCCCAATCGGGGTTGGTGGTCTTGGCAACGAGCACTTCACCCGCCTCAAATGTGTCAAGCTGGCTGACATCTGCGATGTAGCGTACCCTGCCCTGTCCGATCTTCGTTCCGATCGCCTCACCTTTGACCAATACCTTGCCTCGCTCTTTGAGATGGTAGGTCTCTAGCACGGTTCCTTTTTTCTGTGACTGTACCGTTTCGGGGCGTGCCTGCACCATGTAGAGCTTTCCGTCGATGCCGTCTTTTGCCCACTCCATATCCATCGGTTTGTGGTAGCCCGCCTTTTGTGAGTAGTGTTTTTCGACCTTAATGGCATACTCCGCCAGTACCATCACCTCTTCATCACTGATGCAGAAGTGTGAACGCTCCTCCTGCGTGGTGGGGATGTTCTTGGTATACTCTACGGCGATATTGTCAAGGTTGATCGTATCGGTAAAGACCATCTTCTTCTCTTTGGAGCCAAGAGTCCGTTTGAGTACCGCCCTGTGACCCTTTTCAAAGGTAGGTTTATGTACATAGAAGGCATCGGGGTTGATCGTACCTTGTACCACATTCTCTCCCAGTCCCCACGTACCGTTGATGAAGACCACATCCTTGAAACCCGTCTCCGTGTCGAGACTGAACATCACTCCACTTGAAGCAAGATCGCTGCGTACCATCTTCATCACCACCACGCTCAGATAGACTTTGAGGTAGTCGAACCCGTGGTCGTATTTGTAGTGGATGGAGCGGTCGGTGAAGTTGGAGGCAAGGCAGCGTTTGTAGGCATCGAGCAGCTCATCAAGCGAGGTGATGTTCAAGTAGGTGTCGTTCTGTCCGGCAAAAGAGGCTTCGGGAGAGTCCTCCGCCGTTGCAGAAGAGCGCACCGCCAGTGAGAGCCCTTCGCCATATTCTGTTTTGAGCTTCTCATACGCAGCGGCGATGGCATCTTCAAGATCTTGGGGGATACGACAGGCATGTATGATGTCACGGCACGCCTTGCCATGCTTTTGCAAAGAGGCGACATCTTCGACATCCATCGCCTCAAGCTTTTGTGCCAACTTTTCCCACGCACCATTGGCATCGAGTACGTGACGGTAGGCACTGGAGGTCACGGCAAATCCGTTGGGCACCAGCACCCCCTCTTTGGTCAGATTTTGGTACATCTCTCCCAAAGAAGCGTTCTTGCCACCTACTTCGGCGACATCCTCTATGCCGATCTCTTCAAACCATTTGATCATTTCTGACATGACTGACTCCTTTTCTTATGAGAGATAGATAACCTCTTCAGGCTCCACAATATGCGCTTTTTGATGCAGTGCGTTCTTCAAGACACTACGCAGTATCACCTGTTTGTCCTCCTCACCGTGAATGAGATAGACCGTTTTAAGATCCTCCATCTGAGAGACCCAATGGACAATGGCACTCTGGTCTGCATGGGCGGAGAAACCGTTAATGGTATGGACAGAGGCTTTGATAAGAATATCCTCATGGTATATCTTCACCCATCTGGCTCCGTCAACGATCTGTCTTCCCAGTGTCCCCACGGCCTGATAACCGACGAAAATAAGCGCGTTCTTGCGGTTCCACAGACGGTTCTTGAAGTGGTGGAGTATGCGTCCGCCGGTACACATACCGCTTCCGGCGATAATAATGGCGCGTCTGTCGACATCGTTGATCTTTTTAGAGGCTTCTACATCCAGCGTATAGACTAGGTCCTCAAAGTCGAAGATGGTTCCGTCCTTGGCTTTGATGTTCTGACACTTTTTGCTGAGCAGTTCGGCATGTTTACGATAGATGTCGGTCGCTTCGGTCGCCATAGGCGAATCTAAGAATATCTTACACTCAGGCAACTCTTTACGGTCATGCATCTCTTTTAGGATACACAGCAGCTCTTGGGTACGCTCAACGGCAAAGGATGGGATGATGACATTCCCCCAGTTGTGCATCGTATCGATAATGATACGCTTGAACTCCGAAAGACTCTCATCCGCACCTTGGTGGTCGCGGTCTCCATAGGTCGATTCGACAAAGAGGTAGTCGGCATGGGCACAGGCTTTGAGCTTGGGCAGTACCATGTCGTTGTCGTTGCCGATATCCCCCGAAAAGACCACCGTACGCTTCTGTCCGCGCTCCTCATAACGTATCTCGATAAACGCTGAGCCCAGAATGTGTCCCGCATCATGGTAGATGATCTCCACCCCTTCGCTCAACTGCATAGGGGTGTTGTACTCGGGATAGTGCCACTCCCTGTCAAAGGCGGCATCAACATCCTCTTCTTCGTAAAGCGGTGCGCGCTCCAGCGCCTCTTTCCCTTTACGCTGTGCTTTTTTATAGCGTGTACGGTAATCCTCTTTCATGATCTTGGCACTGTCATAGAGGATCACCTTTGCCAGATCGGCTGTTGCACGTGTCGCATAGATAGGACCTTCAAAGCCCTCTTTTACAAGCTTGGGAATGCGCCCGACATGGTCGAGGTGTGCATGGGTGATAAGCAGTATATCCACCTCTTTGGGATCGAATGCGAAGGGCTCGTAGTTACGCTCTTCGTTCTTTCCTTGGAACATCCCGCAATCTATCATGATATTCGGACCGCCGTCAATGCTTAACAGGTGACAAGAACCCGTCACCACCTTTGCCGCACCGTATGAGACTACTGTTGCCATGATCGCTCCTTTATCGTGCTTTATAACACTGTCTGTTCGCAGGCTAACACCTTTATAATATAGCGATGCTCTAAATAAAAAGTTAATCTATATCAATAAAATAGCCGTTTTTTGATTTTCTTATAGCCTTCCGGAGCTATTTTTCTGTATAATCACCTTATGAACAGATCAGATAAAAGAGAAAGCAAATACGAACTTACACAAGATGCGGTAGATTTTTTCTACTCGGATGCGGCGCGGGGTATCAGGCTTCAAGTCGATTATGAGAAGGCGGAGGTACGCATTAAAGAAGCAGGTATCGAGTACACCATCGTGGTTTTTGGAAGTGCGCGTATCAAACCCTCGGATGTAGCGCTTGAAGAGATCAAACGTATCGAGAGCGCTCTTGAGTCCAATGCACTGGATACATCATTGCTGCAAGAGCTTGAGCAGGCGAAGAAGGCGCTTCATCAGAGCCTCTACTATGAAGAAGCCCGAAAATTCGGACAGTTGGTGGGCAAAAGCGGGCATGGGCCTGACGATTGTCATGTGACACTGGTTACAGGTGGCGGTCCGGGTATCATGGAAGCGGCGAACCGCGGGGCGCACGATGTCGGTGCCAAATCCATCGGACTGAACATCAAACTCCCCCATGAACAGCGACCAAACCCCTATATCACTCCGGAGCTTTCGTTCAATTTTCACTATTTTGGTATCAGAAAGCTGCACTTTATGCAACGGGCTAAAGCATTGGTGGTATTTCCGGGTGGTTTTGGTACGCTCGATGAGCTTTTTGATATTCTTACACTGGTTCAAACAGGAAAGAACCCGCATATTCCTATCGTACTTGTTTCACGTTACTATTGGGATAATGTCTTGAACTTTGCATTTTTGGCTGAAGAGGGGGTCATATCGAAAGAGGATCTTTCGCTTTTCATGTATGCCGAGAATGCACAAGAGGCGTGGGATACCATTATGAACTGGCATACACAGAGGGGAACCCCCCTCTTTACATAGTTACTTGGCAGCGGCTGCCGCAGGCTGTTTCTGCTGTAATGAGGTATCGATCTTCGGCAGTGTGGTCGGAGAGTTCGGTACGTTGATCTTCTCTACTTTGGGTTTAGGTTGTGCCGGTGCCGTATGCGTGACTGCTTTTACAGCCCCTTTCTTTTTAGGGATGGTAATGAGCAGTTTTCCCTCTTTATACGCTGTTTGGATACCGCTCTCGTCAGCATCGGACGGCAGACTTACACTTTGTTGATACATCTGTACCGAACGTGAAGTGCTGACCATACCGTTTTGTTTTACCTCTTTCTCATGTACGATCTTTGCCGTAATGGAGAGCATGCCGTTTTGTGTTGAGATATTGATATGGTTCTCTTTGCTCTTGGGAATATTCGTTAGCAGTTCGTAGTGGTCACCTTTATCGACGAATTGGTTTTGTGCTGTAAGCTTATAGGTTCCCAGCGGGCTGATGAGTCTGGTCGAGCGTTGATGCATACGCTGTTGCATCTGCTTGAACATCTCATCCATCTGACGTTGCATCTGCATCATCTCTTTAAAGATATCATCTCCGAACGGATCGTTGAAGAACGGATCGTTAAACGGATTTTGTGCATGTAGAGATACCGCTGCAACAAGCGGCAAGGCAAGAATAGAAAGTTTTTTTATCATTTGTGACTCCTTACAATGAAGTATTTCTACCCGTATTGTAAGGGGTGAAGTTTAACTAAAGTTTAACATTTACACTCATTAAACTTTAGTCATTTGTGTTAAGTTTGAAGCGGCACTCACCAAGGGTGATGCTCTTACCCTTCTTCACTTCGGAGAGAATATAGGCAAGCGTGCCCTCCGCATCGGTCTGGGGCATCTCCTCTTCGATGAGCCTGAGCGCATCGCTTCGCGTGGTGGGTACCCAGCGCTTTTCATGCAGGAACTGGGTCAGGACGACAGGTTTCTCTTTAGACAAGACCCATTTCCGCAAAAATAGGCTCGATCTCCAACCACCAGTTCTCCAACTTCAGTGCGATCTCGCTAATAGCCTCATCTTCTTCTCTCCACTCTCTGATACGCTCTAAAATAGCCGATTTCTTCTCCGGTTCAATATGGTCGGCATTCTCTATTTTCTCAATGACTTTTTCGATCTTCTCTTTCATCAGGTGTATCCTTTTTTCTTTATATTCTATTTCAATCTTACAAAATTGTCAACGGTTAGAGAAGTGTTTAACCCTTTTTGTTAGAATAGAGTCATATTTTACTATAAAGGATACTCTTGACTGCACATCACATTCAAGATTTCATCAAAAAGGACTCATTCCCCGGAATGGTACTCATTTTTGTGACGCTCTTGGCACTTGTTTTTCAAAACAGCGCCCTCTCTCCCTACTATACGGGATTTCTCCATACACCTGTCGAGATACGCATCGGGGCACTGCATATTGCCAAACCGTTGCTGCTGTGGGTCAACGACGGACTGATGGCTATCTTCTTCCTTGTCGTCGGTCTGGAGATCAAGCGTGAAGTGATGGAAGGACACCTTTCCTCTCTTTCTCAGATCGCTCTGCCCGGTATTGCCGCTATCGGAGGGATGCTCGTTCCCGCTTTGCTCTTTATCGCATTTAACCAAGGCGATGATTTTGCCATGAAAGGGTGGGCGATCCCCACTGCGACCGATATCGCATTTGCACTGGGCATCCTCTCTTTGCTCGGTAAACGCGTACCGGTATCGCTGAAGATATTTCTGATGGCACTGGCGATCATCGATGACCTCGGTGCGATCGTCATTATCGCTCTTTTCTATACGCAAGAGCTCTCTACACTCTCCATCACGGTTTCCGCGGTCTCCTTGGCGGTACTCTTTATCATGAACCGTATGGGTGTGACACGTAAAGCCGCCTATATGATGGTCGGGGTCATCTTGTGGGTGAGCGTACTCAAATCGGGTGTGCACGCCACACTTGCAGGGGTAGCGTTGGCATTCTTCATTCCGCTTCGCTCGACGAACAAACAAGGAGAGAACTTTTCCATCGCCCACCAGCTCGAACACGACCTCCACTACTGGGTGGCGTTCCTCATCCTGCCGCTTTTTGCTTTTGTCAACGCAGGTGTCGATCTGCGCGGTATCTCTCCGGGCGGTATGACCGAGACCGTACCTCTAGGGATCATGGCAGGGCTTTTCATCGGAAAACAGCTTGGGGTTTTCGGCTTCTCATGGGCTGCGATCAAACTGGGATTGGTACAACTGCCCAAAGATAGCACATGGCTACAGCTCTACGGTGTGGCACTACTGACAGGTATTGGATTTACCATGAGCCTCTTTGTAGATACCCTCGCCTATAACGACACCCAGCTCTTCCACTATGCTGACAAACTGGCTATTTTGCTAGGCTCGCTCTTCTCCGGTGTGGCGGGCTATATGGTGTTGAGGATCGCAACGAGAAAAGCATAATCCCTCTTTCGTATCTTCGTAGGGTGGGCAATTGCCCACCGTTTTAAAATAATTTCCTAGCTTATATATCAATTCATAACTATAAAAAACTTCCTATATATAGATTTCGTAAGATTAAAATACTCTCGGAAGAGACTGTGGAACCATAGGGTCTTTGGAGATACGGAACGAGAAAAATTTTGACAAATCGATTAAAATTAGCTAACATTAGCTAATATAAGGGCACATCTAATAACCCTGCATACCCATAACATTACAAGCTTTCGTTCAGGCAAGGCACTCACTTGCAGGACTAGCCGTAGCTAATTCAAAAGTGAGTAACGCCGTATGGGCGGAAGCTTGTATTGCCCGCGGGGTGGGCTTTGCAAACGCGATCTTGCACAAGATGCTTCCTTCATCGTAGCTACGGCTATGACTCAAAAGCCTCTTGCACAACCTCACATTTGCAAAACCCATTATGGGCATGTAGGGTTTTTAGAGGTGCCCATAAATCAAAAGGAGTTTGTGATGACGGTCAATATCCATGAAGCCAAAACAAACCTCTCTAAACTGATCATGCTTTTAGAAAAAGGGGAAGATATCATTATTGCCAAAGCAGGTAATCCTATTGCAAAACTTATTGCCTATAAGCAAGTACCGCAAAGAGTACCCAACAAGCTCAAAGGAAAAATAAGGCTCAAAGAGGACTTTGACAGTGCTGACGATGAGATAACAAAACTTTTTGAGGATACACTTTAATGGGTAAATATCTACTCGATATTCATATATTTTTATGGTGGATGAGTGATTCAGAGCAACTCAGCCAAGAGGTTTTCAATATTATTTCAGACGGCTCGAACCAAATATATATCTCCTCAGCTACGATTTGGGAGATCGCAATAAAAGAGGCTTTAGGTAAGTTGGAAGTAGATGCGGATCTGAACTTTGCGATAGAAGAGAATGGATTTTTAGAGCTGAAGGTCTCTGCCGTCTGTGCCAACGCTACTAAAAAATTAGAACCAATTCATCGTAATCCGTTTGACAGAATGCTTATAGCACAAGCTATTGAGATGGATATGACGCTTATTACGGTCGATGCGTATATTCCTCAGTATAGTAATGTCAAGGTTTTAAGCTTCAAAAAACATAAAAAATAAGACTACTTTCTCTCCTGCTAACACGATATTGTGTACGCTAAATAGACAATCTTTCCGCTCTTTTACAACATTTTGGGTATAATCGCGGCAAATTAATGAGTAATGAGCAACCGAAGCTTTATAAGTGTGTATTTTTGCACGCTTTAGTATGAAGGATAATGAATGAGCGAAACAAAAAAGAACGTCTATAACCCAAAAGAGATCGAAGAGAGCTACTACAAACTCTGGGAAGAGCGTGGGTATTTTGAGGTCGAGGGGAACAAAGAGATCCAAGAAGAAGGCAAGAACTTTGCCATTATGATGCCACCACCCAATGTTACGGGACATCTACACATCGGACACGGACTCACCTTTACCCTTCAGGATATTATTGTCCGTTACAAAAGAATGGACGGCTACAAGACACTCTGGCAACCCGGGACCGACCATGCGGGTATCGCCACGCAAAATGTCGTTGAGAAACAGCTTTTGGCAGAAGGTACGACCAAAGAGGAGATCGGGCGAGAGAAGTTCTTGGAGCGTGCATGGCAGCAAAAAGACAACTCAGGAAACGCCATTACCAAACAGTTGAGAAAACTCGGGGTCTCCCCTGCTTGGAGCCGTGAGCGCTTCACTATGGACGAAGGGCTTGCCAATGCGGTAAAGAAAGCCTTTAAACAGATGTACGATAATGGCTATATCGTTCGTGATAACTATATGATCAACTGGTGTACGCACGACGGTGCGCTTTCAGACATCGAAGTCGAACACGAAGATACGATGGGCAAACTCTACCATATCCGCTATCCGCTTACAGACGGTTCGGGTGTCGTTGTGGTCGCTACGACGCGTCCTGAGACCTACTTTGGGGATACTGCCGTTATGGTTCATCCTGATGACGAACGCCATAAGCATCTCATTGGAAAGACTGTTACCCTGCCGCTTGTCAACCGTGAAGTGACCATCATTGCCGACGAACATGTCGATATGGAATTCGGTACGGGGTTTGTAAAAGTCACACCGGCACACGATCCGAACGACTACGAAGTGGGAAAACGCCACAACCTTGAGTTTATTACTATCTTCGATGAGAAGGGAATACTCAACGAGCATTGTGGTGAGTTCCAAGGGATGGAACGGCTTGAAGCGCGTCCTGTCATTATGGAAAAACTTGAAAAAGAGGGCTTTGTCGAAAAAGTCGAAGAGCATGCGCACCAAGTGGGGCACTGCTACCGCTGTAAGAATGTGGTTGAGCCTTACATCTCCAAGCAGTGGTTCGTTAAAAAAGAGTTCGCCAAGTCGAGCATCGAGAAGGTCAATGCGGGACAAGCGCAATTCTTCCCTGCACACTGGATCAACTCCTACAACGCATGGATGAACGATCTTAGAGACTGGTGTATCAGTAGACAGCTCTGGTGGGGACATCAGATCCCTGTGATGTACTGTGATGATTGTGGTGCCGAGTTCGCCTTCGAGGGTGAGACGCCGACCAAGTGTGAGAAGTGTGATTCAAGCCATATCCGTCAGGATGAGGATGTACTCGATACATGGTTCTCTTCGGGGCTTTGGCCGTTTAGTACCCTGGGATGGGGGAACGGTGATGCCTTTAAAGGTGAGAAGTGGTTCGAAGGTGACATGGATGCTTTTTACCCTAACCAACTGCTCATTACCGGATTTGACATCCTCTTCTTCTGGGTTGCCAGAATGCTGATGATGGGCGAGAACATCACCGGAGAACTGCCGTTTAAAGATATCTACCTCCATGCGCTCGTCAAAGACGAAAAAGGCGAGAAGATGAGTAAGTCCAAAGGAAATGTTATCGATCCACTTGTGATGATCGAGAAGTACTCTGCCGATGCACTTCGCTTCACGCTTGCAGTGTTGGCAGTTCAAGGGCGTGATATTAAACTTAGTGAAGAGAAGCTTGAGCAGAGCCGTAACTTTACCAACAAGCTCTTTAATGCGGCTAATTACCTGCAACTCAATCACGACACATTTGCTGACCTCGACCAAAATGCCATCTCCACACCGCTTGGACGCTATATGCTCTCCCGTTTCAACCTTGCGGTCAAAGAGACACGCGACTACATAGACCAGTACCGCTTCAACGATGCGGCGACCACCCTCTACCGCTTCTTGTGGGGTGAGTTCTGTGATTGGGGTATCGAGCTGAGCAAAGCGAGCAAAGAGAGTGTAGCAGAGCTTGGAAGTATCTTTAAAGAGTCGCTCAAGCTCTTGCATCCGTTCATGCCGTTCATTACGGAGAACCTCTACCAGAGACTCTCTGGAAGAGAACTTGAAGAGAATACTTCCATCATGGTCATGCCTTATCCGAAAGTAACGGCCATCGATGAGGAGATCGCAGAGCAGTTCAATCTCGCCATCGAAGCGATCGTTTCGCTTAGACGCTGTAAGACCCTCATCGAAAAAGGGAACCAGCGTATTGAAAAAGCGGCAGTGAAGTTCAGTAAGGATGCGGACACGACCCTGCTCAAGCCGTTCATTGAAAAATTGGCGAAAGTCGATGAAGTGGAGTTCGTATCTGAAAAACTGCCAAATTGTGTTACCGATGTCTCCGATTCTTTAGAGAGTATGATCTCGACCGATGACATCGATATGAGCGCGATCATCGGTAAACTAAGTAAGCAAAAAGAGAAGCTTGAAAAAGAGATCGCCAAACTAAGCGGTATGCTTAACAATGAAAAGTTCGTTGCCAATGCGCCTGAGCAGGTCATTGTACAGAACCGCCGACAGCTTGAAGAGGCACAGGCTAAGTTAGAGAAAGTTGAAGCGGAACTTCAAGGGTTTGGAGCTTAATCATGCAACAACAACTACAAGAAGCCTACAACACTCTTCTTGCCAAAGAGTACGACAAAGCCTTTGCGCTTTACTCTGCTTTGGCCGAGCAGAAAGAGCCGACCTCTTTTTACTATCTTGGCTTTCTTTACTTTAGAGGATTGGGAGTTGAAAAAGATCTTAAAAAGGCGTTCGAAAACTATCTTGAAGCCGCTACGCGTGAGGTTCCGGTTGCCCAATTTGAAGTAGCATTGATGTTGGAGAACGGTGACGGCTGCGAACAGAACTACTCCGAAGCGGCATTTTGGTATGAAGAGGCGGCAAAGCGGGGGAACATTGAAGCTTTTAACAACCTTGGTGCACTCTATCGAGAAGGAATGGGTGTGGAGCAGGATTATAAAAAAGCCTTTATTCTCTTTAGCAAAGCCGCACAAGCGGGGAATGCACAAGCACAGTTCAATCTCGGTGCACTCTACGATATGGGTCTAGGGTGTGAGGAAGATAAGGAAAAAGCCATCGAGTGGTGCCGAAAAGCCGCCTACCAAGGCCACGAAAAAGCAAAAGGGATCATCCAAAGAATGCAACAGGACGGACAGATCGTTTTTTAACGAACTGTCTGGCATATTTTTCATAACTCACTCCCCGTTTTAATAATATCCAACCCAAATCGCTCTCGTAAGCGTTGCATGGTACGGGTCAAGTGCCGTTTGGTACGGTCCTCGTCCAAAGAGAGAAGTGAGAGCGTACGGGGTGTATCTTTGGTAAAATCCGAAACCGTTACTGTCAGTTTGATCGCACCGCAGTAGGGTTTCTCTTCGTTCTCGAACATCTCCTCCAAACTTTTTTTAAAAAGCGGTTCGCTAAAGATACGGGTTACTTTACGCCTTACTTTGATTCGTGTACCGTTCTCATACCCTATTCTCAAATAGTAGGTGGTGGGATTGGCACTGATCGCCATTGCCATGTAGCTGATGTGACGCGCCATGACCATGATACGCCGTTTGATCTCCGATATATCGTAGATAGGGTCGAACGTACGGCTGATACCGATCGATTTTCGTGCACTTTTACCCGATATTCCCTCTCCATCCGTTCCCGTTACCCGTTTATAGAGTTGAATACCCGGTTTTTTCCAACGATAGAAAAGTGCTTTTTGGGCTTTAATGTCCCCTAAGGTATGGATGTAATGCGCTTTTAATTTTCGGGCGAACCCCTTACCGATACCGGGAAAATCCTCAATGGGAACGGTGCGGGTATAAGATTCTATATCTTCTACCATAAAAACACCGTAGGGTTTAGCGGACTTTGTAGCGAGTTTTGCGATCCATTTGGCATCGCTGATCCCTATGGAGACAGGAAGCATGAACTTTTGCATGATCTCCTCTTTCAGCTTGGAAGCGAACGCATATACCTCTTTCTTTGAGACCCATCCGCTCACATCGGCAAAGAACTCATCGATACTGTACTGCTCTACTTGCGGTATCTTGCTACAGATAAACCGGTGAAGTGCTTTCGATAGTGTATGATAATGCGGATAGCAGGAGGGAACGACCACCATTTGCGGACAGCACTGAAGGGCTTGCGCTACAGGCATGGTGGTTTTGACACCGCATGCTCTGGCTTCATAGCTTGCCGAGGTGATGATGCCGCGTATGCGACGCTCTCCTTTGCCATCATCATCGATGAAGTAACTCTCGAACGTTCGTGTCGCATCACTATAGAAGACTGGTGCGACAAATGCACCGCTGTTATCATTCATCAGTCTGATACGGCTTCGTTTACTCTCAAATATCTCAAGGTTGCTCCGGCTTCCGACCGCCATAGGGATACCACGCAAGGAGGGATCGAAAACACGTTCGGCCGAAGCGAAAAAAGAGTCGACATCGATATGCAGGAACATACGCCATCCTTTTTGAAAAAGTATAGCGTAATGTAGTATCGGCAGGAAAAAAAATGCTAAATTGTCATATTTTAGAGAGGAAGGTCAAGTACCAGTTTTACCGGACAGTGGTCACTCCCCATGATCTCATCGAGTATCTCCGCTTCGACAATGTGATCTTTGAGGTCATCGGAGACAAAAAAGTAGTCGATACGCCATCCGACATTCCTGCTGCGAGCCCCTGCCCTGTAACTCCACCAGCTGTAGCGATCGGATTCATCGGGGTGCAGATGACGGAAGGTATCGATATAGCCGTTAGCGACCAGTGTATCCATCCACTCCCGCTCTATAGGCAGGAAGCCCGAAGTCTTTTCATTGGCTTTGGGGCGAGCGATATCGATAGGCTTGTGTGCTGTGTTGACATCTCCGCAAAAGATAATGGACTTTCCTGCATCCCTAAGGGCATTGATGTGCGCAAGGAAGCGGTCATAGAACGCAAGTTTATAGGCAAGTCTCTCCTCACCGCTCTGTCCGTTGGGAAAGTAGATGTTCAAAAGTACATAACGACCGAAGTGGTATTCGTTGATACGCCCTTCATGCAGTATATCCACCTCTTCACAGCCATAAGCCTCTCCCTTAATGTCGGTAAAGAGTGCTACACCTGATTGTCCTTTCTTTGAAGAGGAGTTGATACTTTGAAATTTGAATTTACGTTTGAAGATCGTGTCGGGGATCTGTTCTGCTTCGGCTTTGATCTCCTGTAGGCAGAGAAAGTCGACATCTGTCTCATCGATCCAGTGTAGTGCTTGTTTCTTGTCAACGGCACGAATACCGTTGACATTCCATGAGATGAACGTAAGTTGCATGATAGCGGCTCCGAATTTTTGCGCCACTATAGCGAAAAAAGCTTAGGAGACTTTTTCTAAAGGTGAGGGACGTGGTGTTCGGCGGCGCTCTTTGCCGTTGTAGTTCTGCTGTTTCTCATTGTATTCACTCAAGTCCCTAAAGTCGTTCTTCAAAGAGATACCCGCCATCTTCTCGAACTGTTCGAACTCCGATCTTGGTATGATGAACGAAACTTCCGTCACATGCACCATGTTCCACTTCTCATCAAAAACCTCTTTTTGAAAGGCAACGTGTGCAGCGGTGATCTCAGGCTCACTTCCCTCTTTGAGCAGATTCTTTTTGAATGCATACCGTAGGAACATCGGTTTGAGTTCCAAGTTACGAATGATCTCGATCTTCTTCTTTTTGGCAGCTTCATGTTTTTGACCCGTATCATCAGGGTTCTGAAGTCCGAAATAGTCTCCTGTCAGTACGCGTTTGAACGTTCTTCCCGGAGGATCCTTGGGGTCGTTGGTCTTTGGTGTGTGGCTAAATAGTTGTTTGAACCATGTCATCATGATAGGAGTTCTCCTTTCTTCTTGAAGATGACCATATTCTTACCGTTCTGCGCGACCATTTCACATCCGTGCATCTGTGCAAGAACCTGAAATGTCTTTGCGGTAAAAAAGACAATATGGGTTGGATCCTTATGATAATACCATGAAAGGAATTGCTCAGGATCATTCGGATGGAACTGTGTCTGAATCGCCAAACTTCCCCCTGGTGTCAAACGTGACACCAGCTCGGCGAATATCAGCTTGGGCTGATGAAGGTGCTCGAATACCTCGGTAGAGACGATAAGGTCGTACCGTTTTTTGGTATAGTCGTCAGAAGGGTGATAGATCGGATCATAGGCATCACAGGCAATACCCCGGTCTTGAAGCATTGTGGCAAGTAGTGTGCTTCGACCGCATCCAAAATCCAGAGCATGCGAGACATCCGTTCCCACATGAGGGAGAACGAAGTCTAAAAATCGCTGAAAGTATGCTCTGTACCCTTCATCATGAGGATCGTTCTCATGAAGATCATAGCGGCTCTTTTGATCTTCTATCGGCTGGTAACAGGAGGGTGACTTGAAAATATATGCACAGGAACGACACCAGTGGTAGGTGATAGTCTCTGGTTTATTCTTGAATGTCAGTGTCGAACCGTTGCATATATGGCACTTCATCAGCTCCCTTTCTTTGCATTCCATCCATTGAAATAGTAACCTCTTTACATTACTGAAGTATTAACTCTTCATAGATATCTGTTATAATACAAAAGATACTAGACAGATAGCGTTTTTGATAAAGGGTATGATAACAAAATGGAACGAAGAGATTTTTTAAGTGCCACTGCTTTAGGTGCCGGATTACTTACTTTGGGAGGGTGTCACCGCCCTAAAGAGCAACAGAGTACAGATACGGCCGAACACTACAGAGGAAAAAAGGTCACGCTCAAACTGGCGACATCATGGCCGGCACACTTTCCTATTATGGGAACAGGTGTGGACAGATTTGCCAAACGCTGTTATGAACTTAGCGGCGGTACACTTGAGATCAAGGTCTTTGCCAAGAACATCCTTGTACCCGCAATGCAAGTGTTCGATGCCTGTTCGGCTGCACAGATTGATGCCTTTCATTCGGGTGTTTACTACTGGAAAGGGAAGAATCTTGCCTTCTCTATCTTCGGAGGAATGCCACTTGGGTTGACCAGTGAAGAGATGATCACATGGTTGAAGTTCGGCGGCGGGTATGAGCTGTGGCGTGAGCTTTACGGAAAGTTCAACCTCTACCCTCTCATTGGAGGAACGACAGGACCTCAGATGGGAGGATGGTTCAAAAAACCCATTAACTCACTAGCAGACCTAAAAGGGTTGAAGATGCGTATTCCCGGACTGGGTGGAGAAGTAATGAAGCGTCTGGGTATCAATCCCGTACTGCTCCCTGCCGGTGAGATATATACGGCACTTGAGCGTGGTACTATCGATGCGACCGAATGGGTCGGACCGGCACTTGACAGAATGATGGGCTTTGACAAAGCGGCACACTATTATTATACCGGATGGCATGAACCGGGTTCTATTCTTGAACTGACATTCAATAAAGCAAGATGGGAAAAACTCTCACCTGAACATCAAGCGATCATTACCGCAGCGGCCGAAGAGATGACGGGTACGATGTTGCAAGAGTTCCGTTATGAAAATGCCAAAGCATTTGCATCACTCCCTTCATACGTTAAAGTGATGTCATTTCCGACAGAGGTGATGAATGCAGCCAAAAAAGCATTAAAGGAAGTATTGGCCAAACAGAGTCAAGAGAGTACGGATTTTAAAAGGGTACTTCAAAGTTATGAAGCCTTTGCAAAGCTGAATAAACCATGGGACGATATCAGTACGAAGAACTTCCTAGAGATCAGAGGATAGTTCTTCTACCGTCCCTTGCGGTTTCTAACTTATAACGTATTCAATTCTAACAATCCCGTCACAGGCATGCGGGATTAATGAAGTAAGGAGATTAGGATTTTTGTTCGGTCACCGTTTCATTGGCTCTTGATAACCGAACAAGAGAATTATAGCTACTAAGCATTACCGCAGTATTACTTCCGTTACTCCCAGAACGGTAAAATAACTGCAAGTTGCTCTTCGCTGAGAATATGTGTCGTATCATAGATACATTTAAGATGGATACGGGTCGCCTCCAGCTTCAACTCTGCGATCTTCTTAAGCTGTGCTTCCACACTCTTAGGTGCTTCTTTGTCTATCATCGCCTCTGCCACTTCCATTTCCAAGGGACGGAGTGCCTGTTTGATCTTCCCGATACCCGCAAGGGTCTCTTTGCGTACTTTCAGTAGTTTGCTCTTCTGCTCATCGCTCAACCCCAGTTTTGCTTTATCCCAATTCTGCATCAAGAGCTTGGTCATATGTGGGAGTACCTCGGAATTTATCAGGAACGGTGAAGATCATAGTGCACGCATCGCATTGTTTCGAAGGATTTCTTTGATCATACGTACGAATGCAGGATGCGGATAGATCTCAATAAGGCAGTCTGCAATATGTCCCAGCTCTTGAGGTGTGACCTTTCCTTTGAGTGGAGGCATCACACCGAACTTTGCAACTTTGTTCGACTCACACACCGACTTGGAGGCACTAGGATGTTGAACATAGTCGATAATAAATGCTTTTTGTGCCGCTTTATCGCGAATAGCATCTTTGAGGTGGAACAGCACTGCATCGAATGCAGGCGCTTTAAGTGTAGGGATCTGCTCAGGCTCAGGTTTCTCCAACATGTGACACGAAGCACAATGTTGCTTTATAAGCGATTTCCCCTCCCCTGCGAACATCAGTACTGATGCAGCTATATAAAAAATAATGATCTTTTCATTTATAATCCTTGATATTTTTAGTTTAGGAATTATAATGATTAAATGTTATGGGTATGCAGGGTTATTAGATGTGCCCTTAATTTAAAGTGAACTCTCTATTTAATGAACATCGATATCACACTCCAAGAGGTTTGCTTCTTCACTTTCGACCCATGTATGGCTGTTTGCCAAAGCAATACTCCCTCCATCCGTCTCAATTTTGAAGTAGAGGCAGTATGTGCCTTTTTTGATCGGATCAAGATCAACATGATACGTTACTTCATGCGCTTCTTGCCCGTACCATTTACGAATATTCTCCGTAAGAGGAAGAATATAGCGGTCGGTATCATTCATCAGTAAAAAAGAGACGGAAGCATTTCTATAAGGGGCAGCATATCCCTTGTTTTCAAAAGAGAAGCGAATATCAAGGTCGGCATCATCGTAAGAGAGTTCAAGTTGTGTCGCTTCAAGTCTATAGCCTAGGTTTTGGGCTATTTTTTCATAACACCCCTGATCTTTCCACTTCTCTATTACATCGGGGTGGTAGGCATCATTGAGAAAAGAGAAGTGAAGGGTTTTAAGTTGTGCTAGGGTATTGGGGCAGTTGCTTAGTTGTGCGTCATCTCCATCACCGATACCACAAGTCTCACCACCCATTGGTGTGTACTGCGTATCGTTCGCTACGTAAGCACGCCAAAAATCGATATTGTCGCTCATATAGGTTCCCGCATCTGTTTGGTTGACCAAAAAGCAGTCGTTGTGGTGTCCCACATGGCTTGAAAGTTGTGTACTATAGGCTGTTTGAGGAGTGATCATACCTGTATCTCCCACTTCACCGTAGCTCTCACTCTCACCAAAGAGTAACTCTTTATGCATAGGGGTACGTATTTGTAGATAGGTTTGTGGGAATATTGCTGCAAGTTTTTCCACAAGCTCCCGTCTATTCTCGATGTAGCCGTCTGTTCCCTCTTCGAAGTCACCGCTGAAGCTGTGCCACTCTCCCCATGCACCGATCAATCCTGCCTGTAGTACGGAGATAGTATGGGTATATTGTTGCAATAGGGGTGTCAGTTGATCCAAGTGTGAGAGGATAAGCGCTTTCTCCGGATCGGGTGAATCGATACTGTCTCGATACTTAATACGCAAGATCAATCCTATATGTGCTGTTTGCGCATCTTGTAGATTTTTCTCGATCGTAGAGAGAAGTGAGTCAGGAAGTGTTTGTGTCTCATTGTAGTCGGAGAGATCGATGGGTGCATAGACCAGTCTATAACCTTCGTTATAGGCTGCTTCATACGCATTATAGTCACGCTCTTTCTCCAAACCGTAACTGGCATCATAGAAACCTCTGTCCGGGTTTATGAGATTTAAAGAAGCGTTCGATTCATACTGTTGTGATTGTGTGATAGGGGTAACTATGACATACCGATATACAGGATCCGCTTCATTTCCGGAAGTGTCACTGACACGGTACGTAAGTTGATAGGTTCCACTATGTAAAGTATCGACTTCTCCGCTACGGATTATTTGATCTGTCAAATTTCCATCTTGTTCATCATATGCTTCTGCACCGGGATCGACAAAGGGTGTTTTTGCTCTGATCGTAATGGTTTTGGTACCTTTAAGCTCAATGATCGGACTAACGGAGTCCACAGGAGAGAGCACCCAGCCCACTGGAACATCGCAGGGGGTGGGAAAATCTTTCTCTTCACCTGTTTCAGGGTTATAAGCATGCGTAACGACTGACTTCACTACCGTTTTCATCATTATCGCTCTGATTAAGATCAACACTAGTTTGATCGCTGACGGAACCTCCACTACAGCCATTAAGCATCCAAAGGCTTACCATCCCTAAAATAATTGTTTGATATCGATATATATTAAACTCCTTGTGCCTACCATTATAGCAAAACCTCATGCGTGAAATATTAAGAAGATTCGGCAAACTATGCTATAATGAATACTATTTCACTTTTGAAAAGGAGTATGATTGTATAGGTTTTTTATACTACTTTTGGTGATCTGGGGCTTAGTGGGTGTGAGAGCCGTACGCAAAAACCTCTGAAGATCGCAGCAAACCAGTGGGTGGGGTATACACCGCTTTTCTATGCCAATGAGATGGGATGGTTGGAAGAGGACGGCTTTACGCTGAAGTTCGTCAGCGCACTTTCCGAGAGCTTGAACCTTTTTCATACCCGTTCTGTCGATATTATGACATCGACGCAGTATGAGTATATGCAAGCGAGAAGAGAGAACGACCATGTTGTACCGATGATCCTCTTCGACCGTTCCAACAGTGGTGATATGATACTTTCGAACACAACACTTGATGTCATAAAGCATGCATCCAAGATGTCTATCTCGAACAAGAGAGTATCAATACCGTACTGCTCAATGACTTTATTCGAAAATATCATATCCCGTATGAGCGGTTGCAGGTGCATGAGATGAATCCTTTTGATCTCAAATCCTTCATGCCGACAAATGATCCCGTACTCATTATCACCTATGCCCCCTATGATGTCAAACTGCTTGCACACGGTTTTCATGTTATAGACTCGACACGAACCATGCAGACCCTGCTTGTAGTGGATTTTCTCTGTGCTGACAGAGCACTTATTGTACAGGAACAGAAACGCTTTAAAAAGCTCAAAGCCCATATTGACCGTGCGATCGAAGTGAGTCAAACCGACCCCAAGCACTATTTTGATGTGGTCGTTCCCTATTTGCAAGAGAAGGACTTTCGCCATTTCAAAGAGGAACTCTCTGCTATAGAATGGATCAACCACCCTACTTCCATATTTTTAAAGAAGCTTCAAAACACCATATCGAGACAGGAAGTATTATCCCATGAAACGGATCAAAACAGGACACTTTTTCGGTATATTGCTTCTTCTTTTCACCATCTTCTACCTCGTTCGGACATGGTACTACTATGAAGTGACCCGTAGCGATGTGCAGAAGACCATCTACCAAAACCTGCGAAATACCCTGCTTGAGGCCAAGGAGGAGTTGGGAAGGGATAATCCGCACTACTCCGTTATGCGTAATCTCATTACCCGTCTGGAGAACAACAACGATACCATCGACTGTCTCTCGTTCGTACAGGATAATACGGTTGTATTCTCATCCGATCCACGAACGATCGGTACCCGCTTCGACCCAACCAAGAGTCTGTCCGTTCTTGATGTCAATAGCGATATGATCTTCGATATTCCCATACTTCATTTTTGGAATACATACTATAGAGATAAGAACCGATACACCTTCTATGTAGTTGCCCATCTTTACGAAGCCTTCAGTCAGCATCTTTTTCATGAGAAGATGAAACACTTCCTGATCTTTTCAGGGATCGTTCCGACACTCTTGATCCTCTTTATCTGGTGGGTATTGCGCCGTATGATCATTCTCCCGCTAGAAGAGTTAGAACGCATGATCAAAAAACGTGAGATCACGACCCAACCCCATTCTCTCCTTAAAGAGATAAACGATCTGGGTGCGATCTTGAAAGAGACCTTCGAACAGCTAAAAAGCAGATCAGCACACTGGATTATATGGCACGTTACGATATGTTGACCGGACTTCCCAACCGCCACCATATGCAAGAGCATATCGACAGGCTCATTCAAAACAAAGAGGTTCGGTACTTTTCTCTGCTCTATCTCGATCTTGACCAGTTCAAGCAGATCAACGACACCGAAGGGCATGATATAGGGGATGTCATTTTAAGTACGGTTAGCGAACGATTAAATGCACTTTTGGAAAAAGGGGATACTGTCGGGCGTATCGGTGGGGATGAGTTTCTCTACTGTACCCTTCAAACAGATGAGCAAAGCCTTGATGCACTTATCTTATAAAGAAGATCAGTGCCGCCTTGAGCGAACCGTTCATCCATCATGCAAAGGAGTACCATTTGGGTGTTAGCATCGGTATCGCACGTTTTCCTGAAGATGGTCAGAACCGTATCACACTCATTAAACATGCCGATATTGCACTCTATGAAGCCAAGCATCAAGGTCGTAACCGTGCAATATTCTTCGATGATGCCCTTGCTCAGGCATTGATGAAAGAGGCAAAGCTGACCAGAGAGATGGAGCGTTCGCTCAAGTCGGGTGACTTTATGCTCTACTACCAGCCTCAAGTCTCCATTGAAAGCGAAAAGATCATCGGTCTTGAAGCACTACTTCGATGGAGACACCCTGAGTACGGTATGGTCTCACCCGATACCTTTATCCCTATTGCAGAGAAGAACGGTTTTATTTTAGAACTGGGACACTATATACTCGAAAAAGCGTGTCAAAGCCTTCAAGCCTTTAATAAACAAGGCATAGAGATAACCATTTCGGTCAATCTCTCGACCATATAGATACGAAAGGAGCTCTTAGATGAGATCGGTACGCTTATCGAAAAATACGGTATCGACAAGGCCAACCTGCATTTGGAGATCACCGAAATGGTACTGATGGAAAACCTCGATGAGAATATCAAGACCCTGCATGCCCTTCATGATGCAGGCTATCAAATATCCCTTGATGATTTTGGTACAGGGTACTCCTCTCTTGCCTATTTGCGTATGATGCCGGTACATATTCTCAAGATCGACAAAAGCTTTGTCATGCAGCTTGGCTCACAAAAAGATGCGCATGCGCTAGTAGAGGGGATCATCGCACTCGAACATGCACTTGATCTCTATGTCATTGCCGAAGGGGTAGAGAGTGAAGAGAATCTGCTCTTTCTCCAAGAGTGCCGCTGTGACAGTTATCTGGGGTACTACTTCAGTCCGCCGGAGATCGTATCACGCTACTTCTAAGACGCTTACTTCATCGCCGTAAGCGTCTGGTACTCATGCAGGGCGTAATCATCGGTCATTCCACTGATATAATCGACAATAAGCCGAACACGATAGTACCACTCCAACAATCTAAATGATGCTTCATCTTGCTTCTTGATAGCCTCGACACTGTTCTTGTATGCCACGATCTGCTTAGGTGATATCCTCCGTATCAGACGCATGGAGATAAAGCAGTCTATCTTCTTCTCTGCTAAAAGTGCCTCAATATCCGATACATCCAGCTCAAGCAGCGGTTTGTAGATATTGAATAGCCCATTGATAATGGTATATCCTTGCATCTCCAGTGTCTGCACCTCTTTATGTCGGTAGATATGTCTACGCGATACCTCTTGCAGGATCTTGATCGCTTTGTAATAGGTACTCTCTTTATCATACTCTAGCAGCGGCGCATCAAAAGAGCCTTCAAAGATCGCTTCATGATTGGCAAGATATATCTCCACCACATACTTTACCAGTGCAGTCACAAGATTGGCGCGTGTCAAGGTAAAGAACATATTGAACTGATAGGGCTCTTGATCTTTTTTTGCCTTTTCATACTGCTTCCTCACCACTTCTAAAAGATACGTCTCCCCTTGCTTTTGGCACGCTTGGGTAATGAGCGTATAGACTTCATCGAGCGTGAGTATCCCCTTTTCTACCGAATCTTCCAGATCGGCGGTCAGGTAGGAGATGTCATCTGCCGCTTCCATAATGTAGGTAATAGGAAAACGGTGTCCAGGTATAACCCCCAAGATCTGCCACATCGTCTCAATTTGCTCTTTTTCGCTATAGAAGTAACCCGGTTTTTTACGGATATAGCTTAAGGGCTCTCCCTCTGCCGGCGGGCTCTCGAATGCACCGCGGGTATATTTGAGTACAGAGAGTATCTGCATATAGGAGAGGTTAAGACGCTGAAGTTTGGTAATAAGCCGAATGGCCTGTGCATTGCCGTCATAGTTGCAGAGGTCTTGCCAGAGTATATGCTTAAGCTCTAATGACGCTTCATCGGTGGCAGGGAAAGCATGCCATATCTTATACAAGTGTTCCTCTATCCATTTATTGATCGTCTGCTCGGCAAAGTGCCCAAATGGGGGATTTCCAATGTCATGTAATAGACTGGTCATCTCGGAAGTGGAGACAAAAGCGTTCTCAAGTCCATCGAGACGGTACGTTTCCAAGCCCTCTTCTTTGAGCTTTGCCAAAATGCTTTTGCCAATAAAACGTGCTGTTTGCGCCACCTCCAACGAGTGTGTTAAACGGGTACGGATGGAAGCGTTTAGCTCCAAAGCAAAGACTTGCGTACGCTTTTGCAGACGTCGCATCCCGGAAGAGGAGAGAATACGCCCTCTATCGCTCTCTACGGAGTAGTCAAGCTCTTTAATAGGATAGAACTCACGGTGTGTTGTCAATCGTTTTTGGTAGTCTATCATAGAAAACCCTTTTGTGTATGATCGTATAGTGTAGCAAAAAGGATCAAAACTTTAGATATCTTTTACCCGTCCACGTAACTTCTTTTTGTTCGAGTGCTTCTTTTTAGAAAGCAGACGCCGCTTTACAGAGCCTTTTGTAGGCTTGGTCGGTACCCTCTTCTTCTGCGTGACATTCACACTTTTGATGAGCTCTACCAGACGCTCCAGAGCCTCTTCTCTGTTCTGCTCCTGAGAGCGGTGCTGCTGGGACTTGATGACAATGATGCCATCCTTGGTGATGCGTTTGTCTTTGAGTGAGAGCAGCTTCTCTTTGTAGGATTCAGGCAGAGAAGAGGCAGCAATGTCAAAACGCAGGTGTATCGCAGCAGAGACCTTGTTGACCTTCTGCCCGCCTGACCCCTGCGCACGTATGGCACTTATCTCTATGTCATTTTCATCGAGAGTAATGGTGTTGGAGATTTTCAGGTTTGCCATAATGAAGATCCTTTGAAAGTGGCTATATGCGCTATTATATCTATTTTTTAATGTAGGGGTAACCAAGCCCCAAGCAACACACTCACCACCGTTTCCGTTCGCAGTATCCTCTCTCCCAAGCTCACAGCCGTGCAGCCGTGTTTGCAAAGCAGATCCACCTCGTAGTCTATCCACCCACCCTCTGCTCCGATGCACAGCACCTTTGGCATCTTCTGTTGTCTCTTTAATACATTAAGGCAGCCTTTCCAAGACTGCTCCGCATAGGGGTGTGCCACCACTGCATCATCTCCTTCTGCCAATAAAGCGGGAAACTCATCTTCCACAAAGGGCTTAAAGCGTTTTTTAAATTCAATGAGAGGTGGCACGGTATCGATGGCTTGCTGCAACCCCTCAAAGACAAACTCATCAATGCGTTCAAGCAACGGGCTTTGCCAGTAACTCTTTTGCGTACGGTAACTGTTTACAATGATGATGCGGTTGACCCCAAGCGAGGTCATATCCATAATGAGCCTACGCAGCACCTTTGGACGCGGTAAGGCAAGCACCACGGTAAGGTCAAGTTTGGCTGGCGGCTTTTTGTTTAGTACCATATCTGTCAAAATAACTTCATCCCTACCCATCTTGGCAATGGTAGCCTTCCCTATGTTGCCGCCTATCTCCCCAACGGTCAGTGTGTCACCTACCTTGGCTTTGAGCACTTCATGGATGTGCTTTACTTGCAGTTCATCACGAATGGCAGTGCTGTTTTTGGGTAATAAAATACAGTTCATTATCGTAAGTCAAATGTTAAATTGGCAAACGCCCCTTCAGCAGCAAGGGCACTCTTGTATCGGGTCTTGAGCACTTTAACATTCTTTGTCTGCAAGTCACAAATAGCAATGCGAAAACTCTCCCCCATTTGCGGTTCGACCACACAGATGATCTTGCCGTCATACTCCCGTGTCGCATGTATAATGCCCTTTAATTTGTGAAAAAAGTACTTAGGGTAACTCAGAGGCGTGATCTCAACGATCTTGATGCGCTCCTTTTTATCAAGCGTATCAAGTACCAGCTGTGCATCTTCCATACTCTCAAACTGCACACACCAGTCATCAAACTCCTTATTGAAGTGTTTGAGGTCTTCATCTAAAAACCCACCGGCAAGGGATTGTAAGGCGTAAATTTTCATCTGTGTTATCCTCTGTTTTAAAAGCGCAATGGTAGCATAATTTTTTCTAAGAGGATTAACCCATTCTCTTTTCTAGTTCATCATAAACATCATTGTTTTCTCGTTTTCCAACGGACAACACCATAACCACAACCTTCTCATCTATCACTTCATAGGCTAGCCTAAAGCCTGAACTGCGTAGTTTTATCTTATAGACATTTGGGAAACCACTTAATTTATCGTGAGGGACACGAGGCGCTTTTAGCCTCTTTTTCAGTTTTTTATGAAATTGCAGTTTAATACTATGGTCAAGCTTTTTCCACTCTTTGAGTGCTTTTGGTTTAAACTCAAGAGAGTAGCTCATCAAGTTCTACCTTCACACTCTCTTCTCCATCATTCATTCTCTCTCTGACTTCCTGTGCTAAGTAATAATCATCGATGATATCCATCATCTTTTCATACAAGGCACTGGGAACAAGATAAGCACTGGGCTTGTTGTGGTTGAGTATTGCCACAGCCTCTCCTCCTGCTTCTTCTATGAGAGATGAAGGGCTTTTTTTGAGTTCGGAGATACTTGCGGTATAGTTCGATAGGATCTGTGTCATAATAGGTATCCTTTTTAGTACTTTTGTTGGTACTATATTAGCTATTTTTTAGGGGTTTGTCAATAAATTTGTAGAATACCCCTTCTACATAATCATTCAGTATCCTCTCGTACAACCAACATTTTCAATTTGAACCTACCCTATTAAGAATTTTGTATATACAATGGTGTTATCGTTATCACCTGACCCCTTTGATTCTTGATTAAAAGCGGAATAGTAGCATAATTCTTTCTATATTATTCAAATTATCTGTAGGAGTACCCCTTGTGGTTACCCTTAATACCAAAATGTTTCTTCTGTTCAAGGGCAACCATAAAGGATTGCCCCTACATTTTACCTAAGAATATATCCATTGTTTCATTTACATTCCACCCGTAGGGGTAACCCTCGTGGTTACCATTTATACCGAAACACTCTCTCCGTTCATGGGCGACCATAAAGGATCGCCCCTACATTGATAACAAATATGACAATTTGACATATTATTACATATCGATACAATCAATTTATTATACTTTTATCATGAACTATATCACACATCCACGAAAAAATATTCGTCTGCCCTATTATGATTATACCTCAGAAGGGATGTACTTCATTACGATTTGCACAAGACACAGAGAGGCTTTCTTTGGCACCATTACTGACAGAAAACTCATACTCAATGATGCAGGAGCGATGGTCAAACATACATGGCAGACCATTCCTGACAGATTCCCCTCTGTTTATTTGCATGAATATATCATCATGCCAAACCATTTTCATGCGATCTTGGAGATCGATCATACAACATCCACCCAACTGGGTGATATCATCGGTGCGTTCAAATCCATTTCAACCAACCGTTACATTCATGGTGTACGCAACCAAAACTGGGAACCATTTGAGAAGAGACTGTGGCAGCGTAATTATTATGAACATGTCATACGCAATGAGAAATCCTACCTGACTCTTACAGAATATATTCAGAACAATCCATTATCGTGGAAAGAAGATATATTTTATATGTAAAATTTATAATGATGATTGTTCATGCAACCCGTAGGGGTAACCCTCGTGGTTACCCTTGAATACCATAACGCTCTCTCCGTTCAAGGGCGACCATAAAGGATCGCCCCTACATTGCATCTAATAATATATCCATTTTTTAATTTACATTCCACCCGTAGGGGGGAGTAACCTTCATGGTTACCCAAAACCTAAACCCGTTTCAATACCTCCAACACCTTCACCATCGCCAGCGTATCCAGCTTACAATACGCCAGCAAAGCCTCTCGCATCTTCTCCAGCTCCCTGCCCTCCAGTTGTGACATCCGAGCAAATGCACGCATCGCTTCACCACCGTTCTGTACACCGTCAAGTTCTTGGTAGGCTGCTGCCATTTCAGGTACGAGTGCGGGGAGGACGTATTTGATGGAGTAGCTTCCTTGCATCTGTGGGGTGGTGTACCAGCCTTTTTGGAAAGGGAGCATGAGGTCTTTGATGTTGTCATGGATCGCCATGAGGTGCTCAGCATGGTGTGGGAACTGCTCTGCAAGGTTTCTTAGCACCCTTTTTTCAAAGCTCATGTTGTAAGCCAGGACAGTAACATCACGGGGGATGTCTGCTATGAGTCTACGTACCAGTGCCTCACGAGGGTCTTGCCCCGCTTCTGCCAGAAACTCACGGTGTTCGAGTCTGCTATCAGCATATTCAATGTGCAGTGAGTACTGAAATGGTATCTGCATAAAGGGTTTGATGCCTCTCCATTCGGGGATAGCCTGCTGAAAAGTCTCGAAGTCAAGGTGATAGAGCGGATAGTCCAGTTCTGAGAGAAAGGCTTGTATCTTTTCTGTGTCTATGTGTATCATGCCGTTTTTGTACTGCGCTACTTTGGCTTTTTGCTTGGCGGTCATCTCGAAATCTTCGGGGATGTCGTCTAAGTCAACGATGCCCTGTGCATAGAGGGCTACTTGTTTTTTGCTGCCAAGGTTGAAGATGTTGAAGATGGAGTAGTCGGGTATGTTTCGCTGGACTTTCCAGCAGTAGGCTTTGGCGTCACATTCGTAGGGTTTGTTGCAGTGGTAGCCTATGTCGATGTCAGGTTCATTCTGTGTGTCGGAGAGATACTCCTCCCACTCTGCAAGCCTTTGGGGTATCTGCTCTTGCAGCTTCTGCACTTCAGCAGTGACATCCACCACACAAAAAAGCCTCTCAAGCTCCAGCTCCTCCCCTCTGACATAGCTACTGTCTATATGGATAACATTTGCACTTTTTACCCGCATCCCCAGACCACGCAGTACATAGTACTGCACCGAAACATCATGCAGATAGATCTCCTTGACAGAGGTAGAGCTCTTGACCTCGTAGAGCGACACAGAGCCATCCTCCGCCACATACAACACATCGACCATCACCAAGACACCCTCATAGATAAAGGTCGCTTCATAGATGTTCCGAACACCCTCCTCTAGCAACCTTGCGGTACTCTCTGCCATCTGAGCATACTCTCTGCTAAACTCCACCTCTACCCCACCGGGAAACAGCTCACACGCCAACTCCCCTACTGCATGACCTGTGTCAAAAACTGCCTGAGCGGAAGCATCGGGAGGGGTGAGTACTTCAGGTTTATATTTTTTGAGCCAAAGGGATTTGGGGCATTGGATGGCTCGGGTGTAGAGGGATTTTGAGAGGGTCATTATTTCAAATGCTCAATACTTTTATTGTCTTTCAATCCATCTATTAATTTTTCAAATTCTTTTTTAACCTTATCATTCCCATAATCAAACCAAGACTTAATCTCTTCGATATCAAATAAGTTATTTTCTAAACCAAAAATAAATAACCCTTTTAGTGTATTAAAAATATGCATATCCCTCTCACTAAAACTTTTGTGATGTACTTCAAGCAAAACAACTTTATCTGCACCTTCATTAACCAATCCTGTTCTTGAATTATTAGTCATACTTCTCAACATATTTGCTAACTTATAAGGTATAAATACATATTGTGCTATTCTAGACATACCTAAATCTAATGCATTTCTATCAATTAAATTCAAATTATCAAATATCGAGTACCTAAGATCACAATTTGTTAAATCTACACTATAAAAACTACAACCTGCAAAATTTGTACCATTACAATGGGCACCATAAGCACTAATATTGGCTAAAAATGAATAAGAAAAATTTAAAGATGATAAATTTGAAAAATTTATATTAATAGTTCTGTTTTTGTTTTTATCTAACCGTATACCAACAAAATAATTTTTTACCCATATTGGTGCAGAGGCATTATTGGAATAATTCCAATTTTTAATCATTTCAAATAAATTTTCAGGATTTTCCAATCTTCCATTAAAAAAAACTCTTTCTTCTATATTGTCAGTATGTAATAAATTACCGACCAACAAAGCTAACCATTTATCAATGTCCGTTGGATTATTACTCATTTGCATATTTGTAAATAATGTTAATTCTTTATCAAATAGAGCATTTTTTGGTTCTGTCTTAGCTAATACTAATGTGCTTTTGGAATCTATTATATTTTTTGCTAATTCTATTATTTTTTCCAATTCATCATTATTGATTGCCCAACTGGTTAAAAGTTCTTCTGGTATAGTAGTCGAATCTTTATTGAATTCAACTCTATCAAACCATTTAAATTGAATTGCCTGACTATGCAAAGTATTGTTTCTTCCCATTGAAAGTGCAGCAAAAAGAGGATAAAGTAATTTTCTTTTTTCGATAATACTATCATCAGGTTCGTCACTAACTGTCTCTTTAAGTAGATTCAGTAATTCTTTAAAAAACTGTATAGTCTGTTCAGTAGGTTCACCTAATACTAGTTTACTTCTTGCCATATCCATATCTATATTTGTTTCCAATGCAAATTTTATGAATACTTTCAAATAATACTCTGCTAAAAGTATCTCTGCAAAAGATTGATGTTGAAAATGTAAATTATTGTTTTCTTCCCCAAAATAAGAATGTGAAAGAAATTGTATTTCGGTTACTCCTTGGTTTTTAAATCTTTCAAGAATTGCTTTATCATCTTCAATAGGAGAAGACTTTTCTTCTAGTACTCTACATATATCCGCTTTATTTAAAATTCCTTGCTTTCCTTGTTGACGTTCGTACATCCAAAGTGCAGATATTGCATGTAATATATTTCTATATCTAATCTCCTCTTCTTGATCTATAGAGTGAGTTTTATCATCTACATGTTTAGCAGCAGATTAATAAATGAAAGATACACACCTATTTTACCAATAGTTATAAAATCTACATTATTAATTATTAGTTGATAAATCATATAAGAAAAAATCGGTCTTCTTAATTCTGTTCTTGACAATGTTTTTGTTTTATATAATTTTTCATAAATATCTATTTTTTTACCAGTTTTTATACTTTTCACAATTTCTTTTGCAAAGCCTTTTAAATTGTCCTCATTAGGTAATACGTTATTTTTTAATGTATCATAAAGCCAACTATTAAATTGCTCTTGTTTGAAACCATAAAGAGAGATAAAATATGCTACTTCTTTCTCTGTTTCTTTTTCCTTAATAATATAAGGCTTATGTGAGGTTAAATGTTCTTCTAATCCATCTGAAAAAGGTCTTGAAGTTATAATTATTCTATTATCTCTACATTTTTCTTTATCAATATTTTGAATTTTCTTTACAGAATTTATTACTTTATTTATTTTTTCTTTCGTTAATTCCCCACTTTCATCTAGTGAGTCAATTAAAAAAATATATTTATTTTTTTTAAATTCATCATCATTTATTCTTATTGCATATTCGTCAAGTAAATATGAACCTATTACCCCTAATTCACCATCATCAGAATATAAAGAAAAATTTCTCAAATTGAAATATATAGGGATATAACCTTCTTTTGTTTCACTATATTTTTTAGCTAATTTTGAAGCATATTGTCTTAAAAAAACAGATTTACCTTTACCAAAATCAGCTATTGCAAAAAGTATATTTTGTATACACCCGTCGTTAGCTGTACAGTCAGAAAAATACTCTTCAATTAGTAGTTCGATAGATTTTAAATTTTTTTCATGTATTCGATATTCTTCATCATCTTCCTCTTGCTCCTTATCCAATACACTTGAAACTGGTTTCCAACTAGCATATGTTTTTTCATATTTTAGTGATTCCCCTTCTTTAAATCCTATTTTTCTCAAAGAATACATATCATAGAGTAATTTAGACTCTCTTTCATCTCTCCAAAAAACTTCTATCTCTTTTCTATGTTTTTCATAGTCATCACTTCCAAAAACTTGAATGATAGTAGCTTCTATATGTTCATTAAAATTACTTTTGAAGTTCTTAATACTTTCAGAAGGCACATTTAATTGATCTAATATCTTTTCCATTTTTTCTTTTGTGAAAACAACTATAGGGTGATAACGAGGTGTAAAAATCGTTACTAAATGTTCTTTTGTAAATTTCTTTTTATCTATTTCAAGGGTATCTGTTAATAGGGATACTATAGACGATACATCAAAAGTATTTTTTTCATCTAATTCTAAAGTCTCCATAGACTTACCTACTTGTACTAATGAAGCTTTCATATACATAGCAGAACCATAATTTTCTAATTTATTTTTAGTTAATTTATCAAAGTAACTATCTACTTTATCTTGAGCAAAAATTTTAATAAGTACACCAACAGTGCCGTTTGCATTTGATAGTGCCTCTTGTCCTGCATCATCAAAATTATCTTTAACATAGCCTACAGCATTTTTTAATACATTAGGCAAAGCCGATGTAATACTTGTAATAAGTTTTTTACTCATAGTTACTCCCTTTAATTAAATTATCTTATCTGAATATTATATGATTTCCACTATCATTAATTAGTTAATAAATTCTATTCTCACAACTCTACCACCCTCTCAAACATCTCCTTGATCTCACTCTCATGAGAGATAAGAAATATCTGCCGATACTGCTCTTTGATGGTGTGAAACGCCTCCATGATCTCATAGCGGCGTTCTTCGTCCTGGGAGCCGAACACCTCATCGAACGCTAAGAAACCAACTCCGCCGCTGCCGCTAAGCTCACTCAGTGTCTTGGAGATGGCGATGCGAAGTACGAGGTTGGCTAGGTCTATCTCTCCGCCTGAGAAGCGTTCTATGGGGTAGTGTATGCCGTCGTCGTAGATGAAGAAGTCGAACTCGTTGCTTACCTCGATGTGCTGGTACTTTCCTCGGGTGATGGCTGCGTACATCTGGCTTGCCAGTTGGGTGATGCGTGGGGCTATCTGGGAGTTGATGCGGTTTTTGAACTCTCCCATGAAAGCTTTGAGCTTCTCGTAGTCGTTCTTGTCATCCAGCTTGGTCTGTAACTGCTTTTTCTGCTCTTCATTTCGGGCAAGTTTGCTTTGGAGGGTTGTTATCTCCCCTTCTGCCCCTTTGAGCTTCACCCTCTCATCTGAGAGCTGTTTTGCCAGCTCCTCTTTGGATTGACGTTCTTTGAGGTACAACGCTTCCTGAGCCTCATGTGCTTTGGCATCGTAACTGTGCTCGGCGATGGCCTTCTCCTGCTTTTTGATCTGTTCTTGACTCTGGACGATGCTCTCTTCTATGGTTTTGAGCTCACTCTCCAGTGCAGGGATCTGGGCGATGAGCTTCTGTACTCCCAGAAGCTCTTCATATTTCGGCTTTAACTTATCTCTCTTGCCTGTCTGCTCCTGATGCATCTTCTCATCATACTTCACATCTTTGAGCGTCTCCAACTCCTGCTTGTTCTTTAAGCCTTTATCTCTGACTTTTATGAACTCTTCTTCTTTGAGCAGGAGTGCCTTCTCATCTGCTTCCAACAGTCGTAGATCGCCATTGAGCTTTTGCAAAACCTCTTCTGCTTTTTTATGCGCTTCTTCCTCTTTTTGCTTCTCTTCCAAGACCTTTTTGAGCGTTGCTTCCCGTTTGACTATCTCATCGGTATGAAACTTGGTAATGGTCTCGTTGAGAGAGGCGATCACATTGTCATATTCGTCAAGAAGCGGACGGGTACAGGTAGGACAGTTGGAACCCTTGCCTATGGCTTCTATCTGTTTGACTTTCTTTTGGGTATCGTTTATGAGTCCCTGAAAACCTGCTATCTCTTTGTTCAGATCGCTCTCTTGTTTGACTGTCTCACTAAGCTTTGCTTTGATGCTTTCTCGCAAACTGCTTTTTACCTCTATCTCTTTTAAGAGCTGCGGTTTAACTTCCACCTTTTTTCTCAGTGCATCCCTTTGCGCTTTGACCGTTTCGTATTGAACACGGAGATCATCCTGTTCTTTTTCAAGGGCTTTTTTTCGTTCAAACCTCACCTGCTCTTTTTGCAGTGCATGGATGCTCTCTTCCAGTGCTTTATAGTCTGCAAGAAGAGGTTTATCCTTCTCATACTGGGTGGCTTTGCGTTTCAGCGCTTCTATTTTTTCTTTTTTCTCTTTTTGATTTTTAGTGAGGTTCTCACGTTTTGTCTGCATGACTGCAAGTTCAGACCCCAGCTTGACATACGCTTCTTTCAGCTCCTGCATAGCTTTGAGCGCTTTCTCTAGCTTATCCACCTCTTTGCGCTTGGCTTCCAGACTTTTTTCCAGCTTCTCTACCTCTTTTTTCAGCTCCTCTGCCTCTTTGGTTTTGACCTCTTTTGCTTCTTCCAGCGCTTTGACCTCTGCCTCTGAGAGCAGTATCTCCGAAAAACTCCGTATGTCACGGTTCAGGTCAGTCAGTCTGCTGCGTATCTCCTGCTCTATCTTGTCTATCTTCTCCAGTCCGAGCAGCTTTCGGATGATCTTCTTTCGCTCTTCGTTCTTGAGTCCGCTTAGAGCCGTCAGCTCCTTTTGGGAGGCAAAGACCGTGTGCATGAACGCCTCTTTGTTCATGCCAATGAGCCGGATGATCTCGGAGGTGACCCCTCGGGCTGTATCGGCTATGAGCGTATCATCTGCATCGTAGAGGTAGGCTTTGGCAGTCAGACTCTTGCCTCGTAGTTCCCGTACCACTTTGTAGCTCCTGGCATCTATCTCAAATACCAGTGTCACGATTACCGCCTCTTTTTCTCCTGCTTTGGCGTAACGGATGGTCTCTTTCTCTCCACGTGTATCGCCATAGAGTGCGAAGCTGATGGCATCGAAGATGGTGGACTTCCCCGAACCGTTGCGACCGATGATCCCCGTAAGCCCCTCGGCAAACTCCAGCGTATGGTCACGGTACTTTTTGTAGTTTTGCATGTGGAGGCTATTGAGTATCATCATCGACCTCCTCATAGAGTGCAAAGAGCTCTTTGGCTTTGAGAGCGAGCCTCTCCTGCTCCGCCTCATCTGTCACGGACTCTTTGATGTGCGAGATGAAATAAGCTTCCAGAGAGATGGACTCTATATTCCCCTCTATCTGCTCACCCTCCACCACTTTAAACTCACGCTTAACCTTGACATGCAGTGCATCGGCAAAGATCGCCTCTAACGCCTGGTTGGTAATGTCTATGGAGCTTGATGCCGTAAGGTTGTAGAGCTTCACCTCCACCAGGGCATCTTTAACCGCAGAGAGATCAAGCGATGCCACCGCTTCTTCAAACTGCTCCGCATCGATGCTGAAGCTGAGTGACTTCCGAAGAGGGATAGTGTGATGGCTGATCTTTAGATCATTTTCCAGTTCCACCAACACATAACCTTTCTCCTCTCGTTTATCAGCGCTGCTTGTGCGTTCGGTCGAGCCTGCGTAGTAGACATTGGGGTGTTTGCCCACAGCGCCAAATCCATGCCAGTGCCCCAACGCCACATAGTCCATCTTCTCAAAAATATCTTCCCGTTCTCTGGGGTAGACCCACTCTCCGAACTCATGCATGAGGTACTGCGCCCCTACCGAGCAGTGCATCATCATGATGTTTCGCTTTGTGGGGTCTATGTTTGCTTCGATCTTGTCCAACTCCCCCTCAATGATGCGTTCATCGTTGATATGCGGCAGACCGTGAAACACAACATCGTCAAACACCACCTTCTCATACTGCTGCCCAAAAACAGCATGCACATTGTCCAAAGAGCGAAACGCTTCAAGAATGGGAGAAGAGCTGGAGGTACGCGGTGTGGAGTGGTTTCCGGCAATGATAATAAGTGGAATGTCTGCTTCTTCCAGCCGTTTGAACTGTGTCAAAGCTGCCGTAATGGCACGGTTGGATGGAGAAGCACGGTGGAAGAGATCGCCCGTGTGGATGGCATAGTCGGGCTTTGTCTTTATGATGGCATCGATGACATCTGAGAATGCCTTGTAAAAGTCCGCTTCACGCTGGTTGATACCTGCATCGTTGGTAATATCCAGATCGGAGAAACCCAGATGGGTATCGGAAAAATGTATGATCTTCACTGCTTTTGTCCACTTGTTTTTAATATTCTACCGAAAAAATATCAAAAAAAGTGAAAAAAGTTTATAATAATTAAAAAGGAGTCTTCATGCGCCTCTTCATCGCCTCCCCTGTCATCCTCAACGACTATGCAAGCATTAAAGCCGATTTTGACGGCATCATCGAAGGCAAATGGGTGGAGGAGGAGAATCTGCACCTGACATGGGTCTTTCTCGGAGAGGTGGATGACCCCGGACCCATTATGGAAAAACTGCGTACCATAGCCCCTTTGGAAACAACGGTAACGATGGCAGAACTGGGCTACTTCGGACGGCCGCCGAGGGTCTTTTTTGCCAAGGCAGAATCAAAACTGCTTTACGACAAAGCACGGGAATTCAAAGAGGCGGGGTTTGACCTCTACCGTTTTAAACCGCACATTACCCTGTGCAGGATCAAACACATTCATAACTACAGAGCTTACAAAGAGGTACTCAAAAGCTACAGAGAGAAAAAGCTGGGTATCCTGCTACCACAGATCCACCTTTACAAAAGCGAACTGACACCTTCGGGTGCTATTCATAGCAGCTTGACATAAAATTACAAAAATGCAAGCAGCGAAGCGGTCACTGCAACATTAAGCGACTCTACTCCACGGTTCATAGGAATGGAGATACTTTCATCACAAACAGACTCTACGGCTGCGGAGACCCCTTCACTCTCATTACCAAGGACAAAGACCGTTCTTTTACCGTATGTTTGCTCTTTGTAGCTCTTTTTTGCATAAGAAGAGAGCGTATAGAGCGAAGCTCCCTCCTCTTTGAGCGCTTGGAGTGTCTCTTTGAGGTTGCCCGTCTTAATGATAGGCATCTTGAAAAGTGTGCCGGCACTCGCCTTAATGACAAGTGGGCTGATCTGTGCCGCACCTTTGGTCGGGAGTAAGATCGCATCGACGTTACCCGCCGCACATGAGCGGATGATCATACCAAGGTTTTGCGGATTGGTCACCCCGTCAAGCGCAATGATGCGGTAGCTTTCATGCTCGGTTTTAAAATCATCCAAAGAACCAAAGTGTTCGAGTACGATATCAAGCGCCACACCCTGATCCTGCTTGGCGTTCTTTGAGATACGAGAGAGCGCCTTCTTCTCATGATAGGCGATCTCGATATCTCTTCGTTTTGACAATCTTACGATCTCATCTAAAACCTTGGCGGGTTTGTTCGAGTCTGAAAGATGGAGTTTATAGATGGAAATATTCTCATCTTGCAACGCTTCAAGTACGGCATTACGTCCGTAAATGGTGAGGACTTTATCAAAGAACTTTTTTTTCTTTAGATACTCAGCACTATCGTGTTTCGAGTGTTTAGCGTTTAGCGCTGAGCGCTGAGAATTGTCAGGCATAATTTTTCTTCAATCCTATTAACATTCTAGAGATTTCATTGAGCTCTTTAATCCAGCTCAAGCCTATCTCTTTTTCTATATATTCAATTTCTATACCAATATAGATTTGCGTGATTAGTTCGGCATTTGAACCTCTGGCTATTTCAATAAAACGAACCTTTTCTTTGTTAGATTCTTTTTCCAATCCTTCGGCTATATTACTGGCAAGAGAAAGTGAACTCCGTGTTATCTGATCTTTGAATCCGAAATCTTTACACTCTTTAAAGTACTTAATATACTTCAACACTTAATCTACAACTGCGTTTCCATACATCCAGTCTTTCACATCTCATCAGAATACCTCTGAACGCTCAGCGCTAAACGCTAAACGCTTCCAAATAGTCCGATAGACTATTTGGACTCCCCATTCCATGCAATATGCGGTTTGCCATTCTCATCGAACTCGACTGCCGGCATTCCCATGATGTTGTAGCCGTTATCGACATAGTGGATCTCTCCCGTGACGGCACTGGAGAGGTCGGAGAGGAGGTACATTCCCGAATTCCCTACCTCTTCGATGGTAACGTTCTTCTTCATCGGTGCGTGTGCCGCATTCCATTTGAGCATGAAACTAAAATCACCGATACCCGCTGCTGCAAGGGTCTTGATAGGCCCCGCACTGATCGCATTGACACGGATACCGTCGCGTCCAAGGTCTTCTGCCAAATATTTCACGGTCATCTCAAGTGCCGCTTTGGCAACCCCCATAAGATTGTAGTTAGGAATGTACTTCACCCCGCCGTAGTAACTGAGTGTCAGAACGGATGCTTTATTGGACAAAATAGGCTTAAGCTCTCTGACCACCTCGATGAGAGAGTAGACCGAAATATCCATCGCTACATCGAACGCCTCTTTGGAAATATCCATAAAACGACCGCTGAGTCCCTCTTTGGGTGCAAAGGCAATAGAGTGAACAATAAAATCGATCTGACCAAAATCTTTTTCCAAAGACTCCTTCAGTGCCTTGATCTCTTCAGGTCTGCTCACATCACACGGATAGAGTCTCGCACCACATCCCAGGTCTTCTGCGATCGGTGCGAGTTTCTGTTCGAAACGTTCGTTAAGGAATGTGATTGCCATCTCGGCTCCCTGCGCCTGACACGCTTTAGCGATACCGTATGCAATGGACTTTTTGTTAGCGATGCCGAGAATGACACCCTTTTTACCTTTCATGATCATCTTCTGCTCCTAAAATAAATTCCTGTATTTTATCCTAACTGAGGTAAAATGCTTCATTAAATCAATGAATAAACGATAAAAATGTTCAAACGGAAGATTCTCTATGGAAAATAAAATACTGATCGTCAATACAGGCGGGACATTCAATAAATATTACGATCCTCTCAAAGGTGAACTGGTCGTCGATCAGGAGGAAAAGGCACTCAAGGCACTGGCAGATGCTTGGATGTGTGAGTTTGAGATCATCAACATCATCGGCAAGGACTCGTTGCAGATGAACAATCACGACAGATTGGAGCTGCTAGCGATACTAAGCCAGAGCGATGCAACAAGGATCATTGTCGTACACGGTACCGACACTATGCATCTTAGTGCGGCATATGTCGATGATGCAGAAATGGAAAAAAAGGTTGTATTCACCGGCGCAATGGTACCTTATGCGATCGATCCTGTAGAGGCGACTGCGAACTTCGCCTTGGCATACGGTGCGCTCTTGAACATCTCCGAAGACGGCATCTATATTGCAATGCACGGCCTATGCGAACACTTTAGCCGCATACGTAAAGATACGCAACAAGGAAAGTTCGTTCGTGTAGATTAACCCTTCTGCAATATAATATTCGTACGATAAAAGCGTGTTAAAGTAACGCATTTAATCAAGGAGTTACAGTGAAAAGGATCAACAATACGGTACTGCTTCTAGTAACGGTATGGTTGGGAGGATGTAGTGCGACGACACAGAGCGTCACTCCGCAGAACACACCACAATCGCGGATCGTACAGCACGATACGAAAAAAACGCAAAGTACACCTTCGTATGAAGTACCGACTTCCCTGAAAGAGAAGCGTTTTCATAGTGTGATGATAGAGATCGCACAAAGTACCCATCTCGACCCGAACTATCATCGGTTAGGTTTAAAAAGCGATGAGGAAAAGCGCTGGTTCAAAAACCTCATGTACCGCTTGTGGGACAGACAGATCACACGGCAACAGTTCATTAGCGAAGGAACGGCACGCTTCCCGAACCATCGCTATGAGTTCACCTATATCGCAAACGCCTTTCAGAGCTATTGATCGGCATAGGCGATCGGGTCTTTGACCCCCGCCTCCTCAAAGCCTCTTAGACGCAAACGACAGCTGTCACATACACCGCAAGCCTGCTCTTCATCTTTATAACAGCTCCATGTCTCTTGAAGCGGTACACCCATCTCCAACGCTTTGGCGACGATCTGGCTCTTTTTGAGTGCGACAAGCGGCATTTTGATGTGAATGTGCGTCTCATCCTTCGTACCGAGGTTGATCGCCTTCTCCATCTGCTCGATATAGCTTTGGCGACAATCGGGATAGCCTGAACTATCCTCCTCCACCACTCCGATAAAAAGTGCTTGGGCACCATGCTTCTCGGCAACCGATGCGGCAATGGAGAGGAAGATACCGTTCCTGAAAGGAACATATGTCACAGGTACCCCCTCTTCCAATCCTCCCGTAGGAACATCGATACTATGATCGGTCAATGCCGAAGCACCGATCTGCTCAAAGAAAGGGAGGTCTATCTCATACTGCTCTACCGCACCGACACTTTGGGCGATCTTACGAAAACAGGCGAGCTCTTTTTTCTCCGTACGCTGTCCGTAGTTGAAATGCAAGGCGATGATCTCATATCCTTCCTCTTGTGCCATCTTGGCACTGAGTGCGCTGTCCATCCCCCCGGAAATAATACATACGGCCTTTTTCATCCATATATCCTTTGGCTTGATTTTGGTGCATTTTACCAAGTTTTGGGTAAAATGGCACTATGCTTATAGACTTGATTAATGAAACCGACCTACTTGTAGATACCGATCTTCTTAAAAAAATCGCAGAAGATCTAACCCAACGACAGATCGAACTTGTTGTCACAGACAAAGAGGGGATCAAAGCGCTCAATGCCCTTCACCGCGGAAAAGACGAGGCGACCGATGTCCTAAGCTTCCCGATGGGTGAAGGCAATCCGCATGCTCCGCTTGGTGTCATTGTGATCTCCAAAGAGCATGTCTTGGAGAAAGCCGAAGCGTTCGGACACTCCCCTCAAGAGGAGTTGACGCTCCTTTTTATCCACGGGCTCTTACACCTTGTAGGCTTTGACCACGAAACAGACCGCGGAGAGATGCGCCATAAGGAGCAGGTGCTCATTGAGGCATGGAAACTTCCCAAAAGCCTGATCGTCCGTACCGAGGAGGAGAAGTGATGAGCTTTTTGATCTTTGTCATCGCCATCGGCGTTCTGATATGGGGCGCGGATATGTTGATCTTACAGAGCGAGAAGATCGCACTGCGTTTCAATATTCCTGAGTTCATGATCGGTGCGACACTCATCGCATTGGGTACATCCCTGCCTGAAATGGCGGCAAGTATCGCAGCAAGTGCAGGTGGAAAAGCCGATATCGCCATCTCCAATGTCATCGGAAGTAACATCTTGAACATCACCCTTGTACTCGCATCGGTCTTCTTGATCGCGAAGAACATCGCGCCCGACAGGGACTTTTTCGCCAAGGACAGTACATGGGCGCTTATGCCGGTATTTGTCTTTATCTTGATGATCATGGATGGTGTGATCTCACGCTTTGATGCGATATTACTGCTTGCCATGATGGGGGCATACCTGATCTTTTTGCTTCAAGATGCCAAGAATATGCCCGAAGAGGATCTCGATGATATCGATATCTCCAACTTCTCATGGGCACGTACCGTTCCTATGTTGATCGTAGGTTTCTTTCTGGTGATCGTCGGGGCGCACTTTACCGTAGAGAGCGCTTCGGATATCGCCAAAAGCTTCGGGGTCTCCGAATGGGTCATCGGTATTGTGTTGATCTCTTTGGGAACCTCTTTGCCTGAGCTTGTGGTGAGCATCTCCGCAGCACTCAAAGGAAAAGTCGATATGGCCATTGGAAATATCATCGGCTCGAACATGGCGAATACTTCGGTCGTATTGGGTGCGGCGGCACTGGTCAAACCGATGCCTATTGAATCGATGCAGTATATCTTCGATATCTCCACCATGATCGTAGCAACACTTATCTTGGTCTTCTTGACCGCCAATAAACTCTATACGAAATCCGCAGGATTGTCACTCTTGATCATCCTCGGACTCTTTTTGGAACATACCCTCCAAAGCCTCTAAGGGCTTTTAGGGATATCCCTACCGCGTCCTTGCAGCCAAATCACTTTTTCTCTTTCTCAGACCCCTCTTTGAAGTAGTGGTGCTCATAGAGCCACTTGTATATCTTCGCCGCGATAGGCCCTGAGGTACTTCCGCCATGCCCGCCATGCTCGACCAGTACCGTTACGACGAACTGCGGATCCTTAAACGGCGCATAGGTCGTGATCCATGCATGAGAGCGGTGAAAGTATGCCAACTCGGACTCTTTGAGCCTTCGTACCGTTGATTGAGGTATAGAGGTCACTTGTGATGTTCCGGTCTTTCCTGCCACAACGATCGGCAGTTTATGCATTGCCTTATATGCCGTCCCCTTACGGCTGTTACAGACATCGTACATCCCTTTGCGTATCTCGGAGAGAGAGAAGGGGTTGAAGTGCATCTGTTTGACCTTCGGGCGGGTCAGGTTTCCATCTACGACCTTGGCAACACGCGGTGTGACAAGTTTACTTGTGGCGATCATCGCCGTATAGCGTGCGACTTGAAGCGGTGTGACCGAATCGTACCCCTGCCCGATCGAAGCGATGACCGTCTCACCTTTGTACCACGGTTGTTTGAAGCGGCGCATCTTCCATGCTTTGTCGGGAATGACCCCGTTATACTCCCTTGGCAGGTCCACACCGGTCTTCACCCCAAGCCCGAAGGAGCGCAACTGTTTTGCCATTGCATCAATACCGACTTTCAAGCTTTTATTGTAGAAGTAGACATCACAACTCTCACGGATCGCTTTTCTCAGCTCCACCATACCGTGCCCGTAGTGTTTCCAACATCTGAACTTATGCTTACTGTTCCCGATAGTGATGAAGCCGTTACAATACTCCGGATGCTCAAGGATACCCGGATAGGTCTTATCGAACGCCAGCGCCATTCCCATCTTGATGGATGAACCTGGAGGGTAGGTTCCGTGGGTGATCTTGTTGGTAAATGGGTGTGCAAGATCCTCCTGCAACGCTTTCCAGTCTTTGGAGCTGATCCCGCCGACAAAGAGGTTGGGATCGTACGCAGGGTAGCTGACAGCGGCAATGATCTCACCGGTCACTTTCATCACAATGGCAACACCGGTCTCTTTCATCTTTGCGAACTCTTCATAGATCATACGCTGAAGCTCTATGTCGATATTGAGCGTGATGTTCTTGTTGTCTTTAGGCGGTACTCTCTCCAGAACCTCGATGGCACGGTTGGTTGCTGTAACCTTGTTGACCACATAGCCAAGTTCTCCTTGAAGCACATCGTTATAGTAGCGTTCAAGTCCGCTTTTCCCTACTTTGCCGACAATGTTGACGACTTTATCCTTTTTGTTCTCTTTTTGGTTCGAACGTCCTGTGTAGCCGACAATATGAGCAACATACTTACCGTAAGGGTAGTAGCGCTTGGTCTCCGCTTCTATCTTGATCTCAGGAAGCATGCTTAGCTTCGTATAGGCCTTCATCATCTCAGCATACGGAATGAAATCGACGACCTTGATGAACTTGTGGTTGTACGGAGAACTGTGCTTTTTGTAAACCTTTTTCAACACGGTGGCGTTGATATCGGGAAAGGTCTCTTGCAGTGCATCCGTAACCTTATTGAAACGTTCGCTGTCGGATTTTAAGTGCGGCATGATCGAGATAGAGAATCCTATCTGGTTCATCGCCAGAAGTTTCCCGTTCACATCGGTGATCTCTCCACGTACGGGCTTGAGATACTCTTTACGCTCAATATTCTCTTTAGCGAGCTTCTCATAGTAGTAGTTGGACTTGATACTCAAATGGTAAAGCCGAATGATCATCCCCGTCCATATCGCAATAAAGACAAGCAGTACGAAATAGTATCTCACAGGATCACCGCCACAAGCAGGTCAATGACCAGAGGATATAGCAATATATCATCTAGGACGATATTTTCCGTTTGAAAGATGAAGTCATACGCTTGAAGCGCACCAAGATAGGTCAGATCGATCACCAGAACCGTCAGAAGCGATGTACAGACCTTACACTTTCGAAAACGTAGAAAACGGTTGTAAAAGAGTATATAGACCAACAGTACCGAAATGGTCGAAAGAAGAAAAGGCAAGGAGAGGTTCAGATCCATATTGATCAGATAGAGCAACGATATGACTATGAACGAGACCCTTCCCTGTTCTATCCCAAGGATCAAGAAATAGCCCATGATCCCGATAAAGAGCGGTAAAAATACGTAGATAGAGATCAACATAGGGTAGAAGAGGACAAAGAAGAGTGCAAACAGCCATAAAAGTATCTTTTTCAAGAGGTGGTTGGCTCTATTCATACCGACTCAAACCTTATAGACAAGTGCCACTTCATTACAGACGGGAAAGTGGATACACTTAATGCAGTCGGCCCATATCTTATGTTCGGGGATCACCTCTTTGTCTATCTCGTGAAAGCCGAGCTTCTTGAAGAACTCAGGCACGTAGGTGAGCACAAGGACATCCTCTTTCACCCCCAGCGCCTTCGCCTCTTCGAGCATGAACTCCACCATCTGCTTTCCTATGTGTCTGCCGCGATAGGCTTCATCCACAATAAGGCTTCGTATCTCCGCAAGTCTGGGTGAGTGGATATGCAGTGCGGTATAACCGACAAGCTTCCCCTCCTCTTTTGCCAAGACATAAGAGCGGATATTGGTCGCCACTTCATCCTCACTGCGATTGAGAATGGTACCATCCTTGACCTTTTCAGCGACAAGGGCTTGCATCGCCCCGATATCATCAAGCTTCGCCTTTACCAGTTCGATCACGCATTCTCCTCCATACCGACACCGAATATCGTCTGTAGGATCTCTCTGTGTACGCGCTCATGTCCGTTCTTTTTCAAGTTAGAAATGGCAATGGAACCAGGGAACTCACGTTTGAGCTTGGCACGCTCTTTCTGATTGAGCTTATCCATTTTGGTAAAGACTGTCAAGTATCGCTGGTCGGGACGGATGAACTCCGAGATATACGCCTCAACATCATCATCGATCTTGGCATGTGGATGTCTGGCATCTCTAAGATGGATAAAAAGACGGATGGAGACACGATGTTCGATGAACTCGACAAGGTTCTTCTGCCACACCTCTTTCAGCGATTTGGAGACTTTGGCATATCCGAAGCCCGGAAGATCGACAAAACGTACCGGATAACGCTGATCGTTATAAAGGTATTCGGTCTCAAAGAAGTTGATAAGCTGGGTTTTTCCCGGTGTTGCAGAGCTTTTTGCAAGGCTTTTTCGCTGGGTTAGACCGTTAAGTGTCGAGCTCTTCCCTACGTTCGAGCGTCCTAGAAAGACCACCTCGCTCATATCTTCAGGCAGTGAATCGGCAATACTTTGTGCCGACTTAATGAATTTCGCTTCTACTATTCTTGGTGTGCTCACTTCTTTTTCTCCATATCAAATATAAACTTTACGGGTTTCTTACGGTTCCCTTTGATCTCTGCATTACCAGAACGCATATCGAGTACGATCTCCTCTCCGGCAAGGTGACGCTTATTGACAAGGTCATCGATCACAGCCTTGTCTTGAAGCAGATATTTCGAGACAAGCGGTAGATAGATCGCCTTGTTCGCATGCCCTTTATACGAAGCGTTCTTTTGAGAAAGCTCAAATCGCACATTCCCTACCGCTTCATAGCGTTCGGTCTCATTGTTCTCGTTAAAATAGACGATGATCTCATCGCCTTGGAGCATATTGTGTGCCTGAACGATCTTGGCATGTCCGATAAAGTGGATCTCTTTTTTGAGGTTTATCGCTTTCATACTATCGGATGTGATCTCCACCTCTTCAGCCACAGCCAGCCCCAACAGTGCCGCTATCCAGATGCTAAGAACTCTTTTCACTCTCTCTCCTTTTGGCAACGGGGTCTTCACCCATACGGATCACCGCTTTGACCTTTTGCGCATCGATCTGCTCTTTTTGCATATCGTACTGCATCGATGCCCCTGTAAGCGTATTGTTACGGTAGTGGGCGACAAAAGGTGTGATCACCTCGATACGCTGATCTTTCTTGTAATAGACCGCTTGTTCGGTCGTAAATGAGAGCCCCTCTCTTTGCGAGAGCGAGACATTTCCTTCAAGGTAGATGCTCTCCCCTTGGAATACCCCTATCTTAGCGCGCATTCTACTCTCTTGGGCATTATGATAGGTGATCTGCTTCAAGGTCAATATGCCGTTGTCGCGCGTACCGTAAGCAGCATGGGCGATCCCTTCACGCTGCTTTGTCGTAACCTCAATGAGCGTGGTATCGGTAAATGCCAGCTCTCGGCTAGGTGATGTCGAAGCGGTCGCGGTCGATTTGAGGTTGATGTTCATCACGATCGCAACGATCACAACAATAGCGATGATCTGAATGATCTCCAGTCTTACTCCCATAATGCCAGGTAGTCGGCCTCCAGCCCCTCTTTCTTGATCAGGTACTCTATCATCTCACGTACGGCACCCTCACCCCCCTTCTTCGTCAAGATCACATCCACGATCTTATCAACATAGCTGCTGGCATCTCTCGGGACAAAAGAGATCCCCGCTGATCGAAGCATCGTAAGGTCGTTCAAGTCGTCTCCGATCGCCGCCACTTCATCCATTGAGATATCGAGCTTCTCAAGCAGTGACTCAAGCACCTCTTTTTTGCGCTCCACACCTTGATAGAAGTGTTCGATACGCAACTCTTTCGCACGGCGCGCGACGATGTTCGAAGTTCTTCCCGTAATGATCGCCACATGACCGCCCAAGCGTCTCCAACTTGCGATCGCCAGTCCGTCTTTGACATTGAACGATTTGATCTCGTCACCGTTCTCACTATAGGTGATATGGCTGTTGGTCATTGTACCGTCTACATCCAGTACGATCAGTTTGATCTTCATAAGACCCCCTTGGTGCTTGGAATACCCGCGTTCTCATTGACCGTCACAGCACGTCTGAGAGCAACGGCAAGTGCCTTGAACGCTGCTTCGATCATGTGGTGCTTGTTCTTCCCTCGGTTGAGGATCAGATGGAGCGTCAACGGAAGGTTGAAGGCAAAGGCGCGGAAGAACTCCTCGACAAGCTCCACATCGAACGTCCCCACTTTCCCTTCGACAGGGAGTTCGAATACCAAGAACGCACGGTTGGAAAGATCGATATCACAGCTAACACTTGCTTCGTCCATTACGACCGTTGCATTTCCGAAACGTTCGATGTTCTGTACAGGATAGATCGCTTCACGCAACGCTTGACCGATGACGATCCCGACATCTTCGACCGTATGGTGATCGTCGATGTGGACATCCCCTTGACAGTAGACCTCCATATCGATGTGTGCATGTTTGGTGAACGACTCCAGCATATGGTCAAAGAATCCGACACCTGTATGGATGTTGGACTTTCCCGAACCGTAAAGGCTGAGCTTAACGGTGATCTGTGTCTCTTTGGTCTCTCTTGTAATTTCGATCATTTCTTCATCCTTCATTTAATAGTTACGGGCGGACGATCGCCGCACCTTTTAGCCCTTGGCACTCTCTGTAATCTTTTGCCGCTTTTTCACTCGGAAATCCCAGAAGCAGCACACGGTAGAGCGTACCATGTTGTGTCTGAGAACGCTTGATCTCGACACGAAGCCTCTTACCTAGATCTTTTTCGTAGGCACGCTTGGTCTTAAGTGCTCCGGCATAATGGCTGTACGCTCCTACCTGAATACCGAAATCGGTCAGTTTCATACGCGGGTTAGTGCGTGTGGAGCCTTGATGTACGATCGTCTGTTTAGGCTCGACCTTTCCTGCGAATCCGACCACCTCGATCTTGACCTTGGCGATCCCCATCTTGTCAAGACCGAGCTCCTTTCCTGCGGCATAGCTACAATCGATGATACGCCCCTTGACGAAAGGCCCGCGGTCGTTGATGCGGACAATGGTACTTTTCCCGTTCTGAAGATTGGTGACCTTGACCATCGTATCCATCGGCCACGTCTTATGCGCCGCTGTCTTCGCATGCATATTGTAGCGTTCCCCGTTACTTGTCAGCTTACCGTGGAAGTTCGGGCCGTACCAGCTCGATATACCCGTCATCGTCTCTCCGATACTCACATAGGTCGGAGTATACTTCTTGCCCAGAACGGTATAGCAGCGCATCGTTGCTTTGTGACGTGCGGCACTGGTGAACTTGGTACTGCTGTAGCGAGGAGGCTCCGTCTTTTTCGAAGAACAGCCCAAAAGAAGCAATATGCCCGAAACAACGGCAACAGAAGAAAAGAGTCTTAAAGATCTAGCATGCATCATATAAAACCTTGCAAGTCGAAAAATAGGTAGATATTATCTCTTTATTTGACTTTACATCAGCTTTGAGGTATGAAAATAGCTACTCGTTCAAATAGGCATCGAACGCTTCTTGTGTCACGGGGATGACCAGAAGTGCGCCCACTTCAAGCGAATCATCCGGCAAGCGGTTAAGATGCTTTATCGCTTCACTGCTGCTATGGTACTTTTGTGCGATAGATGAAAGTGTCTCTCCCAGTACGACCGTATGAGAGAGCAGATGTGATGTCTTGGTGAAGGTACGTTCAGGACTTTGTTCATGCTCATGCTTCGCTTCATATTTTAAAAAGTACGCCGCAAGACTCTCTTCGGGAATGCGAAGCGTATAGGCAGTATCATTTTGGGGGATACGCCCCTGCTTAAACTGCGGGTTCATCTTTAACAGACGTGCTCTTGGAATACTGATGGCATCTGCGATATGTGCTATTTGGGCACCTTTAGGTACTTCCACCTCCACATAGCCCTCTTCGCTAAGAGGGAAGTCGATATTCTCCTGCTCGCCTATCATTGCGACAAGCAGTATCTTCTTGAGGTAATCTCGTGTTTCTGCTGGCAGATAGTGTGCCTGCGGATCGAGAAGCACTTCGGGAAGATCGCTGTGTGCCTTTGCGATGGCACGTGCCAATCGACCCTCACCGCAGTTGTATGCCAATACGGCAAGATACCATTTGCCAAAGCGTTGATGCAGACGTAGAAGATGGCGGATAGCGGCTCTTGTCGAGATGCGGGGGTCGCAGCGCTGATCAATACCTGCACAGACCTCCAGATCGTAGGCACGGGCGGTCTTGGGCATGAACTGCCACAGTCCTACCGCTTTTTTGGAGGAGACCGCTTCTGCTGAAAGCCCGGACTCGATAATAGAGAGATATAAAAAGAGGTCGCTTAATCCCTCCTCCATAAGCTCCCCACGGATCATAGAGAGAAAAGGTGCACCCTCTTGCAACGCTTTACGATAGAAATGCAACAGGGCTTTTTCATGGCTGTAAGCATAACTTTCGAAGTCCTTGTTCTCGATATAGGTAGGATCGATATCGAATTCGGAAAAGACATACCGGTAATCGGGATAGCGTTGCATCAAAGCAGATGCCCAGATCGCTACCGCGCTTCCCGCATAAAGCAACAGTATCTTGATCATGGAAGTTTGAAGAGCCTTTGGGCATTGACGGTTGTCATTGCGGCGATCTCCTCGACATCCAATCCGCTTAATGATGCCATTTTCTCTGCAACAAGCCGACAGTAGGCAGGCTCATTCCGCTTCCCACGGTGCGGATGTGGGGTCAAATAAGGGGCATCGGTCTCGATAAGAAGCTTCTCATGAGGGATCTTTGGAAAGACATTGATGAGCTTTCTTGCATTCTTAAATGTAAGCACCCCTCCGATCCCATAGTAGAAATTCCTAGGTGCGAGTTTGAGCAGTGACTCATCGGCATTGTAGCAGTGAAGTACGCCTCCCTCTTCTCCCGCATACATCTCCAGCAGGGCCAAGGAGTCTGCACTCGCTTCACGGATATGTACGATAAGTGGTTTCTCCAATGCTTTTGCCCACTCGATCTGTTTAATGAAGACCTCTTTTTGCAAAGCGATCTCCTCTTCTTTTTCCGTATCATCTTCCGGCAGTCTGAAGTAGTCGAGCCCGCATTCGCCTACGGCAACACATTTGGGGTGTTTTCCAAAGGGTTCAAGCGACGTAAGATCGAAAGCATCCGCATCATAGGGATGGACACCGACGGCAAAATAGACACTCTCGTACTGCTCTGCGATCTCAACGGCACGACTGAGTGTTCTCGGATCGGCTCCGGGGATAATGAACCTCTCCACACCCGATGCCGCCGCATGTGCGAGTACATCGTCAAGATCCTCCAGATAGCGTTCATCATCCAAATGGCAGTGTGTATCGATAATCATCTTGCAATCCTGTTACTTTTTGGCGATATTATACCCTAAAATAGGGCATATACTTGATATCGGACAACTTTTTCTAATAGGAAATGGGTTATAGTAAATGTAACTATCAAGCGCGTAGGAGGAATATATTATCATGGTTATATCAATTATTATCGGTATTGTTGTTTTAGTCATAGCCTTTGTCATTTATCGTGAATATAAGAATGAAAAACGCTATCAGGAAGAGAGGGCCCAAGAGCAAGAAAGAAAAAAGAGAAGAATAGAGCCAAAGGTAACAACACGCCCGTCACAGTCAAGGCCGATGCCTCAAGAGAACCCTTCTACGAAAGAGAAGCCTAAAGAGCCTGCCCCTCAACCCAAACAAGAGAGCAGACCTGCACAACCCGCACAAGCACCCAAAAGCGAACCGACCCCCAAAAAGGAAACAACCACGCCGCCACCGTCGAAACCGGCAGTTATAGAGAAGGAGATCGAACTTCCCAAAGGCGAATACCCTGAGTTCAATTACAGTAGACTCAAAGAGATGGGGCTTTCCGAAGAGGAAGCGTTGGAGTTCATTCAAGAGCTGATCCCTCAGATCGGAGACCAGATACCACTGCTCGATGAAGCGATGGCGATTCCCGACTTCCATCAGATGGAGAGATTGACCCACAGTATCAAAGGCTCTTCCACAACGATCGGTACAGGTGGGGTCTCAGACCTGCTTGTAGACTACAATACCTACTTGAAGACCGGTGACGAGGTGAAGGTGGCAGAAGCGTATCAGGCACACCTCAAACGCTACTATGAGCTCTTGAAAAAACAGTTCCCCAAAGAGTCTTAATCCAAACGGAGCTTACGGGCAAAAGCGACTGCCTGTTCCGTAGGTTTCTCCCCTCCGATGATCCGTGCGATCTCAAGTACCCTTCCTTTCTCATCGAGTACCTTTACCATGCTTTGCCCCTGCGACTTCTCCACAACAATATGCTGTGATGCCTTGGCTGCCAGATGCGGTTGATGTGAGATCGCAAATATCTGATACCCTTTTGAGAGTCTGGTGATAAGCTCGGCAATAGCGATAGACTCCTCTCCACTGACATTCGCGTCGATCTCATCGAGTATCAGCACCCCTTGCCCCTCTTGCTCTTGAGGCATGGTGGCTGCCATCAGTGCGAGCCTGATACGGTTGAACTCTCCACCGCTCAGGGTCGATACCGATGCACCGTTGAGTGCGATATCGAGTTTGTCTATACCTCTCTCATGCAAGGTTACGGGAGAGAAGGTAAAACGAAGCGGCGGCAATTTTAAAGAAGCAAGCAGTGTCTCCAACACTCTCTCCAAACGTAATGCCTCTTTTCTCCGCATGGCAGAGAGGTGTGAAGCGATGGTGTAGAGCTCACCGTACTCCACTTCAAGAAACTGCATGAGCATCCCTTTATCCCGCTCCATATGCGTATAGCCTTCAAGCTCACGGAGCTTCTCTTCACGGTATGCCAAGGCAGCTTCAATGGAACCGTAACGGTTCTTTAGGCTATTGAGCTCTCCGAGCCTGTCAAGAACGGACTCCACATCGGTCTCTTCCAGTGTTTGGGCAAGTTGGTGGCTCTCTTCAAAGTCGGCACGAAGCTGGTTCATCGCATCACTAAAGAGGGTACTCTCTTTATCCAGCAGACGGTAGACCTCCTCGACACTGCTCTCGAATTGGAATATCTCTTGGGCATGTTCCAACGCCTCTTTGATCTTATCGATACGGGAGAGTTGCTGTTTGATCTCAAGTAGGCCGTTTTCCTCATCGACCGTTGGATCGATAGCATCGATCTTCTCTATTTCGTAACGGAGGAACTCCATCTTCTCTTTACGTGTCGCCTCTTCAACTTGGATCTTCTGAAGCATCTCCAGCTTCTCTTTATAGCGGGCATATCGCTTCTTGAACTCTTTGTATTGGCGTTTAAAGCTCTTTTGTGATGCCATAAGCGAACGGTCCAGCATCTCAAGAAGCGTACTGCTCTCCAATCCCTTTGGGTCACGTACCGAAAGATAGTTCACATACGGAGAAAAGAGTGTATGAAGGGCTTTTTTGGAGATCTGCTGCTTGTCTATAAAGTAGCGAAGCTTCTCGTTCTTGATACTTTTAATGCATATCTCATCACCAAGCAAATAGGCATCATCCTTGAGCGAACGGGGGCGTTTAAGTGTCACTTCACAAAGCTTTGCCGCTCCCTTTGTCGGATAACCGAACGTTGAGAGGATCGCTGAAATAAGCACCGATTTTCCCGCACCGCTTGGACCGGTGAATACCACAAGCCCCTGCTTGAACTCAAGCTCAGCCTCTTTGAACGTTACGAGATCACGAAGATAGAGCCGCTCTACCAATTTCTCTCTCCCCAATGCAGTTTTTCACGCAGTACGGAGAAGTAGTTATGCTCTTTTCGGTGGATGAGCGTCGCTCCTTTCTTCGCACCTGCGATATAGAGCACATCACCCTCTTCCAGTTCATAGACCTCCTGACCGTCAATAGATGCGATGGCACGATACTTCTCCGCATCGAGCTCAATACTGAAATCGGCAGGAACGACCAACGGACGCTGGTTCGCCAACGAGTGCGCCAATACAGGTGTAATGATGAACGCCTGGGTCAAGGGATACAAAATAGGCCCTCCCGCCGAGAGGTTGTATGCCGTCGATCCTGTCGGAGTGGAGATGATCAGCCCGTCACCGGTATAGCTGTTGAAACGTTCACCGTCAATGGAGGCGTTGACCTTGACCATTTTGGAAGGTTGGGGTGAGGTGATGACCACATCGTTAAAAGCGATGAAGCTTATCTTGCTCCCACTGCTCTTTTGAATATACCCTTCGATCATCATACGGTCATCGATACGGTACTCTCCATTGAGCAGGCGCGTCAGGAAGGTATCGACATCATCGATGGTGATATCGGCAAGGAAGCCGAGATTGCCCGCATTGATCCCTACAACCGGTTTATGGTGCCCGTAGCTTCTACGTACCAAAGAGAGCAGTGTCCCGTCACCGCCTAAAGAGACAAGAAAATCCGATGTACGGCACATCGTCTCGAAACTGACACCCCCCAGACCGATCATACGTGCCGAACGCTCCGAAAGCAGCACTTCTATACCGTGATCCTCGAACGATGCCTTGATCTTCTCATAAACGGGTTTTAGCTCAGGGGCATCGGGTTTGAGGATGAACCCTGCGCTTTTGACTTCTTCTAACTGTTTCACGATCGTATCTCTCCTTATCATTACCGTAGCGTATCATATTCTAGCTTGTTGAGAGAAATATCTGTCAAAATGACATACTTTTTATTGTATGGGATATTGCATTTTGGAACGAAGCACGCTACACTTCCACCAATCAAGCCTTTCAAGGAGTCTTTCCATGCGTTCTTCCATCCCCTATTTCGCCGTTGCGGCAGTACTCTGCTATGCACTCTATAATGCATATAAAACAAAAGCATCCCATACTGCATCCCTACCAAGATCCGTAGAGAAGCCTCAACCTCCTTCGCATCCCATGTTCAAAGATACACAAAGCTATATTGTCGATGTTATCGATCACGGCTCAAGCAGACTCCGCTTCAAACCAGAAGAGATTATGGAGGGAGGGTTCGCCTCACCCGAAGATGCCCCCAAGATCGCATGTTATGTCAGAACGCTTGCGAACGAGAAGTGCGACTTCCCTTCGGATGCGCCTATGTACTACAGCAGTAACTGTGCCGGGTGTCACGGAGATGACGGCAAAGGCCTGGGCGGAACCTATCCTGACCTTACCAAACACCCTCTTTTAGGTATGCGGCCCCTACCCAAAGAGTGAAATATGATACAATATAGAAAAGACAAAAGGAGTCTACAATGGAAAAAGAGTTGAAAAAGATACTTGAAGATACCAAAGAGAGCTTAGAGAAGATCGAAGAGAAGATCGAAGAGAAGATCGAAAAAGAGGGCGCGCATCTCTCAGAAGAAGCCAGAGGTTACTGGAAAGAGCTAAGATCATATGTCGCATCGATGGGAGAGAGGATCAAAGAGAAGTATGAGAGCAAAGAGGATGAGGCCGAACTTCAGGCACACTTGATGATGATGGAGCTAAAAGAGAAGGTAGATGCACTCAAAGATGAACTTGGCACGACACTTGGCCATCTTTACCATAACCGTGAACAAGAGCTCGATATGCTTGCGCTCAAAGCCCACTTGGCAAAACTGGAAGCACAGACACTAATGGAGGAGAAAGAGAAAGAGGTACGTCATCTCTATGCCACATCCAAGATCGAAGTGGAAACACTTGCCAAAAAGGCGGCAAAAGAGATCAATGAAGTATTTCTCAAGCTCACACAGCTGGTTTAATGAAGCTTTTTCAGGCTTTTTGGGAAATTTTTCCCAAACTAAGCCAAACCCTAAGAAAACCCGCTACAATGGTGGAGATGAAAGATGAGAATAGTTTGGGCGCTTCTCGGACACATCGCACCTTGATAACACACTAAGCTTTTTCCTAGACAAGGCACATAAATGAAGGACTGGTCGATACCAATTCGAATTTATGTAACGCCGTATAGGGGAAAGCTTAGCGTGCCCGCAGGGTGCAATGTGTCCGAGAAGCGCCCGTCATCTTTTGAGTGTTATGTACGTGTTAAACCCCTGCAAGACCCCCGAAAGACTCTCTATTTAAATGTTTTCACAAATTTAAATTAACGGATATCTCTTAGAAAGAGTATCTACCAAAAGGTAAAAAAATGGCAGAAACAGTAAACGGAACAGTAAAATGGTTCAACGATGAAAAAGGTTACGGATTTATTCAACAAGAGAATGGTGGAAGCGATGTATTCGTACATTTCCGTCAAGTGAACAATCCAAACGGAGGACGTGTCACACTTGCAGAGGGTCAAGCAGTAACATTTGAGATCGGTGAAGGTCAAAAAGGACCACAAGCTGAGAACGTCACTGCCGTATAAGGCATACCTCCCCTCTCCTGCTTATGCAGGAGAGACCTACCTCTTTTAATTCCCTCTATTTTCATATCTCTATCTACTTTTAAGCATCACTGCTGTTGGGCTTCATTTTTCTTTTGTATGTAGTCGTATATTGTTCTGATCTCATCATCGGTCAGATAGTAGCGCGGCATAATAGGATGATAGCTATTGACGCTCTTGATCATTCTCTCTAGTGAAACCTTACGTATATCCGAACCTCGCAGTGCATGTTCACCCTTCTCATCACGGTAGGTAACGATCACTTTTCCCTCTCCATACTCACCATGGCACTGTGCACAGCTGACCCCTCTTGGGTTGTTATAGAGCATCTGTCCATACTCGTAATGGGAGATAAAATCCTCCTGTGCGCTCAAGAGCATCGGCAGTAGTGCGAACAGCAGTTTAGACATCGGTGGGACTCCTTGTATATCAGACCTTCAAAAGCCCTAAACAAATTTAGCTATAATACTACCCTAAAAAACATTACAAGGTCCTACCCATGCAATTGATCGACGGTAAAGCACTCGCACAAAAAGTTCAAGCCTCTGTTGCTTCGGAAGTTGAGCAGCTCAAGCAAGAGAAGAACATCGTTCCCGGATTGGCGGTCATCCTCGTCGGTGACGATCCGGCAAGCCACGCCTATGTCAAAATGAAGGCAAAAGCGTGTGAGAAGGTCGGCTTCTACTCCATTACCCATAATATGCCCGATACCATCTCTCAAGAGGAGATCATCGCAACGATCGAAATGATCAATGCAAACCCTCGCATAGACGGTATTTTGGTACAGCTTCCGCTTCCTAAACACATCGATACCAACAAGATACTCGAAGTGATCGACCCCAAAAAGGATGTTGACGGTTTCCACGCCTATAATGTCGGACGTATGGTCACAGGTCTTGAAAGTTTCGTCGCATGTACCCCGCTGGGCGTCATGAAGATGTTCGAAGAGTACAATATCGACCTTGAGGGACAGGATGTCTGTGTGGTCGGGGCAAGTAATATTGTCGGTAAACCGATGGCATCACTCCTGCTTAATGCCAATGCAACGGTCACGGTCACGCACATCTACACCAAAGACCTCAAAGCACATACCTCCAAAGCGGATATCATCGTTGTAGGTGTCGGTGTACCTGGACTCATTAAAGAAGATATGGTAAAAGAGGGAGCTATCGTTATCGATATCGGGATCAACCGTCTTGAGAACGGCAGACTCGTCGGCGATGTCGATTATGAGAATGTCGCACCTAAATGCTCCTATATCACCCCTGTTCCGGGCGGTGTGGGGCCGATGACCATTGCTATGCTTCTTTCCAATACGCTGAAATCAGCTAAACAAAGAGCATAAGCCCACTATGAACCATACCTATGAGAAAGGGGCGTACCATGCCTGATCTAAAAAAGATCGCTTCCAAGCTCTATGCATTTTCCAGTTCATGGACAGGAACGATCATTATTGTTCTTTTCCTCATCTTTTTTGTGGCGCAATCCTTCGTGATCCCGAGCGGATCGATGAAGCGTACACAACTGATCGGGGATTTCCTCTTTGCCAAGAAATACTCTTACGGTATACCGATCCCACACCTTCCGTGGCTCGAAGTGCCGCTTCTGCCTGATTTTAACGGGAACGGACACCTCATTGAAGGACCTCGTCCACAAAGAGAGGATATCGTGATCTTCCGCTACCCTAAGAACGAGAAGATCCACTACGTTAAGCGTTGTGTGGCAGTCGGTGGTGACGAGCTGATCTATGCGAACAAGAAACTGCTCATCCACTTCCATGAGGGAGATGCCTATATTCAGTCACACTACCCCAAAGAGAAGATATACAGACTTCGCGGGAAACTCTGGGTCGAGAACCCCTATATGGATAAATATCCCGGTATCCAGTATGTACCTGAGGGGATGACCATCTTTGAAGCGTTGATGAACTACTATCTCTATAACAAACAGATCGATATGACACCTGTAATGGTCGAAGGGTTGGATACACCCGCTTACGATCTGGCAGGCAAGATGATCAATGCGCTCTATGCCAAAGTGCCTGAAGATCACTTCTATATGATCGGGGACAACCGTGACAACTCCAACGACAGCCGTTTCTGGGGGCCGGTTCCTTACCGTTTGATCGTAGGAAAACCGTGGTTGATCTACATGAGCATCGAGCACCGCTCTTATGATAAGGTGCTTAACGGGGACAAGTTCGGAGGCGGACGTGACCATGCAGGTCTTAGACGTGTCTGCGGTAACATACCTATCGACTCCAAAGCGTGCGAGAAGCTCTGGAACAACCAGCGCTATACGGTAAGATGGGGACGTGTCGGACGCCGCATCGAAACACTTGAGAGAGAACAACCCATCCAATGAGCGAAGCCGATATTTTCAAGCTCATCACCACGATCGCCGCACTGATCGTGGCGATCGTCGGACATGAGATCATGCATGGGTGGGTCGCCTACAAATATGGGGATACTACCGCCAAGTCACAGGGCAGACTCAGCCCCAATCCACTTATTCATATCGATCCTGTAGGAAGTCTGCTTGTTCCTGCCGTACTCTATTTTAGCGGTGCGCCGTTCGTTTTCGGATGGGCAAAACCCGTTCCGGTCAATATTGGTACCGTCATTCGAAACGGCGGTACCAATGCCGCAGTGGCGGTCTCTCTGGCAGGGATCACCTATAACTTTATGCTAGCGGCCCTCTGTGCGGCGGTACTTCCGCTCTTTGCACACCCTGAGAGCCTGACAGGTGCATTAGCAGCTCTCTTTATCTACCAGCTTTTTCTTATCAATATCCTATTGGGGGTATTTAACCTTTGGCCTATTCCGCCGCTTGATGGCGCACAGGCAGTACGCTATTTGGCTAAAGGGTGGAAAATGCATAGGGTCGTGCGTTTTTATGAAACCATATACCCTTATGGAATGTTCGTGCTTTTAGCGGTGCTCTTTACACCGCTTTCAAATGTGCTCTTCACCCCGGTGGGGTGGATCGCCAATCTTCTACTTCAATAACATATGTCAAAAAGGAACTAAGATGTCTAAAAAATTCTATATCGCTACCGACCATGCCGGATATGCCGTTAAAGCCTACGTTAAAGAGATCGTTACCAACCTTGGACACGAGATCATCGACCTAGGGCCAGACAGTGCCGACAGAGTTGACTACCCTGACTATGCACACAAATGTGCCCATGCCGTCCTTGAAGACAAAGGAAGCTTCGGTATTCTCATCTGTGGTACGGGGATCGGTATCTCTATTGCAGCAAACAAAATACCCGGTATTCGTGCGGCACTCTGTCACGATCACTACACGGCAAAACTGACCCGTCAGCACAATGATGCGAATATCCTTTGTTTCGGTGAGCGTGTAGTGGGGAAAGGGATCATCGAAGATATGATCGAAGCATTCGCAAACACTGAATTCGAAGGTGGAAGACATGCCGGACGTGTAGCAAAGATCGAAGAGGGAATGTGTAGTTTCGGTGCCGATCTGGGGTAGATCGTAGGCCCTATCGTATTCAATACGATACGTTGTTATGCCTAACGATTCATAATGTCGTATTCGGAAGAATACGACCTGCAAGCCAATAAGCGCTTATTCTCCAGCGTTCTGCTGTTTTGCGATCTCCGCTCTGACTTGATCCATATCGAGCGCTTTGACCTGTCTGATAATATCTTCCAGTCCCTCTTCAGGGATAAGTCCCGGTTGTTGGAAGAGTGCGATGCTCTCTCTTAGTACAATGACCGTCGGGATAGACTGGATCTGAAAGTGTGCTGCGATCGCCTGCTCCTCTTCAGTGTTCACTTTACCAAAGAGAATATCAGGGTGTGCTTGCGCTACTTTTTCAAAAATCGGTCCAAACTGTTTACAAGGTCCACACCAAGGTGCCCAAAAATCGAGAATAACGATATCGCTTGAGGTGACTTTTTCGTTGAAGTTCGCTTCCGTGAGGTTTTCTAATGCCATGAATTATCCTTATATTTAAAAGTAGCCAACATTATGACATATGGAGTTGAAAGTTTCGTATCAAAATGAAAACTCCTTAGAAAACCTATGTTACACTAACACCCTATACAAGCGTAATATAAAGGATGAACCATGACACTCTCGGCAGAAGATAAAAAGATCATACTGGAGAGTATCCGCGACATTCCCGACTTTCCGAAGCCGGGGATCGTCTTTAAGGATATCAGCACTCTCTTGAACAACCCCGAAGCCTTCAACACTCTAATGAACCATCTTGAAGCACGATACAAAGAATTCGGGCTTGACTATATCGCAGGAATAGATGCACGTGGATTCATTTTCGGTGCTGCACTGGCAGACCGCCTGAAAGTAGGTTTCGTGCCCGTACGAAAGAAAGGGAAACTTCCCTATACGACGGTAGCACAGAAGTATAGCCTTGAGTACGGGGTTGACGAAGTGGAGATCCATATCGACGCTTTCGGAGAGAACGGCTGCCGTTGCGGTGATACTCCGTCAAAAGTATTGCTCATCGATGACCTTATCGCCACAGGCGGAACGGCAAAAGCAGCGGCAAATCTCATCAACAAGGTGGGTGCGACGTGTATCGAGGCGTGTTTTATCATGGAGTTGACCTTTCTCAAAGGCAGAGAGGGCTTCGATATGCCTGTCTACTCCGTACTACAAGTGGACTAAAGGGCGGGCTTTGCCCCTCCATACCCCTATCTTAACCTCTCGTTGGGTATAATCTTCCTTATCATAATTCCATCACAAAAGCAGAGAATAACTATGGATCTACATCAAACAGTCTATATTCCCAAACCAAGTCCGTTCGACCCCGATCATAACGGTCACTTCGGCAAGTTCGGCGGACGTTTTGTCCCCGAGACCCTCATGCCCGCACTTGAACAGCTTCGTCTTGACTATGAAGCGGTACGCTTTGACGAAGATTTCTGGGCGGAGGTCGACTACTACTACAAGAACTATGTCGGCCGTCCTTCGGCACTCTACTATGCCGAGAACCTCTCCAAAGAGCTTGATGCCAAGGTCTACCTCAAACGTGAAGACCTAAATCATACCGGTGCGCACAAGATCAACCACTGTGTCGCACAGGCGGTACTGGCAAAGCGTTTGGGTAAGAAGAAGATCATCGCTGAAACTGGAGCAGGACAGCACGGTGTGGCAACGGCAACGGTCGCAGCACTTTTCGGTTTGGAGTGCGAGGTATTCATGGGAGCCAAAGATGTGGCGCGTCAGGAGCTCAACGTATTTCGTATGAAACTTCTGGGTGCCAAAGTTCATGCGGTAGAGAGCGGAAGCAAAACCCTCAAAGATGCCATGAACGATGCCATCCGCCACTGGGTGACCCACGCGCGTGACACCTACTATCTCATAGGAACGGTTGCAGGCCCTCACCCCTACCCGATGATGGTGCGTGACATTCAAAGCATCATCGGCTGGGAGGCCAAAGCACAGATGATAGATATCGAAGGCAGACTGCCCGATAAGGTCATCGCCTGTATCGGCGGCGGTTCGAACGCATTGGGGATATTCAACCACTTCCTTGAAGAGGATGGTGTCGAGTGCATCGGTATCGAAGCAGGCGGTGAAGGGCTTGATGGCAAGCACGGATGTTCTCTGGAGAAAGGAAGCCCAGGCGTATTGCACGGACAGCTAAGCTACCTGCTCCAAGATGAGGATGGGCAGATCCAGGAAGCACACTCCATCTCCGCAGGGCTTGACTATCCGGGTATCGGACCTGAACACGCTTATCTCAAAGATAAAGGTAAGGTCACTTATGACCACATCACCGATGATGAAGCGATGGATGCCTTTGTATGGCTGAGCCAAAAAGAGGGGATCATCCCTGCATTCGAGAGTTCTCATGCCGTTGCCTACCTTAAGAAGATGAAGCCTGAGGATCTCAAAGGCAAGACCATTCTGGTCAACCTCTCAGGACGCGGAGACAAAGATATGATGCAAGCGAAAGATATTCTCGCCGAGCAGTTCCGGTAGAGACCTTCTACAGCAGGGCACTCCACCCTCTGTTATCTATTTTTTGTTATACTCCTTTCACTAACAATCCCACCTAGATAAGGATAGATATGAATTTCAATATTACAACCACACCGTTAGAAGAGATCAAAGCGGATCTGGAGCTGATCGTTGTTGTCGACAACGACCTGAAGCACCCTACCGTACAAGATAAGAAACTTTTAAAAAGAGCCGGATTCTCCGCTGGACAGGATGAGGTCTGTATGCTTGTAGAGAAACGCAGACTCTATGCCGGGTCACAGAGCCTTCAACCAAATCATATCCGTAGAGCAGTCGCTTCGGCGGTACGCACACTGATCGGAAAGAAGGGCTACAAACATCTTAAAATGGCAAGCTATGCCGAAGATGCAGCTACCCTCCGTGCCATGGTCGAAGGAGTCGTACTGGGAAGCTACACCTTCACCAAGTACAAAAGCACTAAACAGCGTTCACCCCTCAAAAAGGTAGATATTGCTCTTGATGGCTACAGTGCGGGCGCATTGGATATCGAAACGGCGATCACTGCCGTACACCTGGGTGAGATCACGGCCGCTTCAACCAACTTCACCAGAGATATCGTCAACACTACACCGGATGACTGCTATCCGGAAGTAATGGCGAACATTGCCAGTGAACTTGCCGAAGAGAACGGACTGAAATGTACCATCCTCAAGCCTAAAGCCTTGAAAAAAGAGAAGATGCACACACTCCTTGCCGTTGCACGTGCAAGCCGTCATAAACCGAGGGTCATCCACCTTGCTCACAAACCAAAAAACCCTAAAGCGGTGGTCACGCTGGTCGGCAAGGGTCTTACATACGATTCGGGCGGGCTCAGCCTCAAACCTGCTGACTTCATGGTAACGATGAAATCCGATAAAAGTGGCGGTTCTGCGGTATTGGGCATCATGAAAGCCGTTTCGGAGATGAACCTTCCTATTGAAGTACACGGTTTTGTCGGAGCGGTCGAGAATATGATCGGCGGCGATGCGTATAAGCCTGACGATGTGCTCAAAGCCAAGAACGGCAAGACCATCGAAGTGCGCAACACCGATGCGGAAGGAAGACTGGTACTGGCAGATACCCTCTGCTACGCACAACAAGAGGTCAAGGCAGACTATCTCTTTGACTTCGCGACCCTCACAGGTGCGTGTGTGGTCGGTGTGGGACACTACACATCAGGCGTAATGGGCTACAATGATGATATCAAAAGTTTCATTCGCAAAGAGGCGGAAGCTTCGGGTGAGCTCGTGACCCCGCTCGATTTTAACGACTACCTTAAAAAGACGCTCAAGAGTGAGATTGCCGATATCTGTAACATCTCCAACACCCGTTACGGTGGAGCGATCACAGCAGGACAGTTCCTTGGTGAGTTCATTGATGAAGCGCACAAGAAGAAGTGGGCGCACATCGACATTGCAGGGCCTGCATTCGTCGAGCATGCATGGGGTGAGAACCCGCACGGCGCTTCGGGTGCGGGTGTGCGTATGATGGTACGCCTGCTTGAATCTTTGGCAAAGGAGGAAGCTGATTCATGAGAAGTCTTCATCTAAGCCTCGCTACGCTGCTAACGATAGGTACGACCGCTCTCTTTGCCGATTCGGCATGGCCGGGAAATGTCAAACCCAAACGTATTTCGGTCAAACACGCACTCAAACTACAAGATGATACGCCTGTAGTGCTGGATGGAACCATCATCAAACAGCTCGATGAGGAACACTTTCTCTTTCAAGACCGTACGGGGAAGATCATCGTCGAGATCGATGATGACCTGCTGGAGAAACGGCCGCTCAAACCTCGCCAAAAGGTCAGACTCTTTGGCGAAGTGGATAAAGAGCTGCACAAAACGACCGTAGAAGTCGAACACTTTACCACCCGCTAGTTCAAGTGACACACCATCACCTCTTGCGAAAGCATCGAGGCGATGGTATCTCTGGCGTTAATAACCGTTGTAATGCCCATTTGACGGTAGACCTTCTCCTCCTCTTCGTTATTGACCTTCACAATACTCTTGACCCTGTCACTGAACGAGGCGATGTTCTCACAAATAAGCCTTCGTTGCAGTTCATTCTCGATGGTCACCACGATTGCCGCGGACTTTTCGACATTAAAATGCGAAAGCACCATCTTCTGTGCTGCATTGGCAAGATAGATCGCCTCCTCCCCCTGCGCAATGACCGAATCGACGACTTTGACATCATGTTCGAGTATGACATAGAGCATCTGCTTCTCTTTGAGCGATGCGACTACCTTCTGACCGATAGGCCCATACCCACAGACGATCACATGGTTCTCAAAACCCGTACTTATAAGCGCACGCTCCCTTAGAGTCTCAGGTTCACTGCTGAAACGGTCGACAATACGCTTGATGTTCTTCAGTACGAACGGTGTGATGATCATGGAGAGAATGACCGTGATAATGAGTATCTGATTAAGTGTCGTATCGATAAGCCCGTTCGAACGTGCCAATGCAAATACCGCCAGTGCGAACTCCCCTACCTGAAAGAGGGCCAAAGAGGTCTTGAGTGCCGTTCTACGCTGAACGTAAGGACGCAAAATAGCGAATATCACCACTGCTTTGATCAGCATGATCGCCACCATCAATGCAACTATGTAGTGAATGTAGGCAAGAATGGCATGCCAATCGATGAGCATACCGATGGTCACAAAGAAGACCCCCAGCAGAATATCACGGAAAGGAATGAGATCGGCTTCGATACGGTAGCGGTACTTGGTCTCCGCCATAAGCATTCCCGACAAGAATGCACCCAACGAATAGGTGAACCCTACCGCCTGTGCCAAAAGTGACGCACCGATAACGCCCATCAGGACAGCAACAAGGAATATCTCCTCCGATTCGGTTTGCATGATCCAGTCGAAAAAGCGTTCTACAACATACTTCCCTGCAACAAAAAGCACCAAGAATATCACCACCGCACCGCCAAGGGTCTCAAGAAGCATACTCATAACCGAGCCCTCCGCAGAGGTAAAAAAGGAGACCATCAGCAATATTGGGATCACCGAAAGGTCTTGAAAGAGCAAGATACCCAAAGAGAGCCGTCCGTAGCCCGAATGTATCTCGTTGTTCTCATTGAGTATCTTCAGTACGATAGCTGTTGAGGAGAGTGCCAACGCCCCGCCGACGATAATGGCGGACTTCACTTCCAACCCAAAGAGAAGATACCCTAACAGCGTAAAGAGCAAGGCGCTTAACATCACCTGCAAGCCCCCGAACAAAAAGACCTCACGCTTCATGCTCTTGAGGTGTCCGACGGAGAATTCCAGACCGATAGTGAACATCAAAAAGACGATCCCAAACTCCGCAAGGTGCATCAGGAAGTTCTTCGAATCCTCCGCAAGGTTAAAGATGGAGGAGATGATGAACCCCGAAAAGACATACCCTATGACCGTCGGGATCTCGAACCGTTTGAAGATCACATTGAGTACGGTGGCGATCGCAATGGTCACCACCAAAATAAAAAGCCCATGTTCCACACGCTGCCCCTTGATGATTTTTCATATTATACCCCATACTAACCCCCTCTTCACCAACTTTTGGGTAAAATCGCGTTAATTATTCTATTTATCATTATTAACACGAAGGATCATCATGGGACTAGGTATCGGACTTGTAGGACTACCAAACGTCGGTAAATCGACCACATTCAACGCATTGACAAAGGCACAGAACGCAGAGAGCGCGAACTACCCTTTCTGTACTATCGAACCGAACAAAGCGGTCGTTCCCGTACCCGATAAGCGTCTGGATGAACTTGCCAAGATCGTCAACCCCGAGAAGATCCAACACTCCACACTCGACTTTGTCGATATTGCAGGGTTGGTCAAAGGTGCGAGTAAAGGAGAAGGACTTGGGAACAAGTTCCTCAGTAACATCCGCGAGACCGAAGTGATCTTACAGATCGTCAGATGTTTTGAAGATGAGAATATTACACACGTCGAAGGGTCTATCGATCCGGTACGCGATATCGAGATCATCGAGACCGAACTATTGCTTGCCGATATGGAAGCGTTGGAGAAGCGTATTACGGCACTGGCAAAAAAAGCCAAAGGGAATGACCGTGATGCCAAACTGCAACTGCCTGTTGCCGAAGCGCTCTTGAAGCACCTTGAAGAGGGAAAACCCGCTTCGACCTTTGAGGATCGTGACAATGAGGGCTTCCTAACACTCCTTCGTGACCTTAGACTGCTCAGTAACAAAGAGATCATGTACGGAGCGAACGTCGATGAAGAGGGACTTGAAGAGGACAACGAATACGTACAGGCGCTCAAAGCCTATGCGAAAGAGCACAACCGTGAGGTCATCAAGCTCTGTGCAAAGGTCGAAGAGGAGATGGTCGATTTCGATGAAGAGGAGAAGATGGAGATGCTTGAGTCTTTGGGTGTCGAAGAGTCGGGACTTGAGCAGATCATCCGTAAAGGATTCGAAAAGCTTGGGCTTCAAAGCTACTTCACTGCAGGGGTTAAAGAGGTGCGTGCATGGACGATCCGTCAGGGAACGACCGCCCCCAAAGCCGCAGCGGTCATCCACAACGACTTTGAAAAGGGGTTCATCCGTGCCGAGGTTATCAGCTATGAGGACTTTGTCGCGTACGGTGGTGAGCAAGGTGCCAAAGAGGCGGGAAAAATGCGACTGGAAGGAAAAGAGTACATTGTCCAAGACGGCGATGTGATGCATTTCCGCTTCAATGTATAAGTACTGTTTTATACGATCAAAAGGATAAACATGAAAAAATGGCTACTGTTACCGATGGTTGCTTTGATATTCTCAGGGTGTGACGACTCTAAAGGCGCGTTCTTGGAGAGTGTACCTTCACAGAACGACCTACCGACTGCCGTACATAAGCTTGAATCCATCATTCAAAAAGAGGGCTTGACCCATTTTGCCACCATTGACCATTCCGCCAACGCAAAAAAGGTCAATATGAGCCTCAAGCCTGAGACCGTGGTACTTTTTGGAAATCCCGTAGTCGGCAGTAAACTGATGCAGTGTAACCCCTCTATGGGAGTGGATCTTCCTCTGCGTCTGCTCTTTACGACCAACTATGAAGGTGAGACGACCATTACCTATGTCAATCCCGAGTATTGGTCACTTAAGCACAACATAAAAGACAAAACCTGTTTGGCGATCATTAACCAGATCCATATCGCCCTGCGTGACCTGGCTGAAAAAGCCGGGAAAAAAGAGAAGTGAGGTAGCCTATGGCACTACAGACCAATGAGATACTCTACCGTATCAAGAAAGCCCTGAGCCTTACGAACGAAGAGATGCTTAAGGCGTATGAACTTGCCAAGTACCCGATGGACGAAGCACACTTGGACGCCATGCTCAAGCGCCGCTACGACAAAGCCTTTGAGCCATGCAGTTATGAGGAGCTCGGGGTCTTTCTTGACGGGCTTATCTTGCTTAAACGCGGGCCTAGTCCTAAAAAGCCCAACGACGATGAGGTGATCGAACTGACCAATAACCTCATATTGAAAAAACTGCGTATCGCACTGGAACTTAAAGAGCCTGAAACGGAGATCATCTTCAATCTTGCCGATGTAATGTTGAGCAAACAGGAGTTGAAATCGCTCTTTAGAAAAGAGGATCACAAGAACTTCAAAGCCTGTTCGGATGAACTGCTCATGGCTTTTTTGGAGGGACTTGACGAGTTCTACTATACCGGCGAAGAGGAAAATGAATAAAGGAGTGAATCATGCCCGCATACTATTCTTATGAGACATTTGTGAATGATGTCAAGAGCCTTGTTGACAAGACTGCCGATTTTCAGCCCGAAGCACTGCTTGCCATTGCGCGTGGCGGGCTGACATTGGCACACGCTTTTGCTTTGGCGACCGATAACCGAAACCTCTTTAGCGTCAACTCCGTACTCTATGATGGAGAGGTCAAACGCTCACATGCGAAACTTACCAATATTCCCGACCTTTCGGGGATGAAACGCGTTTTGATATTGGATGATATCGTCGATTCAGGAGAGACGCTAAAGGGAGTTCTCAATGTCCTGCATGAGCGCTATCCTGATATCGACTTCAAGAGTGCGTCACTCTTCTATAAACAAAGTTCCGACATTCAGCCCGATTACACACTCCATGAAGCGACCGAATGGATCGACTTCTTCTGGGAAAAAGATTTCCTCCCGCAGTAAGTAGATGCGTTTTCCTATCTCACGACCGCTGAAGTACTTGATCGTTCTCTTTGAGATCGTATTGGTCATCGCTTCGGCAGTCATGGGATACAACTTCTTCTTCCCTCCCGGCAAAGGGGACTCTCCTATCTACTTTGACGATACCAACACCTCTCAGGTCTTCGAGACACTCAAAAAACACGGCTATGCCCTCACCTCTTGGGATCGATACCTCATAACACCCCCTCTTATCGATCATCGTGGCTGGTATGAGATAGCCCACCTTGAAGGAGGACGCTATCACTTCTTTCAGATGCTCAAACACTCCCCTGCACCGACCATGCAAGTAAAGATCTATGCAGGTGAGACCCACGATGACATACTTACACGTCTTGCCAACGACATGAAGCTTGAGCGCACACGTCTTGAGGAGGCTTATCACTCCCGTGCCACACTGGATGAGGGAGATATCTTGGCCGGTCGCTATATCCTTGCACGTAAGGCGAACGAAAAAAGTGTCATCGACTACCTCTTTATCCGTTCCAAGGAGCGTTTTGAGAAGTTTGAGAAGGATCACTACCTCTCCCGACTCGAAAGCGATACGCGAAAATTCCTTCTTACCGTCGCCTCTATCATCCAAAAAGAGACAAACAACCCTAAAGAGATGCCCATTATCGCATCGATCATCTACAACCGGCTTGACAGGAACATGAAGCTACAGATGGACAGTACGCTCAACTACGGCATCTACTCCCATCAGATCGTCACTCCCGAGCGTATCAGAAACAATACCACCCACTACAACACCTACAAATACAAAGGTCTGCCTCCCGCACCGCTGGGCTCTGTTTCACTATCGGCACTTGAAGCGGCGATGTTCCCCGCAAAGACTAACTACCTCTTCTTTATGCTTCATAAAGACGGGGGTCATGTATTCTCAAAGACCTACAAAGAACATCTGGGGCACATCAAAGCCTTTCGAGCCTACCAGCGGGAGAAGAAAAGAAAGCAAAAACGCTCAACGCCTACGGTTAAAAAGCAAAGTAAAAAAGCGGCGTAACTTCCAAACAATTCCCTCTTTTTCACTTCGTCGCTTTTTCTCCTTGGCATAGAGCGCCTCTACCGCCTCTAGCTGTCCTGAGAGGACTTTTGATGCCTCTTTGAGCCGTTTGGGGTTGAAGTCACTGTGCATCGAGCACCCTCTCTATCTCATGCATCGCATCTTCATTTTTAAGCGTGAACTTGATCTCAATACGTCTGGAAGCCTCTTTATCTTCCACTCCGTTGACCTTCACCGCATCAAGATAGGCACGCCCAGATGCGACCAGTAACGGTTTGAGGTTGTAGCGTTTGGCAATGTCGAGTGTTAGCAGGTAGTTCATGACTGCAAAGGCACGTTTTTGTGAAAGCTCCAGATTGTAAAGGTAGCCGCCGTCACTGTCGGTATGCCCTTCGATGATGATCTTGTCCAAATGCGGTTTGATACGCCGATCGCGCATGAGTGTTCCGATATACTCTTCAAACGCCTCTTTGAGCGCTGTTTTGGCTTCTTCCTTCAGTACCGCCGAGCCTTTATCGAAGAGAATATTCGATGAGAGTTTTAGCGAACCGCTCTTTTTGTCAATATCTATCTTATCTCCCAACGCCTCTTTAAGTGCCGTGATAACTTGCAGTTTAATACCCGTAAGTGCCCGTATCTGCGCTTTTTGACGCTGCATTTTTGCCAAGAGCGCATCATAGCGTACCCTCTCTTCACGCTTTTGCCCCTGCATCTTCTCCAGCTCTTGTTGCTGACCTTCAAGGCGGCGCTGTAATGTAGCAAGCGTAATAGCGTAATGTTCTAGTCGGGTCTGTGTTGTTGTGTTGTAGTCCTGAAAGCGGCTACGTTGCTCTGCCAGTGCCAAAGAGAGTGCTTTTTGCTTTGCCTCCGACTCTTGAAGCATTTTGCGAAGGGCACGGATACGCAGTTGCTTTTGCACAAGGGTCTGCATGGTCGCATTAAGGTCATGGTTTTGTTTTTGTAGCGTCTGACTCTGCTGTGTCAAAAGTGCTTGAGAGAGCACAAGCTCCTTGCTAAGGCGTGTGAGGTTCTCCTCTTTGAGCGTTAAACGTGTCGAGAGTTGGGCAAGACGGCTCTCTTGACGATCGAGCTTTCCTTTTAAAATGACCGATTTGGAGACGATCGCACCGATAAGCAAAATAAAGACAAAAAGCAAACCTGCCATCAAGTCGGCGTAGGAGATCCAGAAGTTACTCCCCTCGTCCGTACTTTTTTCTCTAAACATCTTCTTTCTCTTCTTGTGTGGACAGTCTACTCATGATCTCAAGATTCTGTTCCGAGATCACCCGAGAGAAGGTAGCCAGTTTCTCAACGATCTGGGCAACCTCCGTATCTATCTTGTCGAAAGTTCTGTCGACACTGCCATCAAATCGTTGCATGGTGCGCTGAAGGCTCTTGGCATTCTCATTGAAGCCTTCGATGTTCTCTTTGATGGTCGCAACCGCATTGATGCTCTCTTCACGCTCTTCAATACGTTCCAACGTCTGACGCAACTCCTGAAGGACTGCTTGCATATGGTTGCTGATCTGCGTGAACCCTTCGGTCGTCTCGGAAACGATGGTGGTGAAGTTCTTGAGGTACTGGTCGTTCATTTCACGAATGAAATCCATGTTGAATGTCTCTTTAAGCGTTTTGACGATCTCCTGATCTTTGAGCGCATTTTGCATATGCTGATGCTTGATAAGCTCCGCCTCTTTCCATACACGCGAATCGTAAAGCTTTTCAAGGTCGTAGAGTATCTTATCTATCTTACTGCTTCCGCGTTTTTCAAAGTATGTCCATATCAGTGAAAGCCCAATACCATAGATAGAAGCATAGAATGCCGTACCGATACCTGAGAGCAGAAGCGATATCTCTCTATCGAGTGCATTGGTATCTTGCACCGTAAAGTCGGGCATGGAGATGGCAATGGCGATGAACGTCCCCAAAATTCCCAGCATTGGAAAGACCGAAGGGGCGACACGTGCAAAGTTGTCGTTACGGATATCTTTGTAGTACTCCGCCATAAAATCCTTGACATGAAGGGTAGACTTTGTCTTTCCCATGATCGTAAGTGCATTGGCACGCAACGCCTGCTGAAGCTGTTCCTCCATCATTAGGAACGACCTGCGCATACGACACGCCGCAAAATTGGCATTGTGCCGTACGAACGCAATAAAGACCACAAAGATAAAAGAGATAATAATAAGCGTATGCAGCTCTACGGAAAAGGGGATCACCCCCGCATAGCCCAGTGCCAAAGCCACAAGAAAAAGCAGCGGTATCAGCACGATCACAAAGGCATTCCCGAAACAGGAGGGAGATTGGGTGGTCGGTTGGGTATCGAACATGGGACGTTCCTACAAGTGATTTAAGAAGAGTATAGCAAAGTTCATTAAACGATTTGTTAATTCGCATTCAAATAGACCATCGTCGTCTCCACACTTTTATGTCCAAGCAACTCTTGTATGGAACGCAGATCGATACCACTTTGCAAAAGATGTGTCGCGTAGGAGTGCATGGATGTTCCAACTGCTCATATCGACACCTAATACTTCTTTGTATAGAAAGAGAATTGCAGCAAAGGCTTGGTTCTGGGTTGTGGGAGAAACTTTTTTATTGACTGCAAGAAATGTTAAAAACTGTTCTATCTCTTCTTT